>Ga0075464_10001039_pt1 | contig 12481 bp, 16 predicted proteins | sample DEB19_08_DNA_5_FD_75068 | JGI IMG/M metagenome (GOLD analysis project Ga0075464, IMG submission 75068) | Aqueous microbial communities from the Delaware River and Bay under freshwater to marine salinity gradient to study organic matter... | ecosystem: Environmental > Aquatic > Marine > Coastal ...
CGGCCGCTTGTTCAATTTTCTCTACCCTCTCCAACTCTCTTAACTGCTCCTGTAACCTCCTCAGCTCGTCCTGCAATTCTTTTTTTGTCATTTTATGACCTCCATTTTTATTTTAACTACAGCATATATTAATGCAAGAATCATGCAAGTTATTAATATTATTGATTATTTAATACTTAGCAAGTTAAACAATAAATTTAATATACTATTCTTTGTAGTAATAGCAATGGTTTATAATAAGTGTATATTGAGGTATAATTTAACCACAATCGTAAATTCACGAATTGATAATTTATTTTTACCATGTTATGTTAACTATATTGTATTTATTTTAATACAAGTCAAATAATCCGTCACAAGCTATGCCAATAATGATATTAATAACTTACAAGACACATTTTCAATTTTGCCATATATGGATATTTCACAAGCTAATTAACAAAATTAGCAGTTTCGTTAATTAACGAATATTTTAACTACACTTTCGTTAATTAACGAATATATATTTAATAAGATTGTTATAAGTATATATTCCTATACTATAACTATACCATTATTATGTTAATCAAAAAATAATTTCATTCATAAACACTACGTAATTAACCTTTGACCTGTTTGTGAAAAAATAATGATAAACAACAAATTATACTTTATAAAAATATTATTACTATATAACACTATACTAAACTATAAGTAACAATATACTGCTACTAATTGACATAGACACTACAGTAATAAGGATTTATAAAGAAAGAGTAAATTTCCTATATAACTATAAAACTATACCATACGTTAAAATCAATCCTAAGCGATTTCAAGATAACATTTGGAATAGTAATATAATAATATAGGTATAAGGTAATTTTTTCATTGTGGATAATCCTGGTTGATTTGGAAGGATATGTCAGGTTTATTTTGTCTTATTTTGGAAGGAAAACGGGACAGACTAAAAATGACTTGGTAGATTGCATAATCTACTACCCTATAGGGTGAAAAAAAGAAAAAGACTTTTGGTTGAATGTAAAAGACTTTTGGTGGGAAATAAGACCCTTGTAATAAGTTGGGTCTTATTTTTGGGATTACTCTGAAATATGTTTTGATTGTTATATAGTGTTTCTGATTTTAAAAAAGAAAAATAAAAAGACTTCTACCAGCCATACATTATTCTTCCTTTTATCTTCTGTACATTTCTTGCACATTCTACATTACCTAATGTATTTTTTCTGATAGCCCTCATATTCTTTACTACATCACTTACGTATCTTGTGGATTTATACTTCCTGTTTGTAGACCTACGCCTTGTTGGATATTCATGGACTTTTTCTTCAAAGTCATATCCTTCATCTAAGTAGTTTATGCAGCCTTCATTTATACAATCTTTAATTGCTTTTTCTACAGGTTTTATATAGAATATTCTTTTTGCTGTGTTGATTATTTCTTTTGATAATTTGTATTCATTTTCCATTTCATCCTCCATTGTACTAATATTATACCACAGATTGATTCAGAAGTCAAGTGTTTTGTTAAAGATTTTAGAAAAAAAATTCGATAATTAGATAAGTAATTCTAAGGGGGTAATTTTGCCTAAGAAATATGCACATAGTAAGAAAAGACCTAGAAGAACAGATAAGACTACAGATAAAGCTAAAGTAGAAAAGATTGAAAAGGCTGTTGTTAAGGATGTAGAAAAGCGGGTGGAAAAGCTGGCTAGGGCTGAAGTTTTAGCTAGGGCTAGGGAATCCAAGTTAGCTAATTTGGAAGAAAGATACCGTATTAAAGGTATGATTCAGGAAGCTGATTTAGTTAATGCTATTAAAGAAGTGGATGGTTATATTTCTTTAGTTGCAGAAAGGATAGGAGTCCCAGCATCAGAAGTTAAAGAATTTGTTAATAAGTCTAAAAAACTGCAAGTGCTTATTAATGAAATTAAGGAAGCACAGATTGAGAAAGTAGAAAAGACTTTATATGATTCCATACTAGACAAGAAGAATCCACTACTGTTAATGTTTTATTTAAAGTGTCAGGGGCAGCAAAGGGGTTGGGTTGATAGACCTACTAAAGCTGGTGGTTCTGAAGATAAACCTATTTATATTAAGATTATGCCTGTTACTAGTAAATTACCTTCTGGTGAAAAGAGTAAAGGTGGCAGACCTAGAAAGAATTATGCAGAAATCAAGATTATGCCTTCTGAAAATATATTACCGCCAGTTGATGATAATGGTAATATTATAGATGTGGAGTATTCTGATTAATGGCTAAAAGCAATGCAAAATTATTTGATGATATATATAATGCCCCCAAAAAAGTAAATTTACAAGCTACCAGGGTGTTCTTTGAAAACTTTGAAAGTGATAAAGAAATTAATATAAATATTGGTGGTGGTGGTAGTTCTAAGTCTTATTCTTTAATCCAGCTTTTAACTTATAAACTACTTACTGAAAAGAATAAAAAAATATTAGTAATGAGAAAGACAATGCCTTCACTAAGAACATCAGTATTAATGCCATTTTATGATGTCTTGGAATCTTTTGGTGTAAGGAATAGGATTAAAGAAGATAAAGTTGGAATGAATTTCTTTTTTAGGGATAATCTAATCCATTTTAATGGATTAGATAATGCTGAGAAAATAAAATCTTCTTCATGGAATTATATGTGGTTTGAAGAAGCTACTGATATAACAAAAGAAGATTTTAATACAGTTAGGTTGTATTTAAGGGCGAAATCAAAGGATGGCAAACCGAACCAAATATTTATATCATTTAATCCTATTGATGAATTCCATTGGATTAAGGATTACTTAATAGATAATAAAGACTTTAATCGTGATGTTAATGTTATACATTCTACATATCAGGATAATCCATTTTTGGATGATAGAAGCAAGAAAAGGTATGAAGATTTAATTAATCAGGATATTAACTTTTATAGGATATATGCATTAGGTGAGTGGGGTAAATTAGAAAATCTTATTTATAGAAACTGGGAAATTACTGATAAACCTGTACCTAAAGGATTAGTCTTATATGGGGTGGACTTTGGATTTAATGACCCTAATGTTATTGTTAAATGTACTGTTAAAGAACGGGATGTTTGGTTAGAAGAATATTTATATAAATCTGGAATGACGAATAGCCAGTTAATTGAATATATGAAAGAAAATATACCTAAAGAGGATTGGAATAAACCTTTTTATTGTGATTCTGATGAACCTATGAGGATTAAGGAAATAAGACTTGCTGGATTTAATGTTAAAGGCGCAAAGAAACAAATAAAAGATGGTATAGATTTAGTAAAGAGGATGAAACTACATGTTCGTGAAGGTAGTTCTAATATTATAAAAGAACTCAGGGCATATAGCTGGAAAATGGATAATAAGAGGGGTATCATTTTAGATGAACCAATCGGGTTCTTAGACCATTCAATGGATGCTATTAGATACCCCCTTTATTCACATTTACGTGGTGAAGGTATATATAAGGTTCGATGGTTCTGAAAGATATTTAAGGAGGTTTTAAAATGCCAAATACAGTAACAGTAATAAGTAAAAGTGAATTAATAAATCAGAGATTGCTTTAGAAATATCTTTAGATGATTTTAAAGAAGCATTAAAAAAAGAAATAGGTTCTGTAGCTACAGTTTTTACGAAAGCTGGAATAGACCAGAAGATAAAGCATTTAAAACTATTGTTGAAGGCATTAAAGAAGAAAGTGCTAAAGTTATTAATTAGGAGGTAGGTGTGCCAGATTATCAAGGGGATGAACGCAGACAACAGCAAGACTATAACACATTTATATCAGACATTGCCACAATCAAAACGCAGGTAGGGCAGGTTTTAGATGATATTGTAGAATTGAAACAGAATTTTATAACAACCAAAGAATTTATGCCTGTAAAGATAATCGCATATGGTTTTGTTGGTATTGTAATGACTTCTGTAGTGGTCTCCCTTATAGCTTTGATTTTGAAAAAGGGGGTTTAACATGGAAGATAAAAGTACCATACACCAAAAATGCACTGACTTAGAAAAGAGACTTAATACAAGATTTAAAGCCTATAATTTACTGGCATATGTGTTTGTTTTTATTATGTTTGCTATTGTAGCTACTGGTTTTGGCTTGGCACTTTACCCTTTTAAAACATTAGATGTTAAACAACCTATACAAATACTTAATACTAACAAAGAAGTGTGTGCTGGACAGTATTTAGAATATAAATTTGAATATAAAAAATTTACAAATAAACCAGCATTAGTATCAAAGCAATTAGTGAATGACTACATCATTACATTTGATGACTACACTTCAAATGTGCCAATAGGTGAAGGCATTGTACTGAATCGTACTGGAGTAAAGATACCAGAAAATGCACCTACAGGTAGATATAAATTGAGGATAGCTTTTACTTATCATATCAACCCATTTTCAACACAAGTTGTTAGGGTAGAGAGTGAATACTTTACAGTTAAAAATATGCTAGTAAATAAGGATAACAAAAATAATATAAAGCAGTTAATAAAAATTGTAGAAGAAAACAAACAAATGTTAAAAATAGTCAAAGAGAGGCAAGATGCGAGAATTGAACGAGAGAAGAAACAAGGACTTATCAAATGACATTTGTAAATTATGTAATAAATCATGTTATGGTACAGCAGTATATGAAATTGGGAATAGTATATACATACAATGTATAGTAACAGGCACTATGTGGTGTAAGGAGGATGCAAATGCTTACAATAATTAGCGCAATAATAGGTTTTGTAGGTGGTTTTATTCCAGAACTATTGAAGTTGTGGAATAAGAAAGAAGATAACAAACACGAACTGGCTGTTTTAGATAAACAAATAGAAGCTAATAGGCTATTACATGAACAGAAACTAGAAGAAATAAATACACAAGCTGATATTAAAGAATCTATAGCTTTGTATGAAGCTAGTAAAATAGAACAGACAGGGGTTAAGTGGGCGGATGTTTTTCTAGCTGTGTATAATGGTACTGTCAGACCTACTATTACATATGGATTTGTTGGGTTGTATATGTGGGTTAAGTTTACAATGATTTATACTTATATGTGGATACAGAAATTACCTGCTATACAAACAGCACAGGCTGTATGGACAGAATTTGATAACAGTGCTTTGATGCTAGTTCTTGGATATTATTTTGGGCAGCGTATGGCTCAGAAAGTTTTTAATGTAAAATAATGAATGTATCAGATAGGGGTATAAATCTTATACAACACTTTGAAGGGTTTTATTCTAAACCATACTATTGCCCTGCTGGTGTATTGACTATAGGATTTGGTACTGTTATTAAAGACCCTAAACCATATTTACAAGGTATTACAAAAGAACAAGCAACTAACATGATGATGAATGAGATAATTAAAAATGAGAGAAGTATTAATAGATTAGTCAAAGTTTTTATAAATCAGAATCAATTTGATGCACTTATATCCTTTGTGTATAATTTAGGTGCTGGTAACTTACAAGCTTCAACACTTTTAAGAAAGTTAAATAACTTGGATTTTTTAGGTGCTGCTGATGAATTTCCTAAATGGCGTAAAGCTGGTGGTAGAGTTTTACAAGGATTAGTTAGGCGTAGATTAGCAGAAAGAAGTTTATTTTTAGGTAGTATCACATCACAATAATAAAAGACTACATATATCTTTTATTAGTGAAGGAGAAGAAATGACAAAACAAAAAAGTTTTACAGAAAGAATTATGGAAAAATTTGGATACCATAAAAAAGGTATTGGTCCTATGGCTGATGATAGTAGAATTTACAGAAGTTTGAGAAGTTACTTAGATTCTGTTGATAGTATGGAAGTTACGAATCCTTATGAAAAATCAGTTTGGGTTTTTGCTTCTATTAATGCTATTGCTCAAAATATTTCTAGAGTACCTTTTTATTTATATACAGAAAAAACGAAGGATATAAAAACAATTATAAATACTGGACCATTGTATGATTTATTTATGAACCCTAATCCATATATGATTACAAGTACATTGATGTTTGCTACTATTTTATTTTTGGAATTATATGGTGAAGCTTTTTGGGTTTTTGAAGGAAGAAAAAATATAACTGAAATTCCCAAAGAAATTTGGGTTGTTGACCCAACTAGATTTGCACCAATAATTGAAGATAATAAATTTAATGGGTATTGGAAATACACTAATGGGAGTCTTGAGTTAGAATTTGCCCCACATCAAATTTTGCAATTTAAATACTTTAATCCTTATAATGATATTAGAGGACTTTCACCTATAGAAGCTTCTATGGTAGGTGTTGAACAGGATTATTTTGCTAGTAAATATAATAAACAGTTTTTTAAAGATGGTATTTCATTATCTGGAATAATCAAAGCTCCAGATTTTCTTACTGATGAGCAATATAATAGAATGAAGAATCAGTTTGAACAACGACATGCAGGGTATGGGAATTCCCATAAAGTTGGTGTTATTGAAGGCGGTGCTGATTTTATAGAAACTAAATCTATGTCCCAAAGAGACATGGAATTTAATATTTTAAAAAACACTATACGTGGTGAAATACTTGCTGCATTTAAAACCAATGAAGTTGTATTAGGTAATTATACAAATATCCAGTCTTATGAGGGTATTAAGAATGCACATGAAGCTTTTTGGAAGGAAACACTTTTACCTAAAATAATCTATATAGAAGATTTCCTATGGGCTAAATTCTTTTCTAAGATAAATGGTGGTAAGATTTGGGGTGGATTTGATATATCAGTCATTGAAGCTTTAAGAGAAGATTTTGGTAAAAAAGTAGAATTAGCTAAGATATTAAATGAGATGGGATACCCCATAAACATGATAAATAAAAGGTTAGATTTAGGGTTTGAAGATGTTGAATGGGGTAATACTTGGTGGGTTAAAGTTGGAATAGTACCAGTGGAAGAAGCTTCAGAAGCTAATAAACCTGAAGATGAACCTAATTTAGACCCAGAAGATGAACCTATAGTAGAACCTGAAGATGAACCAGAAGGTAATCCTAATGAACCAGAAGGAGAAAAACCAGATGATGACCCCAATGAAGGAAAAGATATAAGTCTATCTAATAGGGATGATGCAGCTTGGGCTAGGTTTATAGCTAGACATATACCACTAGAAAAAATGTTTAAAAGTAAATTAAAAAGATATTTGTATGAACAAAGAAAGCAAGTAATAACCAACTTATATTCTGGTAAAGATATTTTCAATGTAGAGGAAGAAATTGAATCTTTAAAGAATTTATTTCTCCCTTTGTATAATATTGCAAAAGAAGAAAATGTATCTTTGTTAGAAGAAGAAACTTCATTATCTTTAGTAGATAGTGGAAACTTAGGAGATTCTGTAATCAAAGATAGGCTTAGATTTAGTTCTTCTACTATTGTGTCCACAATAGATAAGGGATTACGTAATTTATTATTAGAAGATGTTTCTATAGATTTTAAAGTAGATTTGGTAAGAAAGTTTTATAATAAAACAGATAATAGGATTCCTACTATTGCTAGAACAGAAGCATCAGCTATTATGAACAGTTTAAGGTATAACTTGATGAAAAGTAATGGTATTACACACCATAAGTGGGTATCTAAAGGGGAGAAAGGTAGACATAAACTATTTAATGGAAAGATTATTAGACTAGGTGATTCTTTTAGTAATTCCTTTATGTTACGTTATCCACTAGACCATAAAGCACCAATTAACGAAGTAATTAATTGCTTATGTATGACAGTTCCTGTAATTATTAAGAAAAGTTGTTAAAGATTTTTATAGTTTTATTCGATAATTAAATAAGACTTAGGAGGCTGATATGGATAAAGTAGTAAAAACTTTTGTCAGTGAAATTAGAAGTGTTAATGAAAAAGATTTTACACTTGAAGCTGTAATTTCTGATGAAACAGTTGATAGGTATGGGGAAGTTATAAAAGTAGATGCATGGAAAAAAAGGTTGAATAGATATAAAAGCAATCCTGTATTACTTACTTCACATAAGTATGATAAACTCACTAATCAAATAGGTGAAGCCCATAAAGTCGGGATACAGGATGGTAAACTTATTGCTAAATTTAAATACTATGCTAATGAAGGAAATCCAGAAGCAGATTGGGGTTGGAAGTTGGCATCTAAATTTGGTAGGGCTGCATATTCAGTTGGCTTTTTACCATACACTTATGAAGATAAAGAATATAATGAAGATGTGAAGATGGGTAAAAAACCTTCAAGAGAGTATACAGATGTAGAACTTTTAGAAGTTTCCCAAGTCTTGATTCCTGCTAATCCATCAGCTATGATGAAAAGTTTTGAAGAAGAAGATGATGTAGAGTTGAAAGGTTATCTTGATTTTGTTAGAAAAGGTTTTGAAGAAGATGCTAGAACAAATTATGAAGAAATAGTAAAAGAAGATTTGAATGCTAAGGATGCCGAAGATATTATAGAAACTAAACCCGATACTGAAAATTATGTACATATAGGTGTATCTGGTGAAGAAGGTAAGCATTCTGGTCACGCAATAAAAACTATTACAATTTCTTCATCTGAAGGTATAAAAGCACATTATTGTACTGAAACAGATTGTAAGAAAATAACTGGGTACATGTTTAATAAAGAAAAAGGCTGGACACATGAGAAAGCTCAGGAATGGGTAGATGAACATAGTAAAGCATATGAATGGTTTAATCAATGTCAGTATTTAGATATAGGTGATAAAACTGTTAATGATGAAGTTACTACTGATTGTGTTTTGGGTATTTATTTATGGGGTTTTGATACGCCTGAGAGTATAAAAACTTTATACGATTTTAAAGATGATATAAATGATGTTATTTTAGATAAGAAAAAGAAACCTTGTGGCCCTAAAGGTAAAGATATAACAGAGGAGGATATGGGAGAAGTATTAAATGCTATTAATGAATTAAAAGAAACTGTGGAAAAGAAATTTGAAGTTTTGGACTCTTTTATAAAAGATTATAATGATTTTTTTGTAAAAGAAGAACCATTTGATGAAGATATTATAGAATCAGTAGAAAAAGAAATTGAAGATGAAAATTATATTAAACAGCTATTGGAAGAAACGAATGATATTTTAACTAAGACTATTTCAGTTCAGTCTGTATAGACAATGAACAAGGAATATAAAAGCAACCACAAAATTTAAATTAGGAGGAAATTTATATGGAAGAGATTAAAAAATTGTTAGAGACACAGAAGGATATGTTGGGAACTATATCTAGTTCTGTAATGTCTTTAAGTGATGCACAGAAAAATCTGGATACTAGACTTAGAGACCTTGAAGAAAGAACAGCACCACGTAGGGTAATCCCTAGAATGCCTGGTCTAGAAGATGAAGCAAAATCCTTTTCACTTACTAGAGCTATAAATGCTATAGTAACTGGTGATTGGTCTAGTGCTGGGTTTGAAAGAGAAGTTTTTGACCAGACTAAAAAAAGAACAGCATCAACAAATGATGACTCAAATCTTGGGTATTTTGTTCCCAATGAAGTATTGCCTGGTTTTATAGAACTGCTTACAGCAGAATCTGTTGTAAACCAGATGGGGGCAACAGTACTGAGTAATCTTTCTGGTGTTCCTGTTGAAATCCCGAAACAGACTGGTGGAGCAACTGCTTACTGGGTAGAAGAAAATGCTTCTATCAAAGATTCAGATTTGTCTGCTGGTCAGCTTGCATTAACCCCTAAAGCAGTGGCAGCTATGGTAAAAATGTCCAATAGACTGCTTAGACTTTCTAACCCTTCAGTAGAAGCTATGGTTAGAAGTGATATTGCTAGAGTTATTGCTTTGGCAATTGATTTGGCTGCTTTAAGAGGTACTGGTGTTGCAGGGCAGCCTATAGGTATTGCAAATACAGCTAGCATTAATACTGTTGCTATAGGTACAGATGGTGGAGCACCTACATTTGACCACCTCTATGACATGCAGTATGAACTTCAGTATGATAATGCATATAGAGGAAATCTTGGTTATATTTTCCACCCTGCAACTAGAAGGAGATTGGTAAAAACTAAAGTAGCTCAGTATTCTACGGATACTGGTGGTGATTATATAATCCAGCCTATGACATCTGAATCTTCACTGGTTTCTTGGATGGGTCATCCCTATAAAATGACTACACAGATTCCTGTAAACCTGACAAAAGGTTCTTCAACAAACTGTACTGAAATCTATTTTGCTAACTGGTCAGAGTTGATTATAGGTCAGTGGGGTGGTTTGGAAATTATGGCATCCAGAGAAACATCTGATGCATTTGCAAAGAACCAGACCTGGGTTAGAATCATACAGGATGTGGATGTAGCAGTTAGACACCCTGAATCATTTTGTTTGATTAATGATGCAACAATTGCTTAAAAATTATATAGGGGGGATTTCCCCCCTATTACAAAATTAATAGGAGGAAATGTATGAAAAGAGATTTAGGAGATACAATAAATAGCTTCCTTTCTATTGCGCCCCAGACTGTAGGTGCTGGTTCTACCGAATCTACGGTAAATGGTGCAGGTGCAGATAGATTAGGGTATGAGTCAGCAGTTTTTGTGTTTGGGAACTGCCAGCCTCTGGGTACACCGCTTGGTGTTACTGTTACATGTAAAGTTCAGGATTCTAGTGATAATAGTACATATACAGATGTAACTGGGGCATCCAGCACACACAATGTTACTAACACCTATACTGAAACTGAAATTGCTGTTGACCTTAAACCACTGGCTAGATATGTTAGAGGTGTTGTAACAGTACAGTTTAATGGTGGAACTGGGCCTTATGCTATAGTTGACGCTCATGGTATTCTGGGTTCAGCAAAAACATATCCAGTGTAATAGAAGTATTTAAAACAGTATAAGGGGGAGATGTATGGCTACTGTTAGAAATGGATATGTAGTGTTTTGTGGAATTAACAAATATGAGGCGGGGGAAGAAATCCCCGCCCCCTTCTTAAAGAAGGTTTTAGAAACTCAATCTTGGAAGGTGGAAAATGGGAAACAAAAAGAAAGCAAAGAAACCAAAGAAACAGCAGCAAGTACCAGTAACGGGGAAAAAGAAGAAATAGTGGATATTACTGTTAATAGGATGATTAAATCTACTGAAGTTAAAAAGAAAGGTAAATAATGCCCTCATTAATGCTGGTATCATTAAGTGAAGTTAAAGCTTTTCTTGATATTACTGTTACAGACTATGATTCTTTGATAAATACACTTATTCAAAATGTGTCTGATAGGATACAGACATTTTTAAATAGGCAGTTATTAAAAGAACAGAGAACGCAGTATTTTACTACAGGAAGAAGAAAGTACTATGTCAGTGGTTATCCTGTGGATAATACTGCTACTATAACAGTTGTTGTTGATACTAGTGCTCAAACTGTTAATGATGATTATTATTTGTGGGCTGATGAAGGTTTATTTGAATTTGATTATACTACAACCTTTACACAGCCTAAAGAAATGTATATTACATATACAGGTGGGTATACAGGTTCTTTGACAATGGTTGGTGGTAAGACAACTTATGTATTATCTGTACCAGATGCTATAGGTTATGCCTGTTTATTGCAGGTGGCTTTTGTATTTAGGCGTAGAAAAGATATAGGATTGACATCTATATCTCTGCCTGATGGTTCAGTTAGTACACTATATGCTGGAGATTTACTTCCAGAAGTTAAGAATATTTTACGGATGTATAGAAAATCACCAATGGACTATTAATATGGCTATAGCACCTAATGTAAGACTAGAATTTAAACTTGGAGAAAGACCAAAATTTGACTTACCTAAGAAGGTATCTGGTCTTACTAAGCATGTCAATGATTATGTATATAATCACATTGATAGTGATTTACGAAGGATTAGAGAAAAGGTTGTAAATCATATTTATTCTTATATAAAGAATCCTGGAAGACCAAGAAGATTAGATAGAGCCACATTTGATTTTAAAGAAAGGGTTAATCAGTATAGTTCTAACTATGGCATTTATTTTAATTATATTTATGCTCCACATTTAGCTACTATAATTGGTGATAGAGATGTATTAGTAAAACCAAAGGGTCATAAATACTTGACAATACCTAATACAGCTGGAGGTATTAAGCCAAATGCTAGAATTAGAGACTTTGGTATTACAACTGTAAAATTTAACCCAGCTAAATATGGAGGAGCACCGTATTGGTACAAAGGAGATTATCCAAAATCTGGTACACGTTCACCTAAAGGTTTTAGAAAGAATGTTAGTCCTAGAAGTTGGAGGCAAATTTTGTTTTGGGCTAAAGAAGAGGTTATTAGAAGACCTTTTATTAGCACTGAAGAAATTAGAAATGTTATGACTGAAGATTTATCTAGGGTTTATCATAAATTAGCTGTAAGAGGAATAACAGATTTCTTTAATAGAAATAAGGTATATGGGATTTATCCATGACTAAAAGACAGTATATATTAAATAAAATTAAAACAGTGATACAAGGTATTTCTA
>Ga0075464_10001040_pt1 | contig 12480 bp, 5 predicted proteins | sample DEB19_08_DNA_5_FD_75068 | JGI IMG/M metagenome (GOLD analysis project Ga0075464, IMG submission 75068) | Aqueous microbial communities from the Delaware River and Bay under freshwater to marine salinity gradient to study organic matter... | ecosystem: Environmental > Aquatic > Marine > Coastal ...
AATGTTAGGTATAAAGTTCCTGTAATTGGACAGGATGGTACATATATTTTAACAAGTTTAGATTCAGCTTTAATATCAATCGCAGATTTGACTAATAAAGCTTTTATATATGAAATTTATACTCCATATATAAAAAGTGGAAATGAACCATATTATGAAGTAGGTAATTTATATCCAATTACAAATCCAACTGCATCTAATAGACAATATTCAACATTAAGTGGTAATTTATTAGGTGATATATTTGTATTACAAAGATTATATATTGGCGTTTATTATTGGGTAGAAGCAATGTCGCCTAATGATTTATTTTATAAAAATTGGTTTACAGATGACGGATTTGTAAATTATGTAATTTTATTAGGGCAAAATAGAAATCAACACGAAATAAGATATTCTAACGTTTTTGCTGCCGGAACTCAAAATAATGGATTTAGCACATTTGAGGCGTTGAATTATAAAGGAATACCTTTAGGTACTGGAATTTTACAAAAACTTCAGTTAGCTGCCAAAACCACAGAACAAGGTGTAATAATGTTATCTATTGGTTCTTTTCAAACGGCATCTTGTTATTTGGGAGAGGTTCAATTGGTAGGTTCTTCTGCTAATTCATCATTAGCTGCGGACACATCTGTAATAGGTACAATTAATGTATTGAAGGGTATGTTTGGAACTACCGCACCTGAAACTGTAGTAGAATACTTGGGTGTGATATTTTGGTATGATTTAAATAATGGGACTATCGTACAATACAGTTCAAATGGATTATTTCCAATTAGCTCATATAAGCAAGAAAAATTGTTTAAAAACTATGCAAAAGGTTATCTATCAGCTAGTTCTAGCAATTTAGATAATATCAATGGTTTCCATCATATCCCATCTTATGTTGACCCTTATCATAAAGAATTTGGTATTTCATTGCCCGGATTGATATATGAAAACTATGCAGAAACATTGCCTAGTTATTCATCTGTTCCATCATATGCATCATCTATTATTAATAGATTTAATATATCTGATGATTTAGCTAAAACAATGACTTTCAACATACAAGAGAATAAATGGGTAAGCGATTATCAATTTATGGGAGAACAATATGACTATTTTGAAAACAGAATGTTCGGCTTTAAAAATGGTGCTTTATATGAATTTAATACAAATAGTTCCTTGTGGAACACTTGGTTTGGGCAACAATATCCTGTAAGAATTTGCTGGGTTTTAAACAAGCCTCTAAGTGGATTGAAGGATATGTCAGAAATTGTATTAGAAGGCAGCCAAGCTCCTAATTTTACGGTTATTTATACAAATTTGCCTAATACTCAAATAACTGATTTGGCAAATACGGACTTTACAAATCAAGAAGGTATATTTTATGCTAGAATATTGAGGGATAGATTATCTCCAAATACTACAGGAACACCAGACCAAAAGTTAAATACCGGAGATGTTGTACTTTCTCAAATCCCTCAAATTATGGCAGAATTCCAATCTTATAACTCAATAATTTATGTTAATTTTGTGGATGTAGGATTTAATTTATCAAGAGGACAAAATTTTATTCTTGGGAATCAATAAAATGATTAATTTTAAGTGGTTAAATTAAGTACAATAGAATATGCTTTTAAAGATGACAATGAAATAAATAAATATTGTGATGCTGACTATAAAGATGCTAGTATTAATAAATTAGTTTTAAGTATTTACGATAAATTGCTAGAACATGAAGAATACGGAACTTGTAAATTTGTTGAATTAATAATTGACAATGAATTAATTGGGTTCTTTTTTTGTTTTAAGCATTTATTGGTAAGTTTTGGAATTAATAAAAAATATAGAAACAAAGAAACTTTAACAAAGGTTTTTAATATTATAAAAAATGAATTTAATAGCGACTTTGAATGTTATATGTGGGAAAGGAATACAAGAGCTATTAATTGGTTAAAAAAATGTGGCATGGCAGAAGATATATGTCATATGAAAAATGTAAAAAAATTAAAATTTAGTATATGCCATTAGGAGGAGCAGCAACAGCAGCAATGTCAATAGGTGATATATCAGCATTAACTGGTATGATTACTGGTGGATTAGGTTCTTTAGGTAAATCAATATTTGGAATTGGTCAAATGAATAAGGCTAAACAAATAAATCCACAATGGAATGATGTTAAGGAAAATCCATTAGCCTATCAAAATTTAGGTGCAGTTAAAAATTTATATTACGGCAAATCGCCTGCATATTTGCAAGCTGCTGCTAATATTAGACAATTGCAATCAAATACAATGGCTAATGCACAAAGAAATGCGCCAGATTCCGCAACATTATTAGCAACAGGTGCTGGTACCGAAGCTCAAACACAAGCAAACATTACAGGTTTAGCTGGCAAAGAATTTCAAGATACAGCAGGTATTTTAGATAATTTAAGCAGAGCTTACGGTATGGCTATTAATGAAGGAGATAAAGTAAATGCTAATAAATTAATGAAATATCAGCTTGATAGTCAAGCTCAAGCTGATTTAAGAAAATCTGGAGCAACAAATATATTTGGAGGTATTAGCGATTTAGCTGGGGGTGCAATTCAATATGGTAATTATATGAATACACGAGACCAAAATAAAGATATTAATAATTGGTTGAAAACACGTAAATAAAACAATGGCTAATTCAAATTTAGGCAGTTATGCAGTAAATCTGCCAAGTATATTTCAATCACCGGGAGAAGCTTTGCAATCTTTGACTGCACAGGAAGAAAGACGTGGTGAAAAAGCGTTAGAAATCTCAAGGCAACAAAGATTGCTTGAGCAAAAGCAACGTGAACAAAATTTTGGTACTTTATTAAAAGCTACACAATTTGAAAATTACGACACTCCAGATGTTGAATTAAATAAAATAAGTGAAAGGGAGTTAAATAATATAAGAGAAGAAGGCAAAACATTATTAAGCAAAGACCCTATTGAATTTGAAAATTGGTTAACAACAAGACCAAAAGAATTTAATAGTTGGTATAGAATGGCTAAATCAGATTTAGGAAATGTAACAGCACAAAGACAAGAATTTAACAAAGATTTCCCAAATGTTAATTTAGCAAAGGCAAATAATATGGTATCTAAAAGTTTTTTAGATAACTATACTCAATTAGACCCAACAACAGGACAAAGAGCAATTAAACCAACACATTTAATTACTCCTCAAAACGACTATTATAGTCAATTAAAAACTCCACAAGCATTAGGAGAAATTACAGAATATACACAACCAGCTACTGATTTATTTACCAAAATAAAAACAGAAAATGTTGGTGATAAACAATATACAAATAAAAAAGGTCAGGTTACAACAAAAAAATGGTCTGGATTAGTAACCCCATTTACTCAAATGGATGAAGATAAGGATGGCAATCCTATTACAACAACTAAGTACGAAGCAATGAATGTTGTTAATCCAAAAACGGGGAAAATGGAGGAAATGAAATTAGCTACCCCTGAAATGATACAATATGTTACAAAAAGTTCACCGGGTGCTACAGCTGCCATATTTAAATTATGGGCAGATGAGAAAAAAGCAAAAGGATTAGCTAATTTAGACCCTGCCGTAGAAGAACCATTATTTAAAAACTTTATTTACAGATATGCTGATAGAAACTTACCTCATCAAATAAAAACAGAAGAAGGTACAGTTATACCAAAAGTTAGTGTAAATGTTGGAGGACCAGCGGGACCAGCAGGAATAAGAGATATTTATTCTGAAATTAGCGATTTAGCAAATAGTAAAGATTTAAATAAAGGATACAATGCTGCAGGTAATGTAGTTACTAATGCAACACCTGTTAATGAATTATCTGCAACAGCGCAAGGGATAGTGTTAGATTATGTAAAAAAATTAAAAGGAAAAGCAGCTGATGAAGATTTAGGTCAAGATAAAATAGTTGTTGCTAAAGATAAAAATGGTAAATTGGGTATATATGACTTTGACCCAACAGCTAAAAAATATAAAGTTGGAGGATTAATTGCTCCATTAGATAAAACTAGCATTAACATAAAGGCGCAACCAACAGCAAAAGGCAAAGCAGGTGTAGTAGCTGAAGGAAATTACGATATTTCTGGTAAAAAATATACCCATCAACAATTATTAAATATGGGTTATACGGATTCTCAAATTGAACAAGCAATTAAATTAGGTACTATCAAACAATAATAAATGGCAGAAGAAATTTTAAATATTGAAGATACACAAAGTGGTGACCCATTAGGAATATTAAATCAAAAAAAATCAACTGCAAATATTGATAATAATGATGGTGACCCATTAGGAATATTAAAAAAAAAATCTACTCCTTCCGAATCTTTGGATTTAGAATCACAATTGAAAGGACTGCCTAAAGAGCAAGTTGGATTATTACAAAAAGGCGTACAAGAACAGCCGGTATCTCCAATGATTAAGAAATTTATAGGAGAACCACAAGGTTTACAAATACCTACAAATTTACCAGTACCCGAACAAAAGAAGTATGAATCTGAATTACTCAGAAAAAATGCTGCTGTTAATACTTTAATGGATACATATAAAGTTAAAGGATTAAAATTTAATCCAGAATCACCTGCAGGTAAAAAGCAAATTGATAGTTATTTAGAAAATCTTAAAAATAACGATTTAGTTTTAGTAGAAGGTAAAGACAAAAAGCCATATTTAACACGTTCAGAATCAGGATTAGAAACATTTGGTAAATCTGTTTTTAATAGTATTAAAGCTCCTATTCAAGCTGTAAAAATTAATACAATTAGTGACCCGCAAGAATTTGCGGATTACATGGATGAAAAAATAAAAAATGAACCAAACATACCTGAATCTGCTCCATCTGGTACATTAGGTTATGTTACTGAATTAGCGGGTGGTGTTCCTAAAATGGCTGCATTATTATCAATTCCCGGTTTTGGAGAAAGTGCTATGGTTACTGAAATGTATCATACATCTTTAGCTAATCAAAGAGAACAATTATACAGAAAGGGTATAGACCAAGGTTTAAGTAAAACTGATGCTGCAAAACAAGCAATGCAAGCAGCTCCAATAACAGCTATTCCTGATGCAGCAATGGGTGTAGTTTTAGGTAGAGGATTTTCAGGAGGTAGTCTTGTTCCAGAAGCACCTAAAAAAGCCCTTGTAGATGCTATAATGACATACGCTAAAGGAACAACAAAAGTAGCAGGAGCAGGTGGATTATCTGAGAATGCTAGAGCAGGTTTAGAAGAATTAGAGGGATATAAATTAAAAGAAGGTGAAAAAGCTGAAAGAACTTTAAAAGGAGCTAGTGATTGGGCTATTATGCATACAGCTTTTGATAGAGGTGGATGGGTATTAAAAAATGCACCAAAATTTGTTAGTTCTGCATATAAAAACTTTTTAACTAATATACCTAAACCCATACTTGAAGCAGAAGCTGCAAAGTATCCAAACGGTAAAGAAATATTAGACCAAGTTGAATCTTTTGCAGAAACTAAAAAAGATGTACAAGATTTGGTACCAGAAGAAAAAGTTGCTTCTGTAACTGGATTGACTGAAAAGATAAAAACTATACAATCTGATATATATGAATTAGAAACAAGAAAAGTAAAAGCTCCTGATGCATTAAAACCGCAAATTGATAAATGGATTCAGGAATATAAAGATGAGATTGAATTTTACAACAAACAAATAGGCAAAGTAACTAAATCTTCAGACCCAACAGGATTATCAGAAGAAATAGATAATTTAACAGGACAAAAAGCTGGAACTAAAAATTATGTAGTTGATGGAAAGCAAGTAAGCCAAGAGGAGTTTGAAGCAATGCAAGGCAAGCCTGTAGGTACTAAAGAAGTTATAACAGCAGAACCAAAACCGGTTGAAGTTAAACCAGAAGAAGTTAAAATAACCGAAGAAGTTAAACCAACTGAAGTAAAAGAAGAAACTTTAAAAGAAAATGAATACTATCATGCTACAGATGCAAATGAAATTATTGCACCATCTGAAAAAGGTTACAAAAAAAGAGAGGGGGCTAATGTAGTTGGGGAAGGTATTTATTTTGGTAAAGACAAGGAGCACTTAACCGATAGATATGGCAAAAACACAATAAAAGTAGAATTAGATATTAAAAATCCATTAATTTCTGATAATAAATATATTATTGTTGATGGTAGAGAAATTGACGTACAATCATTATCTAAAGAAGATATTAAATTTTTAAAAGAAAAAGGATATGATGCTGTACAATATAAGGCTCCTGATAAAGCATATTCAAAATATGATGAAACAATTATATTTGATAAAAGTCAAATTAAATCACAAAAACTATTAACTGAAGAAGTTAAACCAACTGAAGTAAAAGCAGAACCTATTATTGAGGAAATTAAACCTAAAATAGATATAGAAAACAAAAAATATATAACCAAGAAAGGAAACATTGTAAATTTTGAAGATGGCAAATTAATAATTAAAGACAAAGAAGGAAATGTATTATCAGACAGAGCAAGTAAAAAATCTCTTGATGAGTATGCTGATAATTACGATTTTTCAATAGGTAAAAGAGTAGAAGTACCTGAAGAAATAACAGATTCAAGAGAACAAGCAAGATATGCAGTAGAAAATACAAATAGTCCATTAGAGGTAGCTGAAATATATTCTTCAGAAACACCTATGCCTTTTGAAACAGATGCAAAAATGCAGGCTATAGCTGAACATGGATTAGGTAGAATTAAAACATCAAGTTACGAAAGATTTGGCGACCCTAATAAGATTGAAAAATCAATGTATTTGAATGTATTTAGTGAGAAAAGAGGTCAAACAATAGACCAGTTAGCTCAAGAAATATCAGCAAAAGGTTTAGAAATAGAACCAAAGGATATTGTAGATTTTATTGAAAAATATTCTAAAAGTGCAAAAAAAGCATTAGAAACACAAGAAACTGATGTTCAATTAATGGCAAAGGATAAATTTAAACAATTAACCGGTTTAGATTTAAATTCAGATTTGTCAAATAAAATAATTGACAAAGAATTACAAAAACTTAAACAACAACAATTAGATATAATAAAAGAAGACTATGAAACAGCCAAACAACTTGAAGACGCCTATTGGAAAGCCTACAACGAAACTGACGGATTTACAAAAGAAAGTCCTGTTACTGAAGCTATCAAGACAACAGAAGAAAAAAATATAACATCTAAAAAAGAAGAAAATGCCATACAAAAGCCAAGCACAGAGAAAATACTTCAACGTCCACAAGGAGGAGTTGGAGAAGCAGGGGGTGAACGTCCAAGAGTGGAACCAAGCCTCAAAGGGGAAAAAGTTACCGGAGAAGGTAAAGCACAACCCGAAGGTATTAAGGAAGAAAAAATAAAACCTTTAAAATTAAACGATAAAGCTATTCTTAACAGATTGTATGAAAGCGAAAATATATCTGATGCTGTTAAACGAAAATTTGAGGAAAATGACCTTAAATACAAAGTAGCAAGTCAAGAAGAAGCCAAAAAAATTGCATCTGAAATAGTAAAAGAATATGGCACAGAAGATGCTGTAGCTCTTGCTGAAGCAGGTAAATTTGATGGTGATGTCAATTCGTTTATATTTAGCAAATCTATTGATGATATAGCTCAATTAGAATTTAACGCAAAAACGCCTGAAGAAAAATCATTATATGGTCAACAATGGGCTGACTATGCTTTAAGATTTGATGAAGCCGCTAGAAAAGGTGGTAGATTTATTTCTGCCATTTCTGACTTTTATAGAAAATCACCATTAGGAGTAAAAATATACGAAGAAACTAGAAGAAAAGAAATTTTTAAAGATTGGTTTAAGAATAAAGAATCTGATATTAAAGATGTTTACAAACAAATATTAGAGCAACCAGAATTTAAAGATTTAATAAAAGAAGAAGCTCAAAAAGAAATTAAAAAAGAAAGAGCAGAAGCTAGAAAAGAAAAAAGACAAAAAATTGACGATTTTTTTGAAAATGCTAAATTAAAAGGTAATAATTTATACGCAGTACCAATTCCTGTTGAAGTAATTAATGGAGCATTAGAAATAATGAAACAAGCAACATTAGCAGGCGAATCTGTGACTTTTGCAGTTCAACAAGCCGTTAATCATATTTCTAAAGAAATAAAAGAATGGGATAGCGAAAAATTCAGAAATGAATATGAAACAAAACTTAATGGATTAGTTTCTGAAAAGAAAGAAAAAACATATGATGATTTGTTAAAAGAAAGAATTAAAAATTTAGAAAAACAAATTAAAGATTATGAAGAAAAGATAGAACAAGGAGGGGTAAGTGGTAAGCAAAGAATTGAAAAGTTTAATACTGAAGAAGTTAAAAAATTAACGGAAGAAAGAGATAGATTAAAGAAGGAAAATGAAGAATTATTAAAGAAAAAACAAGAAGGAAGATATTCTACTGAAAGAAAAATTTCTAATGCAGAAAAAAGAGTTTTAAAAAGTATTGAAGAATTAGAGAATAAAATTGAAAAAAATGATTTAGAAATAGAAAAACCAGAAAAATTAACTAGTCAAAGACTTTCTGAATTAAAACAAAAACAAAAAGATTTAAGAAAACAATTAGAAGATAAAAGAAAAGAATCTGGAATTGGTAAATATTCTGAAGAAGAAATTTATAATAAAGAAATTAAAAGAAAAAAAGATAGAATTGAAGAATTAAATAGAAGAATAGAAGAAAATGATTATACTGCTGAAGCTTATAAAGCTAAAAAAGAAAAAACAATATTAGATGAAGAATTAGATATAGTAAAAGAATTATATAATGAAGCAAGAAAATCTTCTAAAGAATATATTGATAAAAAATCAAGACAATATTTAGATAGATTTGGGAAAAAATTAAAATCATTAACTGATGGTCAAAAAGAAGAAGTAATTAAAAAATCAATTACAAAATTGATTGATAATGGAGCTTTAGAATTTGATGAATTTAAAGATATAATATCCAATACTTTAGGTTTAGGAAAAATTGAAGATGAAGAATTCCAAAAATTAAAAGAATATACTTCTAAAATAAATAGAGTAGGAGAGTTAAGAGAAGAAATTGTAAAAGAAGAAAATAGAACACAAAAAAATTTAGATGAATATTATAAAGCACAAAAAGAAGCGTCAAGTGCTGTAAAAGATTTAAATAAAATAATATATACAAAACCTGATATTACAAATAGATTATTGGGTATAATGCAATTAAATACATTAGGGGTTGCTTCATTAGCAGCTAATGTTACTTATAATGTATTTAATCAATCATTAATTAGATTTCCTAGAGCTTTAGCTGAAACAGGCTTAGAAAACTTTGTTTTTGGTACTACATATGCTTTAAATAAAATAAATGGTACTAATATAATATATCCAGATAACATTCCATTTGCAGGACAAAAAGAATTTTTTAGTAAATTAGGTGAAGGTATTAAGATTGCATCTAAGCAAATATTGACAGGCGAAAGAAAATATGATTATCTACAAAAGGAAATATTTACATCCCAAATTCATCCTTTTACTTCAGGTAAAGAATTATGGCAGTTTAAAAAAGGTGATATAAATTTAACCAAAGAACAAGTTATAGATAAAGCAATTCAGGCAACTGTAGGTATTCCTGCTGAAGTAGTAGCTAGATTATTAAATTTAGGTGATACTCCAGAAAGATATGCTGCTGAAGGAGCTGTAGCATCTTCTTTTGCTAAAAAATATGGTTTAACAGATATAGATTATAAATATTTCTTAGAATTTCCTAAAGAGATAGCATATCAAGAAGAAAGAAAACTAGGTAAATCTGCGGAAGAAGCAACTAAGAAAGCTGAATATGTTGAAAAAAGAATAATAAATGCAGGCGCAGAATCTGTAATGCAGCAAGATAATATCATTAACGATATGATTAACGCAGCAGTTACTGGCGCAGCTAAATATGGTAAAAATACAGAAAACGCCGTTAAATTAATTAAGGTATTAAATATGCCTTATTTAAAAATTCCATTAAACACAGCTTGGTCATTTTATAATTTAGTAAATCCAGAAATAGCATTTACTCAATCTATGATATATGGCGCTAAATATTTAAAAACAAAAGACGCTATTGATATTCAAAATTCTAAAAAATGGCTTGCTCATGGAATGGTGGGATTGGCATTTATGGGAATTGCAGGTTACTTAGCTAAGAATAATATTATAAATTCAACTAATGACGGAAAAGATACCAAAAAAGAAAGAGAAGGAGAAAGATTTTATGAAAGACAAGGAATGATTAATATTTCTAAATTAAATGCTTTACTTAGAGGAGAAGACCCAAATAAGGTAAAAGAAAGCTATAACATGGATTTGAAATATTTTGGTACTGCCGGAGATATATTGGATTTGCAAGCTAAAAAAATTGAAAATATGACTCCAGAACAAAGAAAAAATGGAGTTACAATGATGGAAGATTTATCAAGTAATTTTAATGAATCAACAGCAAAACTTTTACAAACAGGTGCATTTGCAAATACTTCAACATTATTAAATTCATTTAATCAAAATAATACATCTGTATTAAATGGTTATTTAACAGGTTTAATTAATATGGGTACTAATATAGTTCAGCCTGCAACATTTGCTCAAATGTCAAGGTCGCAACTTCCTTATTATACACAAGCAAAAGCTGACAATTATTTTGATGAATTAAAAAATAATTTCTTAACAAGGTCTTCTACATTAAGAGCATTGACAGGTAAATATCCACCATCAAAAATTGGTATATGGGGTGATACTTTAGAAAACAAAGAAGATTATATGTTAAAAATATTTGGTCTAAGCAAATCAAATAAAGACAATTTTGCTCAACCAATTTATGATGATTATAAAAGAACTAATGATTTAAAATTTTTCCCTTCAACTTTAAAACCCGAAGTAAACGGAATTAAACTTAATGTTCAACAACAACAAGAACTTGAACAATTAGTCGGAAATCAAAGAAAATTCATGGTTACTCCTTTTGTAAATGATGGCGCAATATTGAAAAGCTTTAAAAAGGTATATAGTGAATTAGATGATAATGATAAAACTGATGCTTTAAGAGTATTATATGAAGAAGGTTATAAAAAAGGAGAAGAACAATTTATTATGAATCATCAAGAATTTTACAAACCTTCCAAAAAAACTAAAGAACAAAAGAAAGAAGCTAAAGAAGTTGGTGGATTCAGAAAATCAATAAAAAGAATGTTTAAATGAATTTGAATTATTAACTTTGCTTAACTAAAATCAAATGCATGGAAACAATGGAAGAAATAAAGCACAAACTTCTGCTTTATGAACAAAATGGGGCAGCCAAATTATTCTATGCTTTAAACAGAAAAGCGAATGAAATGGCTGATTTATTGAATAAAACCAATATAAGCCATTTGTTGCTTGACGACCCTAAAGACAAAACATTTGAAAGGCTAAAAGTCATTTGGAACGACAGCGCTAGTATATCCGCAGCTATCAAGGAGTTGGGAATATCTGCTGGAGTTACGGGTGATGAAAATAAGGATGTAGCCAAAAAGCCATTTGTTGAAACTATAGCCGAGTCAAGAAAATAATGGTTGAAAAACTAAAGATATACGGGGTGGAAGTTTCTTTGCCACCTGCTCCAGAACAATTAGAAATTGAAAATTGGGGTACTGATATTGCCAAAGAGCAATATTGGAGAAGAAAAGAATTGCCTAAATTTTTTGAATCGGTAGATTACGATAAGGAAGGTAATGCGTTGCTAGATTTGCAACAATCCGTATTTGCAGCAAGGGAAGTAGAAAGATGTAAAAAAGGCTTTTGGTTTTACAATAATGGAGTTCCAACATACGTTACAGGAAAGCATTACTTTTACTTGCAATGGTGGAAATTAGAGGATGATATATACGGAGATTTTAGGGACGCTGATAGGCGTTATTTTTTATTTTTAGACCATTGGGAGAAGACTCCTTGGTGTTTAGGAGTAGTTAGGGGTAAAAAGCGTAGAGAAGGGGCAACTTCACAAGCCACATCAAATATTGTTTACGAATGCATATTCTACAAGAATAGCTTTTGCGGTTTGACAAGTAAAACCCAAATTGATGCCAAAGCCGCCTTTACCAATATGATTTCATTTGGGTACAGGCAATTGCCGGTATTCTTAAAACCAAAGCAATTAAATAACAAGGATAGTGTAAGCGAACTTGTATTTGCGCATAAGTCGGTTGAAATAAAAGGCGGAAAGGGAAATACAATTGACACAGATACCGGACATAGGTCAAGAATTGACTATAGAGCGCCATCCTTGAACTCTTATGACTCAGGACGTCTTAGTAGAGGTTTATTTGATGAAGGCGGAAAATGGGCAAAAGAAACGCCATTTTCGACATTCTTATCCATTGTAAGTAAAACATTAGTGAAAGGTGCCAAGAGAGTAGGATTTATTGAATGTCCATCAACCTCGAATAGTATGACTAGCGGCGGTGAGGAATTTAAGATAGT
>Ga0075464_10001042_pt1 | contig 12471 bp, 11 predicted proteins | sample DEB19_08_DNA_5_FD_75068 | JGI IMG/M metagenome (GOLD analysis project Ga0075464, IMG submission 75068) | Aqueous microbial communities from the Delaware River and Bay under freshwater to marine salinity gradient to study organic matter... | ecosystem: Environmental > Aquatic > Marine > Coastal ...
AGGAAAAATGGATTGCCGCAAAACCAATTGATAGCTCAGTCGATACCAGAAAATGTGATCAACACTAGTACCTAGTAAGAACAAGGCCTCGCAACCAGTCGAGGATGAACTATCAATTGCGAACTTACCAAAAAAATGGGAGACCGAAGCCTCCCAAAATAGCTCTCGTTTTGGCAAACAGAACTGGGCTATTATATTCAGACAAATGTAAATTGACGCATATATTTTTTAACCACCATGTTTTGAAGAGTACATTCCGCCTCTGCGTGACATGCCTGCACGAAAGAACGTTAGTTTTCGGTAAGCTTTTTTTCAAAGTAAACGGTTAGCTTGGGGACTATGAATGGAAAAAGTCCAATTACGATGGTCAATGCTGCAGAGTAACCAACGGCCACTCTAAGCAGCCACTCATGCCAACCTCCCTGTGATGCCCAACCTTTGAAGACCATAACGGCTGAAATGCCAGCGAGGGAGGTTAGAAAACAACCAATCATCCCAATCAAAATGATGGCTTTTTTTGCTTGGAAATTTTGAAAATTTTCACAACTGACTCAATGGAATTTGAGCCGCTTTTTCCTCGACAGCCAGTAATTTGAGCAATTTTTCCATATCGATATCTAGTCGCTCAAGCGTTGCTAGTTCAAGCTGTTGCAACGCTTCTGGTAGCACTCCCGAAAAGGGGCCTGGGGCCTTGGACAATATTTTTTGACCACTCGGCATTACGTAGAGCTGGACTGATCGCTTATCGGGTCCTTTGCGCTCAACCAAAAGCATTTCCTGCTTTACCAAAGACCGGACAAGATTGCTTGCGGTTGTCTGATGAATGTCCATTGCCAGTGCTAGATCATTCATTCCAATGCCTGGCTTGTTGTGGACAACGCTGAGCGCCCAAATTTGTGCCCCGCCAACGCCCACCTTTTTTTCAACTTGCTGAAAGTGAGATTTCACAGCATTGAACACTTGCCTGAATTTTCGAAGTACTTGAGTGGACGCAACTTTTTTGCGCTCTTCACCTTCTCGCAAAAGGTCGATCTTTCGGAGAGATGAGGCTGGTTTTCTGGTTTGAGCCATTTTGAATTTGCATCCAATATAAGAATCTTGACGGCAACTTGGCTATCAAGACCATTGGAGGTCGAAAGCAAGAGTCTTGATTTGCAATGGCATTTTATATAGGCTATCGAAACAGCGTCCGCGTTGGACGCCGCATCAATTGCGGCCTACCATTTGCTGCATACGCCGAATATTCTCTAGGCGGTAGGCTTCGCTTAGGTTGTCAGCATTTTTCTTGGCTAAAGCTTCTTTTTTTGCCTCTGCATTGATGCTTTTTTGGTTTTCAGCTGCTTGCTTAGATTTCATTTGTAGGTGATTTGCCTCAATCTGCCTATCTGTCGCACGTTTCTTTTGTGCAAGGTCGAGTTCTTTTTTGTGGATTTTTTCTCTAACTAACTGGGCCTTAATTTTTTGAGCTTTGATTTCCTGTGATCTCTCAGCACGACTCTGATCCTCGAGCATTTTTTTCTGCTTCAAAGAGTTTTCGTTTTGCAAAGCAGACTCAGTTGCTGCCAAATCAAGCTTATTGGGTGGCATCGGCGCGTGAACAGGTTCTGCAAGAGGCGTGGGCTGCAAACTGGCCGACTCTGACAGAGGCGGTGGCTTTAAAGCGTCAGTGACTATAAGCTGAGGTTCAATAGCTTGTTTTTTGATTTCGACTGATTTTGGCAAGTCGGTTTGGCCACCAAATATAGACGGAAATTTGACTACCCGGTCAGTCCAGTGTGTATCCCATGTAAACGCAAGGAGCAGTGTTCCATGGGCAATCAATGCCATCGCGAAATATCGCCATGTTCCGTTTGACTGAGGTGGTTGAAAGTTCAAGCTTTTATTGTTCGCAAATGAAAGCCCCGAAGTCAATCAAGGCATTCATAGTTAGACAAAAATTATTTGCTTTGGTAGAAGATATCGGCGCGGCGATTTTGTGCCCAAGAAGATTCTTCATGTCCAGGTGCTTTTGGTTTTTCGCTGCCATAGCTGACAGCTTCCAATTGCCCGTCCTTGGCGCCATAGATTTTCATGGCGCGAACAACAGCTTCAGCTCGTTTTTGGCCCAGGGCCAAGTTGTATTCCCTGCCGCCACGTTCGTCCGTATTACCTTCAACTTTAACGGCTAATTTGCTATTAGCAGAGGCGTATTTGGCGTGGTTTTCGACTAACGAACTGAATTCTTTCTTGACTGAGAAGTCGTCATAGTCAAAGAACACACTGCGATTTCTCGACAAGCTGCTGTTTGGATCCAAGTGATCTGGTACGACTACTTTGGCAACCATTGAAGCCGCCACTGGTGCCGGTGCCTGAACAGGTACAGGTTCGCTTTTGCTTGTTGTAGCAACATCCAACTGTGGAGCGCTTTTGCAAGCCACCAAAAGTAAAGCAGTTCCAAAAATGGGCAATAGTTTTGAGCACTTAGTCATTGAATATCTCCAATTGGGTATAGATTGAGCACGCATCAATAAAAAACATTTGAGCAAATGCAATTATAGTGGCTTTATCAGCTACGTCGAGTGAGACGCGCCTCCCCCGTCAACATGGGTCTGGCTTTCCCCCAAGGCAGTAGACAAAAGCCTAGACGACTGTTGTTGAGAAACTCCCAAGACTTTCCAGCTCAGGGGGAGCGTCGGCTTTCGCGACAAACCCATCATTGCACCGATAAGCCCAACGGCCGCTATGGGTCGACTGCTGCCGATCGACTGTCAGTACCTCGTGGACTCTTGGTATTGCGAACAACGGCAATGTTCAATGACGTTCCGCAGCAACTGCATTACATCCGTGCAGCGCGACACACTCCAGATTGGGCGCTTTGAGTGCGGCACGGCACATTGCAGCGCCTCGTGGCCAGTGCATGATGAAACGCCAAGCAGGTGGTGGTGCAAGTGATCTTCCGGGGTCGATGGAACTGCGCCGCCTGAACTGTCGCAAACAAGGAGTTTTCTATGTCGCACTACCACGCCATTGTCTGGCTCGATCACGTTGAGGCGCACGTCATGCATGTGAGTCCAGACGATGTTGAAAAGTCATTGATTCAACCCCAAAGTCAACCTCGCAAACTCCACTCGCGCGTTGGCACATGGGGTGATGGCCGTGCCCGTGAAGACCAGGACTACTACCACCGCATCGCGGAGGCACTGAAAGGTGCTTCTGAACTGTTGATTGTCGGGCCCGCTCAGGCCAAGTTGCAATTGATCAAACACATTCACGCGCATGACCCCGAGTTGGTGAAAAATATCGTCGGCGTCGAGACCGTGGACCATCCCACAGATGCGCAATTGGTTGCGTATGCGCGCAAGTATTTTGTGGCCAAGGACAAGATGCTATAGCGCGGGATGTGGCCGACCCACGCGCTGCGTTAAGTACGTCCGTGTGACGCCGTACAAAGCGCTGGCCCAAGCTGTCACGGTGTTGCGAATGATCAATAAGCGCCCTGCTGCTGTCGGTATTCTGAACAGCCATTCTTCAAGGAGGTTCAGCATGAAATCAACGGCAACATCACATCGTTATTTGGCGGTGGCAGCCGCGTTTGCAGCGCTTACTATCGCCCATGCAGCATTGGCCCAAGGCCTTCCCAAAGAGGGGCGTTACGATTTCACGGCTTGTCTTTCGGGCACGGCGGCAGGGATCATGTTTTCCAAGTCGCATATTGGCTACAGCTATGAGGCCATGGGCACGACGCGCAGCAATCCACCCGGCGGCATGATGGACAACGCCACGTTCAGATGCGTGGGTATGAATGCATCACTGGGCGGAACGAACAGCCAAAACACGCTGTGTGAAGCTGTGGACCGCGATGGCGACAAGCAACTCGCTTATGTGGTTCTTGGCCCTGATGGGCGCGTCACCCGCGAGGTGCTTTCCGGTACTGGTAAATATGAAGGTCTGCAAATGAGCGGCATCGTGATTCCGCAGGGGACTTTTCCGACAATCAAGCCTGGAACGTTCCAAAACTGCAATCAACAAACCGGCAATTACAAAATGAAATAGAAGGAAGTGCGAGCATCGCCTTGAGACCGACAACGTTCTCAATTTGCTGGACTTCTGCCCTTACGAAAGTGCCGTCATGAACCGGGCTTTTTCAGCCCTCATGCAGATGCTGCTCAAGGTGCAGTTGGGTGGTTCAGTTCGCGAAGCTCCCGTTTGAGCACTTTGCCAATCGCGCTTCGAGGCAGTTCGGCCAGAAAATGCAGTGCAGAAAGACGCTGGGTTTTACCCACACGTTGTTGATACCACTGAAGTAACTCTTCTTGGCTGACGCTTTGCCCTTCGCGCAGCACCACATAGGCCACAGGCGTTTCTCCCCATTCGCGTGAGGGCACGCCGACCACGGCCACTTCCTGGAGTTGCGGGTGCTCGCGCAAGACGGCCTCCAGATCGCTGGGGTAGAGGTTGAATCCACCACTGATGATCATGTCTTTGCGCCGATCGACCAAGGTCAAAAAACCTTCGCGATCAAAACGGCCCACATCGCCCGTGCGGATAAACCGGCGGCCTGTCATGTCGTACCACTCGGCTTCGCTTGTTTTTTCAGGTTGACCGAAATAGCCCGTCATCATGGCGGGTGAGTGGCCCACCACTTCGCCGGTGCTGCCTTCAGGCAACTCCTGGCCTGCTTCGTCAATCAAACGGATGTCGTGCCCTTCGGCCGGTTGGCCGACTGTGTGCAGTTTGTCGGGGTGCGCATGTGCGTTCAGAATGCAGGTGCCGCCGCCTTCGGTCATACCGTAAAACTCAACCAACCCGCCAGGCCAGCGTTTGACCACATCGGCTTTGAGCGGCGCGGCAAACGGTGCGCTGGTGCAAAACTTGACTTGAAAAGAAGACAGGTCATGGCCATCAAAGTCTGGGCAGTCCATGATGCGCTGGTATTGCACTGGCACCAACATGGTGTGTGTAATGCGCTGCTGCTCGGCCAAGGCCAGATACTCTGTGGCCTTGAATTTGGGCATGATCATCACGCACCCGCCCAGCGCCAGTGTGGGAAAAAACACCACCAAGGTGGTGTTGGAGTACAGCGGCGTGGACAAGAGCGACCGTGTCGCGGGGCTGTAACCGTAAGTCAGTCCCCTGCGCATGTGCGTCCAGCGCATGCCGTGCGATTGCACAATGCCTTTGGGGGTGCCGGTTGTGCCGGATGAGTAAATGATGTTGAATGCGGCCTCGGCCGATACGGTGACTGCCGCCGGTTTGCTGCCGGCAGGGGCCAACCAGTTCGCCAGCGGGTATCCTGCGGCGCTGGCGTTCAGCGCGATGCGCGGCAAACTTTCCATTTCAGGTTCAACCAGTGCGCGTGCGGCTTCATCCACAAAGAGCAGGCTGGCTTGGGCGTCGCGCAGCATGCCGGTCAAAATTTGCGGAGTGACTGAGGGGGCCAGCGGCGCGACGACGACGCCGGCTCGCAACGCGCCTAAGAACACGCAGGCATAGTCGACGCTGGAGAGGGCGCAAATTGCCACACATTGGCCCGGTTTGACACCGTCACGTTGCAAAGCTGTGGCCACCTGGTCCATACGTTCATTCAATGCGGCGTAGCTCAGCAGTGTGCTTGGGTCTCGCAATGCCATTGCCTCGGGTTGGGCGCAGGCGTGACCGCGAATCAGATCAGAGAGAGTCTGGAAGTCGGCTTCCGGGGTAAAAAGTGAAGGCATGGTGGTCATGCCCGCCAGCGTAATTCAAATTGACTTCGTGGCCTGAGCTGGTGGCGACGTGGTCGATGGTTGTGATGGCGTGGCGCGCTGGCCCCAAACGAAGTGCAGCGGAAATAGCAACAGCCCCAGACCGCCCATGACCCAGTGGCTCCAAACAATGGCCTCCCGCAGGTCTTCGCTGCCGTAATAAAGCAGTAGGCCAGACACCATCAAGACGCTGAGCAAAATACCCAGGATGACCCCCGTGGTGCGGTTGCGTCTGGCGCTCCAAGCGATGCGAATGTGCGCCGGCATCACCGCGCCAAAAGCCATCAGTGCCAGTGCGGCGCTGACGCCGTGCGCCACCAAAAGGCTGTGTGAACTGACGCCCGGCAGTTCTAAATGCACGTCGTGGGCCATGAAAAACAGCACACCCGACAGGGCGCAGAAACCGAAGATCGCGTGTGTGGCGATGCGTTGCCAGCGTGGCAAACGGCCGATGCGATTGGCGCGGCGGGAGTGAGAGTGCAGGTGTGAAGGGCTCATGTGGCGGCAGTGATGAAAGGCTGGGCGTTGTAATGCGCAAAGCAAGGCAGCGCGGTATTGCGCGTGAGGGCAAGCACCTTGGTCAGCGCGTCGGCCACCGCGCACAACGGCGCAATCACCGAAAAGCTGTCTGGGCACAGCAAGGGTTGCTGGCTGCGAGGATTCACCAGCGCCGAGATGGTTTGCCCTGCGTGCGCTTGCTGCGAAAAATAGATGGCCGAGGTGGCGCAGGCGCCGTCTTGCAGCAAGCCTGCGAAGACCGGTTCTGCGGCCCGAGGCTGGCGCAAGTAGATGGGCTCAGGCGTGGGGCCGATGACCCGCAAATCGCCGCCTGCATTCACGCTGGCGCTTGTGATGCCGCAGGCTTGCAGTGCGTCGATGGCGCGGTCCACCGCAAAGCCCTTGGCGATGCCGCCCAAGTCGATGTGGCAGGGCGCTGTGCTGGTGACTTGCCCGTGATTCACGCTCAGTTGCGTGATGGAGGCGGCCGCCTCACTGAGGCCGTCTGGCAGCAAGCCCCAGCCCGCGAGCTGGGGTGCAACGCCGGGGTCAAACAAGCCCTCTGACTGCGCATGAACGGCCTGGGCCAGTTCAATCACGTCTTGCGTCCAAGGATGGACCGTGATGGGTTCGAGGTGCGCCAGGCGCCGGATGCGGCCCAAGTCCGAGTCGGGGTTGAACGCCGACATGTGGGTTTGCACCAGCGTGATGGCGTCAAAGGCTGCGTCCATGGCCTTGGCGCACAAGGCGGCAGGCGCGCCGTGCACGCTGATGCGCACATAGGTACCCAGCAGTGGTCGCATGGCGTTCATGTGGCGCTCTTCACTTTGCATTTTTGAGTGCCAACTCGTACATCACCATCAAGCGTTTGACGCCGTCCGTCAGGTGTTTGCACGACAGCGTGGCACCTGAGAGATTTTGAATGTCTTGTTTGAGCTTGAGCGGTGCATCGATGGTTTTGCCCACGAATTGCTGGCGCCACGCATCGTCGGCCACTTCGTAGCCATAGGACTCCACGTATTCCATGACCTCAATGCCTTTGATGCTGCCGTTGGGCAAGATGGCCAGCGCGTACTTGACCATCTCGTGCTTGCCCAGCACCTCGTCGATGATGAACCAGCCGCCATTGGCGCTGCGCCAGACGCGCTCGCTTTTGAAGGGCTCGCGCACGGAGGACAGCTCACGCATTTTGTCGCGCTGGACTTCGGTCAAGAACACCGGGCTGGGCGTGAACTTTTGGCCAGGAAAAAGGCGTTGCTGCGCCTCTTCAGTGCCGATGTTGATGCGGGCATGGGCCAAGGTGGGGGCTACCAAGGCGGCCATGGGGAGCATCAAAAGTGCGCTTGCGGGGGTCCAGTTCATCGGGCGCTCCTTAAAGCGGACGACCGAACTTGAACATCACCTCGTTGCGTGAGTGGCTGTCCCACACGCGGCCGTTGGAGCATTCGGCCTCGCCTGGTGCCCAGCACTGGCTTTGGCCTTTGAGTTGGTAACGCCAGGCGGCAGTGACCCACCAGTCTTTGGTGGCATAGTGCATATTCGGGCCGATAAAGTGGGCGCGTTGGGTCTGCTTGTTGAAGGCGTAGCCCTCAAAGTCGTTGTGAAAACGGTATTCCATCCCAGCTGTCCAGTTGTTGGCCACGCGATAAGACACGCCCAGCAGCAAATCGGCCATGCTTTCTTTGCCAATGTCTGGCGCGTTAAATTTCACCTTCTCGGCCGACAACTGCAGGTTGGCGGCCACCACCAAGCGGTCGTCCAGAAAGTTCGATTGCAACAGCAGGCGTGATTCCAGTTCGTCTTTCACAGCGCCTGTGGTCGCCTCCAAATAAAAGCCAACGCCCACAGGGTCGATCACGGGGTTGGTGAAGCGCCAAATACCTTCCAGCGAAACGCCGTCCAACCGGGTGCGGCTGTAGGGGCTGGAGCCTGCCGAACTGGGGACCAGCCAGCCGGAGGTGCTGCCGTCGCCGTAGTTTTGGTTGGCACTGACGCGGCTGGTGTTGAGGTAGCCGGCAACCTGAAAATCTTCGCTGACGCCGTACTCCAACTCGGTCCGGGCTTGCCACAGGTCGTAATGTCCTCGCGCCTGGCCTTGGTTGACCTGCAGGCGCTGTTCAAACTCCAGCGTGCCTTTGGGCTGCAAGTCCAGGGTGTAGACCCAGCCAAAAGTGCCTTCGCCAGCGTTAGCTGGGAGCCAGGACAAAGACAACAGGGGCGCCAGCAAAGCGGCAAGACGGAGTGGGCGGGACAACATGGCAGCTTTCAAAAAGTCGAAGCCCGATTCTAAATGCGAACGATTCTTGTTTGCAAAGGGAGGGTGTAACCCTGTTGCAAGTGTGGTGACTTACATTGAAATCAAGAAAACTGCTTGCTGCCACAGTCTTTTGCTGAGGGGGCGGCAAGATCGAATACAGTATTCGTTTTCCGTCCTTTCAATCTCTACAAGAGTGAGCGCAAACATGGCTGCAGAAAAAACCAAAATCATTTACACCCTGACCGATGAAGCGCCCTTGTTGGCCACCGCTTCTTTTCTGCCCATCGTTCAGGCTTTCGCCGCGCCAGCGGGCATCGACGTGGTGGCTAAGGATATTTCGGTGGCCGCCCGCATTTTGGGCGAGTTCTCAGACATGTTGCCCGAGGCACAGCGCCTGCCCAACAACCTGGCCGAACTGGGCAAGCTGACCCTGAATCCAGATGCCAACATCATCAAGTTGCCCAACATCAGCGCGTCAGTGGGCCAGTTGAACGTCGCCATCAAAGAGCTGCAGTCCAAGGGTTATGCCCTGCCCGACTACCCTGAAGCGCCGAAAACAGACGCCGAAAAAGAAATCCGCGCCCGTTACAGCAAATGCATTGGCAGTGCTGTCAACCCCGTGCTGCGCGAAGGCAACTCGGACCGCCGCGCCCCTCGCGCCGTGAAAGAATTTGCGCGCAAGAACCCGCACAGCATGGCCGAGTGGAGCCAGGCTTCACGCTCGCACGTCTCACATATGCACGCTGGCGATTTCTACCACGGCGAAAAGTCCATGACACTGGACAAAGCGCGTGACGTGAAGATGGAGCTGATCACCAAGAGTGGCAAAGCCATTGTGCTCAAGCCGAAAGTGGCTTTGCTGGACCGTGAAGTCATCGACAGCATGTTCATGAGCAAGAAAGCGCTGGAAGCTTTCTATGAGCAAGAAATTGAAGACGCGCGCAAGACCGGCGTGATGTTCTCGCTGCACGTCAAAGCCACCATGATGAAGGTCTCGCACCCCATTGTGTTCGGTCACTGCGTCAAGATCTTCTATAAAGAGGCCTTCGAAAAGCACGCCAAACTGTTTGAAGAGTTGGGCGTGAACGTGAACAACGGCATGGCCGATCTGTACAACAAGATCGCCACCCTGCCTCAGTCCAAGCAAGACGAAATCAAGCGTGATCTGCACGCTTGCCACGAGCACCGCCCTGAGCTGGCGATGGTGGACTCGGCCAAAGGCATCACCAACTTCCACTCGCCCAACGACGTGATCGTGGACGCTTCCATGCCCGCCATGATCCGCAACGGAGGCAAGATGTGGGACGCCAACGGCCGTCTGAAAGACGTCAAGGCCGTGATGCCTGAGTCGACCTTTGCCCGCATCTACCAGGAGATGATCAACTTCTGCAAATGGCATGGCAACTTTGATCCCAAGACCATGGGCACCGTGCCCAACGTGGGCTTGATGGCGCAGCAAGCTGAAGAATACGGTTCGCACGACAAGACTTTCGAGATCAGCGAAGACGGCGTGGCCAACATCACCGACCTGAACACCGGTGAAGTGCTGCTGTCGCAAAACGTCGAAGCGGGTGACATCTGGCGCATGTGCCAGTGCAAAGACGCCGCGATCCGCGACTGGGTCAAGCTGGCCGTGACCCGCGCCCGCAACTCCGGCATGCCCGTGGTGTTTTGGCTCGACTCTTACCGTCCGCACGAAGCCCAATTGATCACCAAGGTCAAGATGTACCTGCACGAGCACAACACGGCCGGTTTGGACATCCAGATCATGAGCCAAGTGCGCGCTATGCGTTACACCTTGGAGCGCGTGGTGCGCGGTTTGGACACCATCAGCGCCACAGGCAACATCCTGCGCGACTACCTGACCGACTTGTTCCCGATCATGGAACTCGGCACCTCGGCCAAGATGCTGTCGGTTGTGCCTTTGATGGCCGGTGGCGGCATGTACGAAACCGGTGCCGGTGGCTCTGCGCCCAAGCACGTGCAGCAGTTGGTGGAAGAAAACCACCTGCGCTGGGATTCGCTGGGTGAGTTCTTGGCCTTGGCCGTGAGCTTTGAAGATCTGGGCATCAAGTACAGCAACGAGAAAGCCAAAGTCTTGGCCAAAACTCTGGATGCGGCAACGGGCCAATTGTTGGACAACAACAAGAACCCCTCACCCAAGACGGGACAGTTGGACAACCGCGGCAGCCAGTTCTATTTGTCGATGTACTGGGCCCAAGAGTTGGCCAAGCAAACCGAAAACAAGGAACTGGCCGACAAGTTCGCCCCCTTGGCCAAGGCTTTGACCGAGAACGAGAAGAAAATCTTGGACGAACTCAACAGCGTGCAAGGCAAGCCTGTCGACATCGGTGGCTACTATCTGCCTGACATGAAAAAAGTCAGCGCCGTCATGCGCCCGAGCGCGACCTTCAACGCGATTGTGGACGCGCTCAAGGCCTGATCGCAAGCGTCGTAGACGTCTCAGCTCTCAGCCGCCCCGACCTGGAGATTCCCCGGGTGGGGCGGTTTTTACGTTGGGCGCTCATTTTTGACAGAGCGACCACTGGATTTCTCAAAATGGGTTAAAACCCCAGGTTGGGAATTAATTCCAAAAAAAATATGAATGCGACCAAATTTGACTACATCGTGGTGGGCGGCGGCTCGGCGGGCTGCGTGCTGGCTGCACGGTTGTCAGAAGATCCTGCCGTCACGGTGGCGTTGCTTGAGGCGGGGCCGGCCGACACGAGTGCGGTGATCCATTGCCCGGCTGGAGTGGCGCTGATGTCGCGCATGCCAGAGATCTCCCAGGGCTTGCGCACCGCGCCACAGCCTGGCTTGAATGGCCGCCAAGGCTACCAGCCACGCGGGCGCACGTTGGGTGGCTCCAGTTCGACCAACGCCATGGTTTACATCCGGGGTCAGCGTGCCGATTACGACCATTGGGAGGCCATGGGCAACCCCGGTTGGGCTTGGCAAGACGTTTTGCCCTACTTTGTCAAAGCCGAACACAACGAGCGACTGCAGGATGCCTGGCATGGTCAAGGTGGCCCACTGAATGTGGCCGACTTGCAAAGCCCCAACTTGTTCACCCAACGCTTTGTCGAGGCCGGGGTCCAAGCCGGTTTTCCGCGTAACGCCGACTTCAATGGCGCCGCGCAAGAAGGCGTGGGCATTTACCAAGTCACGCACCGCAATGGCGAGCGCTTCAGTGCCGCCAAGGCCTACCTCACGCCCAACCTGAGCCGTCCCAACTTGCAGGTCATGACCGGTGTGACCGCCGAGAAAATTGGCTTGGAAAACGGCATAGCGCGTGAAGTGCATTTGATTCAAGGCGGTGTGCGGCGCACCCTGCGCGCGCAGCGTGAAATCATCGTCAGCGGCGGCGCCTTCCAATCGCCAGCCTTGCTGATGCGCTCGGGCATCGGCCCTGGCGCGCACCTGCAAGCCATGGGCATTGACACGCTGTGTGATTTGCCTGGAGTGGGTGAAAACCTGCACGACCACCCGGACGCCGTGCTGTGCGCCGACGCGCCAGGCCAAACCGAACTGTTTGGCCTGTCTGCGTCGGGGGCGTGGAAGGTGTTGCAGGGCCTTTGGGATTGGCGCCAGCGTCGCCAAGGAATGCTCACCACCAACTTCGCCGAGGGCGGTGCATTTTTCAAAACGGATGCGTCTTTGGCCGAGCCCAATATCCAGCTGCACTTTGTGATTGGTAAATTGGTTGACCATGGCCGCAAACCCCAGCTGGGCCATGGCTACTCTGTGCATGTGTGCGTGCTTCAGCCGCAAAGCCGTGGCACCGTTCGATTGGCCAGCCTGGACGCCATGGCGTCTCCTGTAATCGATCCCCAATTTTTGTCGCACCCGGGTGACATGGCGCAGATGATCCAAGGCGTGCGCCAAGCCCAGCGCATCCTGGCGCAGCAGGCCTTGCGTGCCTTCAGTCAGGAGTGGCCAGCCTCGGCTCAGGCCACAACCGACGCGCAGTTGGAACAATGGATTCGGCAAAACAAC
>Ga0075464_10001043_pt1 | contig 12470 bp, 12 predicted proteins | sample DEB19_08_DNA_5_FD_75068 | JGI IMG/M metagenome (GOLD analysis project Ga0075464, IMG submission 75068) | Aqueous microbial communities from the Delaware River and Bay under freshwater to marine salinity gradient to study organic matter... | ecosystem: Environmental > Aquatic > Marine > Coastal ...
CCCATTCGAACTGCGTACTTCTCTAGTAGGCGCATTCCTGGAGTTGTTTTGCGAGTATCGCGAATCTTGCAAGAAGTTCCTGCAACTGCAGATACCCAAACGCTTGTCAGCGTTGCGATCCCACTTAAATGTCCCAGAAAATTAAGTGCAGTTCTCTCTGCCAACAAGATTGCTCGGGTATCACCACGAACGCTCATCAAGACTTTTCCTGCAGATACGCGATCGCCATCCTTCACAAAGATAGATATATCTGTAAGGCCGACTTCTTCCAATACAGCGCGTGCCATATCAAGACCTGCAATGACGCCATCATGGCGAGCTACAAAATCAGCAACTACTCGCTCTGTCCCGGAGACCGTTGCAACTGAAGTTATATCTTCGCCGCCATCGAGATCTTCAGCCAATGCGCGTTTAATTAAATCGCGATCAATCATGGTTTTCCGACCTCCTGATATCCACTTGTCCAGTAACCAGTTTGATCTAGCTGCTGAACAATTCTCTTTCTCCATTGATCACTTGTTTCAGGGAAATCTTCACGCCAGTGCGATCCACGGGTCTCTTGGCGAATGAGAGCAGCTTTCAAGATTGCTTGAGCAAGTTGGAATAAGTTCGTTGTCTCCCATGCTTCAACACATGGCTGGTCACTAGTTCTATCTTCGATGCGAGTTAAATCAGAGCTTGTCTTTAGTAGTGAATCAGAAGATCTCAAAACTCCCGCACCGCGACTCATGCTGATTTGAATATCGTGACGAACCTTTGGGTCGAGCAGAATAGCCTTCGATGCATTATCGACAGGTTCAGTAAATTCCGGAAGGTTCGCTGCAATATCTGCTGCAATTCTTGCGCTGAAGACAAGTCCTTCAAGTAATGAGTTAGAGGCCAAACGATTTGCTCCGTGCACTCCAGAACATGCTGTTTCACCGCATGCATAAAGACCTTTAACGCTTGTGCGGCCGTTGAGATCTACGCGGACACCTCCTGATGCGTAATGTGAAGCAGGAGCAACTGGAATCAACTGTGTGAGTGGATCTATTCCGTGGCTCTTGCATGAGGCATAAATTGTTGGGAATCTTCCTTCAAATCCTTCGATATGGCGGACATCGAGCCAGACATGGCCCGTCTTGCTCTTATTCATAACGCGCATAATTGAAATTGCTACGACGTCACGTGGAGCAAGTTCTGCAAGTGGATGAACCCCTTGCATAAATCGGTTGCCATCGTCATCCAATAAGTAAGCTCCTTCGCCACGTACTGCCTCGCTGATCAGTGGCTGCTGTCCTTCTGAGTTATTGCCGAGCCAGAGAACAGTTGGATGGAATTGAATAAATTCAACATCAGCGACCTTGGCACCTGCTCGTAGCGCCAAAGCGACACCATCTCCTGTAGATACAGATGGATTTGTAGTTTGCGCAAATACTTGGCCAAGTCCGCCGGTTGCAAGAACAACCGCCTTTGCAATTCCACGCCCTACTCCATCGCGACTACCGGCACCGATGACGTGCAGAGTTACTCCGCAGACTTCACCGATATCGTTCTTAAGGGCATCAAGAACAAGAGCATTCTCAACAACTTCAATCTCAGGGTCATTCTGAACTGCAGCAAGAAGTGCACGTGATACTTCAGCGCCTGTTGCATCTCCACCTGCGTGAATAATGCGATTACGAAGATGCCCACCTTCGCGAGTTAAGGCAATTTCGCCACTATCTTCTTTATCAAAAATCGCACCACGTTCAATTAACTTACGAACTGCTTCAGGACCTTCAGTGACAAGTACACGCACTGCATCAACATCGCAGAGTCCAGCACCTGCTACCAAAGTATCTTTCTCGTGAGCTTCTGGAGAATCTCCATCACCAAGTGCTGCGGCGATTCCACCTTGTGCCCACTTTGTCGAACCTTCATCGACACTCGCCTTAGTGACAAGTAAGACAGAGAGACCAAATGTTCTGCATTGCAGCGCTGTTGTGAGCCCCGCAATTCCTGAACCGACAACAATGACATCGGCAGTTGCAGTCCAACCCGGAGCAGGCGCTAGTAACTTCATGCGCTTTTCTCCATCTGCATATTGTCGAGCAAACGAACCCCATTAATCCAGCCAGCGACAATTGCACGAACCCGCTCTGAGCGTTGATCGGCAGGCAGGAAGGTCTCTTCATCGATAAAGGTGGCGTAATCGAGCTCAAGTAACTTCTCAGTAGAGAGTATCTGTCGAAGTTCAGCTTCACTCTTTGCAGTGGAGAGCGCTCTATAAATAATTGGAGCAGCAGCTCGCCCTTCAGCAGTGAGGCGTACATTGCGAGATGACATCGCAAGGCCATCGACCTCGCGAATGATTGGTGCTCGCACAATAGTTACATCACTTGGAATCTCTTCCACTAACTTCAACTGTTGAAAATCTTTCTCGCCAAAGATTGCATAGCGTGGCTTTACTAATTGAAAGAGTCGGCTAACAACGGTAACAACGCCATCAAAGTGGCCAGGTCGGGACGCGCCTTCAAAGAGATCACCGATTGCTCCAGCTTTCAGCGATTCATAACCTTCAGGATAAATCTCATCGTGCTTTGGAAACCAGAGATGGGTGACGCCAGATCTCTGCGCCAATTCGATATCAGCTTCAGGAGTCTTCGGATACTTCAAGAGATCTTCTGCGTTCTCAAATTGAAGTGGGTTGATAAAGATACTTGCAACTACATCGCTGCTGTAACTCTTTGCCAATGTAAAGAGTGAGCCATGTCCTGCATGAAGCGCGCCCATAGTTGGAATAAATGCGCAGCCTGAAGGAAGCTCTTGAGCGCTATGTACTACTTTCATGGCTCCAGTCCTTTCAGGTACCGGGCAGGCAGTGCGCTAAGTCTAAAGCGTTATCGCAATTGCTCCAAAAGTTCAGAGACTTTTCCGTGTGTAAGGAGAATTGCATCTGGCTCGACTTCAAGCCATGGCTCCAAAACGAATTTTCTCTCATGCGCTCGTGGATGTGGAAGCTCTAACTCTTGAGCGCTACTCAAAATAGTTCCATATTGAATGAGATCCAAATCAATTGTGCGTGGCCCCCATCGCTCTACATGTTCGCGACCTAAGGTCTTTTCAATTCCATGAAGTAGCGCGAGTAAATCAGCTGCAGGTAGTTCGCTCTCAGTGATGCAAATTGCATTTAAGTAATTGGGTTGTACTGGTCCACCAACTGGCTCTGTTGTATAAATTGAAGAGAGTGCGATTACATCTGTCGCCTCACGCAACATGGCAATTGCTAGCTGCATCTGCTCCTCTGGATTACCGATATTTGCACCGAGCGAGATAACAGCCTTCATCGGGTAATTGTCACCGAGATATCAGCAACCTGGGCAGATACTGGCGCTTTTGGCTTATGTACTGTGACTGCAATCTTTTCTATCTCTGCGAATTGACCCTTTATGCGATCAGCGATTCTGCCGGCAAGTCTTTCAATGAGTTCGACTCGTTCGCCAGTGATTTCTTCTACAACTAAATCTGCAAGAGAACCGTAATCAATTGTGTCCTTCAAATCATCGCTCTTACTTGATTTAGTAAGGTCGAGTGAAATTTCGAGATCAACAAAAAAATCTTGCCCATTCTTCGCTTCATGTTCAAAGACGCCGTGATAACCAAATCCCCAAATTCCAGTAACTTTAATGAGATCGCTCATTTTCGAATCGCCTCCACATTTGCCTTAACCCCATGGACTCGCACAGCCCAGATTCCTTTACCTGCCAGTGTCTGCGTTACTGCTACCGTTGCAGCTTCGCGATCATCAGGATGATCCCCACCAAGGAATCGTTTACGTGAGTGACCGATTAGCACAGGGTACCCAAGTGCGATGAACTCATCGATTCTATTAAGGATCTCCCAATTATGTTCGGGATCTTTGGCAAAGCCAATACCTGGATCAAGAATGATGTTCTCGCGCAAGACTCCAGCTGCTAGAGCCTTATCTAATTGGACCGTTACCTCTTCAATAACATCTTGCACTACATCGTTATAGATAGCCTTTGAATTCATATCTTTCGAATGCCCACGCCAATGCATGATTGTGTACTTACAGCCCAGAGCTGCAACTGTGGAAAACATATCCGGATCGGCTGAGCCTCCACTGACATCGTTGACGATTGTTGCCCCTGCTTCAACAGCTAACTTTGCAGTGGAAGCGCGCATCGTATCTATGCTTAAAGGAACGCCCTCTTTGCTAAGCCCTTTAATAACGGGCAGTACACGTGCTTGCTCTTCCTCTTCAGGAACTCTATCTGCACCAGGCCTTGTTGATTCGCCGCCGATATCGATGATATCTACGCCATCTTCAATCATCTCTAACCCGCGATTGATTGCATGTTCGACTTCAAAGTTAACTCCACCGTCGGCAAAGGAATCTGGAGTTACATTGAGAATTCCCATTACCAACATGGTGCGCTATCGATTCGTAATTAGGCTTATAGCTTCAGCGCGAGTAGTTGCATCTCGAAGAACGCCTCGCACAGCAGAAGTTGTGGTGCGTGCTTGCGATTTACGAACCCCACGCATAGACATACAGAGGTGCTCACAATCAATAATTACAATTACTCCCATTGGCTTGAGAATTTCAACAAGTGCATCTGCAATTTGTGTCGTTAAGCGCTCTTGCACTTGTGGCCTGCGGGCAAAGAGATCAACTAAACGTGCAACCTTTGAAAGTCCAGTAATTTTGCCACTTGGAATATAACCAACATGAGCTACGCCATGAAATGGAGTCAAATGATGTTCGCAGTGAGAAAAGACTTCGATATCGCGGATGATGACAAGTTCTTCATGACCGATATCAAAAGTTGTTGTTAATACATCTTCTGGCTTCTGCCATAGACCTTCAAAGTTCTCTTTAAATGCGCGAGCGACTCGAGCAGGAGTCTCTTTTAGTCCTTCACGTTCTGGATCTTCACCGAGTGCGAGCAAGAGTTCGCGAACCGCTTTCTCTGCGCGCTCTTGATCAAAGGGATGCGATGCACGACCATCGCTTGGCCCCATCGATACCGATGAAATATCGGTCACTCGGGATTTACCTTCTTAACTCTGCGAGCTTTCTTAGGCGCATCAGGTGTAGCGGGAATTACTCGCTCTGGAATATCTACTGGTGGCTTAGATGAAGGTACGCGAGTGATGGAGCCCGTCCATGCTGGGCGATTAGGCCATGAGCTCACACGTGCAAAGATTTTGGCAATCTCTTCCTTGTTGAGCGTCTCCTTCTCCAGGAGTTGAAGAACCATCTCATCAAGAATTGCGCGATTTGCTTCGAGAATATCGTAAGCCTCTTGATGTGCATTCTCAATCATCTTTCGAATTTCTGCATCAATTTTCGCTGCAACGTTCTCTGAGTAATCACGCTGATGCCCATAATCGCGCCCCATAAATGGTTCAGATGAATCACTTCCGAGTTTGATTGCACCGATTGCCTCGGTCATTCCATATTGAGTGACCATTGCGCGAGCAAGCGCTGTTGCCTTTTCAATATCGTTAGATGCACCTGTTGATGGATCGTGGAAAATCAACTCTTCTGCAGCGCGTCCACCAAGTGAGTACGCCAATTGATCGAGAAGTTGGTTACGAGTTGTTGAGTATTTATCTTCATCAGGAAGAACCATCGTGTAACCAAGTGCACGGCCACGAGGCATGATTGTAATTTTGTGAACAGGATCAGTGTGCGGAAGTGCATGAGCAACTAATGCGTGACCTGCTTCGTGATATGCAGTAACGCGGCGTTCTTCTTCAGACATCAAACGAGATTTACGTTGTGGTCCTGCCATAACGCGATCAATCGCTTCATCAATCTGAATATTGCCGATTGCCTTCTTGCCTTCACGAGCAGAGAGAAGCGCTGCCTCATTGAGAACATTTGCAAGATCAGCACCCGTGAAACCTGGTGTTCTGCGGGCATATGCAAGGAGTTCTACCTCTTTATCAATCGGCTTATCTTTTGCATGCACCTTAAGAATATCTTCGCGCCCCTTGAGGTCTGGTCGCTCTACTGGAATCTGACGATCAAAGCGGCCTGGACGAAGTAGCGCAGGGTCAAGAACATCGGGGCGGTTTGTTGATGCAATCAAAATTACTTGTCCATTTGATTCAAAGCCATCCATCTCAACGAGAAGCTGGTTAAGTGTTTGTTCGCGTTCGTCGTGACCGCCACCCATACCTGTTCCGCGCTGACGACCTACTGCATCAATTTCATCTACGAAGATGATTGCAGGTGCATTTGCTTTAGCTTGTGTAAATAGATCACGAACTCGTGCAGCACCAACTCCGACAAACATTTCAACAAAGTCAGAACCTGAAATTGAATAGAACGGAACCTTTGCTTCACCAGCAACTGCACGTGCGAGGAGCGTCTTACCTGTTCCTGGAGGACCGTAGAGAAGTACACCCTTTGGAATCTTCGCACCAAGGAGTGCATATTTCGCAGGATCTGCAAGGAAATCTTTAATCTCTTCAAGCTCTGCAATTGCTTCATCGGCACCTGCAACATCATCAAAGGTATTTTGCGGTACATCGTTGTTTTGAAGTTTTGCGCGTGACTTACCGAATGAAAATACGCGGTTACCGCCTTGAGCTTGGCTCATCATTAAGAAGAAGAGAAGACCGATAATGAGAATTGGGCCAAAACTAAAGAGGAATGTCGTAAGCATTGATTGCTTAGGAACATCAACTGTCCAGCCCTTGCTTGGTGGATTTGCACTGAGAGCATCAATCAACGTTGGTTCTTGTCGTGCAATATACGAAGCTTCTACCTTTGTGGAGCCCTTAATAGAATTCCCTGAAGAGAGAACCAATTTAATCTTCTGACTTCTATCAATAAGAACCGCAGATTCAACTTGTGACTGTGAAATCGCTGCAATCGCTTGAGATGTCTTAATCTCGGTGTAGCGATTTGTTGCACTTGAGATCTGACCGAAGATTGAAACGCCGAAAATTGCAACGATAATCCAGAAGAGTGGGCCGCGAAGAATCTTCTGCATGCGTGTCTTTGGCAGTTCAGGCTTCTTCTCAGCCGGCTTATCGCTCTTCTTAAACTTATCTGCGAAAGATTTGTTCTTTGGTTTCTGGGAAGTCATAAATGTCCTTATGAGTACATGTGCTTAGCAAGCACACCGATAAATGAAAGGTTGCGATACTTCTCATCAAAATCAAGACCGTAGCCAACTACGAACTCTTTTGGAATATCAAAGCCTACATACTTCACATCAACTTCAACTTTTGCAGCTTCTGGTTTACGAACTACAGTGAAAACTTCAACCGATGCAGCACCACGAGAAAGTAGATTTGCTTTTAGCCAAGATAACGTGAGGCCTGTATCAATAATGTCTTCCACGATAAGTACGTGGCGACCAGTGATATCGCGATCTAAATCTTTAAGGATGCGAACAACTCCACTGGATTTTGTACCAGAACCGTAAGAGGAGACAGCCATCCAATCCATTTCGATATGTGTCTGCATGGCGCGAGTGAGATCAGCCATCGCCATAATTGCACCTTTGAGAACTCCAACTAGGAGAACTGATTTGTCTTTGTAATCAGCATCGATGCGCGCTGCGAGTTCTGCAATCTTTGCGGCAAGTTCTTCTTCGGTTGCAATTACCTTTTCAACATCTGTGCCGACTGCTGCTAAATCCACCGGGTGCGCTCCTTGGTTATAACTACGGGTTTGAGAGCGAAAGTCTGCCCGAAATTCGCTCAACCTTCACACCACCCGGCAAGCTCACCGCTCCTTGACCGTGCCACGAGGTGACTAGCGCCTCAATTGCAGCCACATGGTCGGCTGAAATGGAGCCTGATGGCGCTCCAGCAGCGTAAATCGCCATCCGCAAGATTCTGCTGCGGATAGCCCGAGGTAGCTCTGAGAGCGCCTGACAATCCAAATCTGAGAGATCTAGTGATGAGATTGCCTGCTCTGCAATGGCATCGAGGGCATCGGCATCATCGCGCAAGAGCGCTGCACTTCGCGCAAGCGCCGCAGCAATACCCGGACCAATCTTCTCTTCCATCACCGGTAATACTTCGCAGCGAACTCGCACTCGCGAAAATTCTGAATTGATATTGTGCGGATCACTCCAGTAATCAACGCCAATCTCTTCGCACGCTTTAACACTTTGCTCGCGTGTAATTGAAAGTAGTGGGCGAATATAGATTCCGCTTTCAACTGCCATCCCTGATAACGATCTTGTTCCTGATCCTCTCGCAAGACCTAAAAGAACAGTCTCTGCTTGATCATCTCGAGTGTGGCCGAGAAATACTTTCTTTGTGCCCAACTTTTCTGCGAGATCAGAGAGAGCGTTATAGCGAGCATCACGTGCCCCTGCTTCGATTCCCGATTCTCGTGAGACGACAACCTTTTCAATCTTGACTTCTGAATATCCAAATCCTCGAAGTTGTTCTGAAGTTTTCTCCGCGACTTTAGAAGACTCGCTCTGCAATTGGTGATCAATTGTCACTGCGATTGCACGCAGTGCTAACGGTTCCGCCTCTTTCAGAAGTGCATAAGCAAGTGCGAGAGAATCCGCTCCACCTGAAACGGCGACTAGAAATGTATCTCCGGCCTCGAGTTGCTGAAGGTGGACTCTTACAGCGCTGCGAATCTCAACGATTGCATCAGTCATGCGTTAAGACTAGACCCGACCACCGAAAGGCATAAGCCCCTTAACGCTATAAATATTTGAATAGAGAAGGCCCTTGCCCTTTGAATTCGCCTCCCACATCATTCCGCCACCGGCGTAGATTGTGATGTGGTGAATTGTTGAGATTGTTCCCTTGTATGAGTAGAACAAGAGATCGCCCGGTTGTAACTCGTTAAGTGAGACATGCTTTGTATAACCTGAATACAGCGCTGAGTTAAGGCGATCCCAATTCGGCCATCCCAAACCAGCGGCTCGATATGCCGCGTAGACAAGACCCGAACAGTCAAATGAATTTGGACCTTCTGATCCCCAGATATAAGGCTTGCGTGCAAGAACTTGTTTCTTGGCAAATGCAACTGCGGCAGCGCGTTGTGCTTCTGTTGTTCGACTTGTTGCTCGACCCTTAAAGCCAAGATTTGGCCAGACCTTCGCCTGATTAATCGTTGTTGCAGCAGTATTTGCTTGGCTCTCTTCAAGGAGTGCAAGCTGTCTCTGCTGTTCAAGAGTGACGCGTACCGACCGAGCCTTGGAAAGTTCTTTCATCAACTTATCTTGAACTGCACGAAGTTTATTTACTTCGGTCTGCTGAAGTGCTTGCGCATCATCTGCAACTTTCTTTGCAGCTGCAACTTTTGCTGTTGCAACTTGTTGCACTGTCTTTGCCTCATCAGCTTTCTTCTTTGCAGCGCGAGCAACTACTTCAGCGGCCTTATATCGATCAAGGGCAGTTGAATTTCGTGCACCTAAGGTATTGAGAGTTGATAGTTGATCAATAAGATCTTGCGGTCCATTCGAACTGAGCAATGGAGCAATATCGCTCATTGAGCCACCGAGAATGTACGCATTTCCAGCAAGCTTTCCAATGACTCGATGCGCCTCTTGCACAGCCTCTGCAGTTTCGGCGGCATGTTTAGCTGCTGCATTCGCTTGGGCGGTTGCGACATTTAACTCTTGTTGTGCTTTGAGATAGAGCGCTCGAGCAGCGCTTGCCTTGGCGGTAAGGGTTCTAAGAGTTGTATTGGCTGCAGCTAATTTCTTTGCAGCAGCATCTGCCGCAGTTTTCTTTGCAGCCTCTGCCTTCTTCGCCGCTTCAATCTCAGCAAGCGTCGGTTTAGGTTTTGCGATCGCAGGAGTCGAACCCAAAGTCAGCCCAGCAATCATGGCAAGGCTAATGAGGCGATACTTGCGAGGCATTGCTAAAGAATAAATGAGCGCGAGTTACATTTCAGCGCCATCTGCCAAGTGTCGCTAGTTAGCCACATCTCTTCGAGAGAAAAGCACTGTTGCAATGATTCCGCCGATAAATACGTAGAGAGTTCCCAGGATTAACGCATGCGAATATGAAACATCTGGGCTACCACCTTGGGCAATCGTTGATAATTGATTACCTGGCATCCAATCGAGGGTTACTGGCTTCACGGCTCCGATGAGATTTTCAATGATCAATAACCAGAGAACTCCGATTGAGATCGCTGAAATCGGTGAGCGTAGTAAGAGCCCTAGGACCATGCCAACGATTCCAAAGTAAATTACTGAGATAGATACATTGAGAAGCGATTCTCCAATTGCCTGAACACCTTCTGATGTGAACCATAGATCTGTTGAGACCTTTGCTCTACCCGAAAGCGCCACAGATAGACCCACGCTGACGATTGCTGCAATCGCAACAAGTAACAGTGCAAATATCTTCATAGCTATCAATTTGCCGATGAGTAGACGTACTCGACCAGGTTGTCGAACAAGTAAGTTTCTTAGCGTTCCGTATGTGTACTCCTGCGCGGTCTGAGCTGCAAAGACGCAGAGCGCGATGATGCCAAGTAACCCACCAACAGATGCAAATCCAAAGACAGAACCGCTTGCAAGATTTAATATCTCGCGACTTACCTGGCGGCCTCGATCTGAATTTCCTTGTTCAGAGTCGATCATCAAGTAGAGGAAAGATGTTGTCAGCCCCGTGAAGAAGAGTGCAGCGCCAAGAGTTCCAAGGAATAACGTTGGGCGACGAAGTTTGCGCCATTCAGCTAAAACCACGCGAATCATGAGCGATCTCCTGTCATCTCAAAGAAAGTCTCTTCTAGATTTGGAAGCTGCGGTGATAATTGAGTAAGTGTTATGCCAGCTTCGAAGGCTTTCCTATTTAAGACACCAGCCCATACTTCAGGGCCTTCGATATGCGCGACTTCAGATCGGATGACGGCGTGATGTCCATCAGCTTGAGCAATTTCAATAATTTTCTGCAGATCGCTCGCTTTCTCAGTCTTAACGAGAATCAGTGGCTGCTGCGCCAACATAAGTTCTTGTAGCGGTCCAGCAAAAACAACTTCACCTTTTCGTAACATAACAATGTACTCGCTAATGATTTCCAGCTCTGAAAGTAAATGTGATGAAACAAAGACCGTTGTTCCTTGAGATGCCAGCTTCTTAAGTAAGTCGCGAACTTCTTGAATACCTTCGGGGTCTAAACCATTTGTCGGTTCATCCAAAACTAAAATCTTTGGATTAGGTAGAAGCGCTGCAGCTATACCTAGACGTTGCTTCATGCCTAATGAATATGTCTTGTACTTCGAATGTCCACGACCCTCGAGTCCAACAGTCTTGATTAATTCATCCACGCGCTCAATGGGGAATCCGCCCAGTGTTGCAAGAACTTTCAAATTTTCGGCGCCAGATAGTGCGGGATAGAAGGCTGGGCCTTCAATCATTGCGCCAACTTGGGAGAGGTACTTCTCTGGATGAGTTATGGAGTGACCGAGAATTTCGGCTGTTCCACCCGTAGGTGAGATCAGACCTAAAAGCATTCGGATAGTTGTTGTCTTTCCAGCGCCATTTGGACCTACGAAACCGCAGATAGTTCCGAGTGGAACTTCAAAATTGGCATGCGAGACGGCAAATCCGGATTCATATTTCTTACTTAAATCTTTAACAGCTATTGCGAGATTAGGCATGTGGGCAATTTACCAGCCAAACCTTAAGCCAATCTGATATTAAGATAGACCTATGAGTAAAGAGGTCTGGGGCTATCACGAGCATCCGAAACGTCGCGAGCCTGATTGGGATATCAATCCACAGACAGCTGCAGTGCGCGAAGGATTAGCCCGTTCCGGTTTTGGTGAAACTTCAGAAGCCCTCTTTCTCACAAGTGGCTTTACCTATTCAGATTCTCAAGAAGCAGTTGATTCTTTTACAGATGAGACAGATCACTTTCTATACAGCAGATTTCATAATCCAACTGTTGCAATGTTTGAAAAGCGCCTTGCTGCAATTGAAGGCGCCGAGCATTGCATTGCCACCGGTTCTGGAATGTCTGCGATGTTTGCATCTCTTGCCTGCATAGTTGAAGCGGGTGACCACATTGTTGCCTCCGCTGCGATGTTTAGCTCTTGCCATGTCGTCATCACAGAGATACTTCCTAAGTGGGGTGTCACGTACGAATTAGTAAAGGCAAACGATAAGGCTGCATGGGAGAAGGCTCTCTCTAAGAAAGCAAAAGCTGTCTTTATCGAAACACCAAGTAATCCTCTGATGGAAATCGTTGATATCCGCTTTGTCAGCGACCTCGCGCATAAAGTTGGTGCGACGGTAATTGTTGATAATGCTATGGCATCGCCTGTATTACAGAAGCCGCTGGAACATGGCGCAGATGTTGTTATGTATTCGGCAACAAAACATATCGACGGTCAAGGTCGCGTTCTTGCTGGTGCGCTACTTGGGTCTTTCGAATACATCTATGAAAAATTAATTCCATTTACTCGCCATACTGGACCATCGCTGAGCGCCTTCAACGCTTGGGTCTTAGTGAAATCTCTTGAAACTATGGATTTA
>Ga0075464_10001044_pt1 | contig 12460 bp, 17 predicted proteins | sample DEB19_08_DNA_5_FD_75068 | JGI IMG/M metagenome (GOLD analysis project Ga0075464, IMG submission 75068) | Aqueous microbial communities from the Delaware River and Bay under freshwater to marine salinity gradient to study organic matter... | ecosystem: Environmental > Aquatic > Marine > Coastal ...
ATTTTTAAAGGTGAGGGGTGAGTATGACTTCAGATTATGGAACTATGTTGTTAAACGCTACAGAAGAAAGAAACAGAGACGCAGCAGATGTCAGTTTTGTTTTGTCTTTTGGATGTAAGATTTCTTTGGATGGGGACCAATGGTGCTGTCTATTTGGCGATAACCTTCAGACAGGTCACGGCACATTCAGCAAATCACCAATGGGTGCCGTTGAAAAGATGAGAGCATTTTTATATACAGGAAAGCAAAATGACTAAACCAGATTTCGCAGAGTTGAAAGAGAAGTTGTTAATTGATCTAGGTAACTATCCCTTGGAGACAAGTAAATGAAAAAAATTGAGTTATTGCATGGCGATTGTTTAAAGCAAGAATTTTTACTATCATCTGGATTTCAGTTTAAAAAAAATACAAACAGAATTGATGAGATATTAAAAGTTCAATACTCTCATACAAAAAGAAGAAATAAAAAATTCTCAAAAGATTGCATTTCATTTGATGAGTTTAAATCAATCGTTTTAAGTGACTGTGCTTATTGCGGAGCTAGGCCTTATAAAAATCTTGCCGATAGGTCTTGTGAGACCAAATCAAAAAAACTAATTAGCAAGACAACGGTTTTTGCTAATGGAATTGATAGAATTAATAACAAACTTGGATATGTAATCGATAACTGCGCTCCGTGCTGCAAGATTTGTAATTCTGCAAAAGGCGAGTTGAGCATTGAAGATTTTAGAGAATGGGCAAAAAACTTAAATCGTAATTTCATAGGTATTGAAAAAGATTTGACCTATTATGACATTGCAACGAAAAGGATTTATGAGTTACACTATTAAACAATTCAAAATGCAACTTTTGAGATTTGAATATACCTTTTAAAGAAGCTGAGGTGAGACTCGAACTCACACTTGAATGCCGGATCCGGCTTTTTTATGAGGCTTTCTACTCCTCATGCTCTGCCAATTAAGCTACTCAGCTACTCAAATTTTACGTCACTTTACATCGCTTTACATATCGTTTTGATAATTCTGGACTGCTCTTTTATTAAGCTTTTGTGCTTAAATAATAGGACGCGATGCTACCTGTGTTTTTGGTCATTCCGGTAACATTCCGGTAACATTTAGTGTTTTTTCCGGTAACATTTTAAAAAATTCTCGGCGACCTTTTCGGACTCCTCTTTTGACCTCGAAAAAATGGAAATGCCTGTTTTTTAATCTGTAACATCTGTAATTGCGGTAACAAAACTGGATCAAAAAACTTAATGATTTCAATACTGTTACTCTTGTTACCTATGTTACTTATTAATATTGATTATTCTAGTATAGATAAAAATGGGTTCATATGATCTGCCCATTTACATATGAAAGATGTTGGAGCTTTTTTTCCAAATTGCGGTAACAGGTAACATTCTGTCATAATCTTAAATTTTAACACGTCCAGACAATTCGTTTGTAATGGGTAAGTTTTCGGCTTATGTTTGGTCCATGTTTGATACAAATTTAAAACCTGGCGTCCCTCAATCTTTCATGAACAGACTCCGCGCAAAGCAGCTTAAGAAAAAACTTAACAAAGTCTATGATCAAAAGAACGCAGCCGAGGACCTACTCAAAATCGCTCAGGATGTTGAATCTGGAAAGATAACCGAAGAGGTGGGTAAAGCCAGAGCCTCAGATCTTTACGCAAGGTACGGCCTTTAAACGCGGTCTAGATTGACATAACTTAAATTATCTCTGCATCATTATATCTGATGTCAGATCTACCAAAACCTATCGACAGTATTGAGATCCTTAAAAACGATCCTCAATCAATGGAAGTCCTCTTTGACCACGTTGCAAACGGCGGCTCTTTAATTGAACTCGCTAAAATGTGGGGTATGTCCTACTCAAAATTGATGCGTCATATAAGATCTAAAGAAGAGTTGAAAGCAAAACTCGCTCAAGCCATGGCTGACCGTGAAGAGTGGGCGCGTGAATCAGTCCTTGATGAAGTTAAGAAAATGTCACTTTACGACGTGAAAGATGCTGTAAATCCTGACGGTACCATCAAAAAATTGCAGGAGCTTCCACGCAATCTCACCGCTGCAATCAAAGAAATTAACGCTGACGGAGGCCTTAAATTTCAAGATAAGCTTAAGGCCATAGACCTGTTCGGCAAACAAATGGGACTCTTTGTTGACAAGGTTCAAGTCGATGGCAAGATAACTTTAGAACAATACATTTTAGCAGCACAGAAAGTGCCACGCGATCAAATACCAATGGGTGATGATGAGTAATATAGACGCGCTACCTACAAAACAAACATCAAGCAATGCTGTCACAGCATCAGATATCTCTACAAACAAGCGCGGCCTCGATATAGTTCCACACAACACTCCAGACAATCCTTTATATGTTGCAGGTTCATCCGGCGGTGGTATCACTTCTTATCAGATTGATCTTACAGATCTCGACTCAGATCCTTTATATGTTGGAAAAACTAACTCATCAGGCACTTGGCTTGTCGAGAAGTTCTCTGAATCTGCTGGCACTAAGCTTTATGCCAACGCTTCAAACAATGCAGGATACGCAGATCTTAACTCAGCATGGACTGATCGTTTAACTTTAACTTATAACCAATATCATATTTTAACAGGAGTTTAACATGAGCTTTTCAAACGCAGCAGAGATAGCAGTCTTAAATCAAATCTTTAAAGGGACAGCACTTCCATGGAACGGTAACACTGATTTATGGCTTGCTCTTCACACAGCAGATCCAGGTGAGGCTGGAACAGCAATCACATCAGAAGCTAACTATACTGGTTATGCTCGTGTTCCATTAACTCGTTCATCTGATATCACTGTCGCTGGAGCCACTGTATCGAACGCGAACCTTGAACAGTTCCCTGTTTGCACGGCTGGATCATCAACTTGTACTCACGTTTCAATCGTAGATACTGCATCTGGAGCTGGAAACATTATCGTATCGGGTGCTCTTAATTCAACGGTTGCAGTCGCTTCCGGTATTCAGCCACAGTTCTCGGCTGGAGCATTGGTATTTACATTAGATTAATAGGAGTCATTCGTGGGTGGTTTCGGTAGCGTAAAAGATTTAGTCGAGTCGATTGATACTGGAAAGAGTATCATCTCGTCTATGCGTAAGATACCATCTCAGCCGTCAAGTGCTGGAGTTTTCTCAGACTTATCAATGGCAGCAGGCAATCCTGTTACAAACTATTATGCATCTGCTCCATTGTTAGCTGCAAGACTCGAAGGTCGTGAAGGAATATATCCAGGTGCAAGTGTTTTACCTGATAACAAGTTTGTTAAATCAATCATGTGCTCAGCTCAAAACGCCGCCGTTGCTCCATGTACCTTATTATTATGTGATTATCTTTTATATTATCCGTTCATTGATGGTGACTCGACTGATGAACAACTGCTAGATAACACAGTCGCGCTTCCAAGATATCAAGATGGTTTAGGAGTTAAGGCGTTTGTTGTAGCTCAAGGTTCTTACATCGGTGGTGCTCGTTTTAAGATTACATATACAAACGAACAAGGCGTATCAGGTCGTGAATCACGTTGGATCACATCAAACTCTGTAGCTCAAACTGCATCAGTTATATCAAGTGGAACCAATGCAAACGCTGGGTTTCCTTTCATTCCATTACAAGAGGGTGATAAAGGTATTCGTTCAGTCGAATCATTCCAGTTTGAAAATGCAAACGGTGGTATTTTCGCGCTCGTGTTGTGTGCTCCAATAGCCACGACAACAATCAGAGAGATCAATGCTCCGGTTGAAAAAGACTTCTTTAAAGATACAGGCATGGCATCTCGTCGAGTTTTCGATGGTGCTTATTTAAACTTTTTAATCTTACCCGCTGGAAACATTCAAGGCAGTGTGATCATGGGTATCGTAGAAATAGCATGGAGTTAACGTATGGGTTTTAATTCACAAGACGATCTAATCAATGAAGTAACAAACAACGGAAAGTTCTTTCGAGCTGACTGGAATAAGATCACCGGAGCCGCTGCATTAGTGGCTGGCGGTTGGTATGACTTCTCTCAGTTTCAAGGTGTTCCACTTGCTGTCAGACCTGGCGAGCTTGTCATCAACGGTGAGTCTCCTCAAACTATTACAGGCCCAGTGGGTAACGCTTTCAACTGGACTGCAAACGGTACGGCATGGGTAGCAGCAGCAGGTGTGTTCGCTAAAACTTCCGGTACAGCGACTCAGCTCGCAGCCGATTCAATGAACATTCCAATCGTGATCGGTCGTATATATCGCGTTCAATATACGATTACTGCATGGACTTCATCGAATGTGAATTTTACTTTGGGTGGTGTTACCGGAACAGTAAGAGCAGCGGTTGGTACTTTCATTGAATATATCACAGCGACTACAACTGCTGGCTTAGTTATGCAAGCGTCAGTTAATACAGGCGTGTTCTCAATCAATAATATTTCAGTAGTTGAGTGGGGTGGTTTAACGTCACTTACTTCTGCATCACAGATCATAACAGATACAAACAATCAAGGTGCTTTATATCACGGCGGTAACGTCTCAACTGATACAAAACATTTATTAAATATGGCAGCGGTCACAGCCGTTGCTACCGGAGTTCCGGCGGTCTTAATGCTTGTAGATTTATTACAAGTGTATCCGTTCCTTGATGCGAACAACTTAACAACTCAAACTCTTACGAATCAAAATGCTCAATCAAGATATGCTAATGGTACAGGTGTTCGGGCTTTCGTAGTTCCAAACAGATTGTCAGCTACCATCGGAGCCGTGGCTCACAACTTACAATTAAGTTATACGAACACAGCATCAGTCGCAGCTCGCGCAATGCCAGTAACGGTATCTGCAACGGCTTCACTTGCTGCAACATTGTTTAAGTTATGTCATACAGGTTTGGCAGCGAATCAGTACGGCCCATTCTTACCAATGGCTCAAGGTGATAAAGGTATTAAATCAGTAGAGGGGTTCAAGCTTAGTGCGGCGTCAGGTACAGCCAACACGTTCTACGATTTAATTATGTGTAAACCACTTGCGACTATTCCGTTAACTACTGCATCGGTAGCGGCTGAACGTGATCTTGTGAATCAACTTCCTTCAATGCCACAAATTAAAGATGGTGCTTGTTTGGGATGGTTATATTTCGCAGGCGGCGCGACTGCTGCATCAACAAACTTTTACGGTTCACTTGATCTAGGCTGGGGTTAATCGCTTGGCTATTCTTGGAAACTACAATCTTTTTAATAAAGCACCGCTAAGACATCGAGGCGGTGCTACGCTTGCAGATTCGAGATCGAACTATTCAATGAGTGGTTCTAATCGTAATCAATATGCAGGTGGGTACAATCGAATAGCGTCAACTCCAAACGGTTATATGCACCCTTATTCTTGGATTATGGCACCGACGCCAGGATCAATCAGTTCTTATAATCAATTAAGTATGAACTTGAGCGAAACTCTTTTGAGTCTTGCAGCAGGTATCAACTTACAATCAAGCATCACTGGCAATATTGATTTAACTCAAGGTCAGCTTGATCAGATTGCAAACTTGTTATCTGCGATGTCAGCCAACATCTCGATCACTCAAGGTCAACTTGCAGCGGTGTCAGCTTTACAGGCTGCGATCACAGCGAGCATGACAGTTACAAGTGCTCAGCTTGGTGCGATCATTGACTTGGCGGCTGCTTTATCTGCTCAAATATCTACAACAAATGCAGGAAACTTTGCGACTGCAAACATCTCAGCAGATCTTTCAGTCACGACAGGAACAGCGACTCCGGCTCAGATTGCTCAAGCGGTTTGGGACGAATCATCGGCTGCACATCTTTCTGCTGGATCAACTGGTAAAGCTTTATCAGATGCAGGCTCAGCAGGAAACCCATGGTCAGCTCCGTTAGCTGGAAACAATACAGCAGGAACTTTCGGATGGTTTGTTCAAAAGCTTCTAACCGTAGCGAAATTTATAGGTCTTAAATAATGGACGAGAAAACAATGTTAAGGCTTGCGCGGTATCAAGTCGATATCGTCAAGTTTGTAAAAGATCAATTCAAAGTCGATCCTGATGCGTGGCAAGTTGAAGCTTTAGAAGCTTGCATGAACAACAAACAAATGGCTTTGAAAGCGTGTAAGGGACCTGGAAAGACTTGCGTTCTTTCGTGGATTGCATGGTGGTTTTTAGCGACTCGTCCTCATCCAAAGATCGCAGCGACTTCTATCTCATGGGATAACTTGGCCGATGGTTTATGGTCAGAGATGAGTAAGTGGCAACAAAGATCTGACTTTTTAAAAGATCAATTCGAGTGGACTAAAACTCGTATCTTTAATAAGGACGCGCCTGAGACATGGTTTATGTCAGCTCGTTCATGGTCAAAGTCTGCATCGGACGATCAGCAGGCCAACACTCTTGCTGGGCTTCATGCCGATTATATTATGTTTATTCTTGATGAGTCCGGAGGTATCCCATCATCTGTTATGGCAGCAGCCGAGGCCGCAATGTCTACAGGGGTTGAATGTAAACTCATTCAAGCTGGAAACCCGACTCACTTATCAGGTCCATTGTATGAAGCATCTACTAAAGATCGAAAGAACTGGTATGTCATCGAGATCTCAGCCGATCCAGAAAATCCTAAACGTACTCCGCGTGTAAGTATCGAGTGGGCAAAACAGCAGATTGAAAAGTATGGACGTGATAATCCGTGGGTTTTAATCAACGTGTTCGGTGAGTTTCCACCTACAAGTTTAAATTCATTGATCGGTTATGAAGAGGTTATGGCAGCGATGAATCGCAAGATCTCGAAAGAAGATTACACTTATTCTCAAAAGAGACTCGGTATCGACGTTGCTCGTTTCGGAGATGACTCGACAATTATTTTTCCACGTCAAGGCCTCATGGCTTTTAAGTATGTTGAAATGAAAAATGCTAGAACCAATGAGATCGCATCAAGAGTCATACTCGCTAAAACAAAATGGGGTGCCGAGGTTGAATATGTTGACGGTACTGGCGGTTTCGGTGGTGGTGTAATAGATTACATGATGCAGCGTGGTCACACTCCTCAAGAGGTTCACTTCTCATCAAAGGCCAGTGATCCAAGGTATTACAACAAGCGAGCTGAGATGTGGTTTCGTATGGCAGATTGGATTAAGAGAGGCGGTGCGCTTCCTTATGATGACGATTTAATTAAAGAGCTGTGTGCTCCAGAGTATTTTTTTAAAGATAGTAAGATCATTTTACAGTCAAAGGATCAGATCAAAGAGAGTCTTGGATTTTCGCCAGATAAAGCAGATGCTTTGGCTTTAACCTTTGCAGATGTTGATATGCCGACCATGTCCGGTGAGCTTGGTGTTCTACATAGAGCAGAGGCTAACTCAGGCCAAAGGTCAGCTATGGACTACGATCCTCTTGATCCGAGCAGGTTTTGACTTGCCATGATCTAGTTTTTATTTAACCATTAATTATCGCTAAGGATTAGGTGATAACACTGTGCTGATAAGACGAGCTAAGCTCACGGATCTTGATTTTATTCAAGCTGAGCTTCAAAAATTTAGCGACTTCTACGCATCCAAATATTCATTGTTTGGAAAGTCATCTGCATATCGCATCGAAAAAATATCCGATCTTATAAATAATCATTTATTCTTTGTTGCTGAATTGAACTATGAGCCAGTCGGATTTATATGCGGCACTTTGTACGGTCACTTTTTTAATCCCGAAATTAAAACACTCACTGAATTATGGTGGTGGGTTAAAGACGAGTATCGAAACACACGAGCTGGAGCGATGCTTTTAAATACATTTATTCGTTATGGAGAAGAGAATTGTCAGTGGATCTTTATGACATTGGAGCATGGTTCTCCAGTTAAGCCTGACTCTCTTTTAAAGCGTGGTTTTAAATTAAAAGAAAATAACTATTTATTGGAGATATGAAATGGCTGCAAAAAATGTAACTCAGCAGATAGGCAATGCACTAGGTGTTAACGAAACAACTGTGGACATCTTAACAGGTGGTACTACATGGCTTGCTCGTCAGACTGATAAAGTTGTTGACGATGTATCTGGAGTTACAAAACGAAAAGAAGAGGCAGCGGCTCAAGAGACTGCTCAACGTGCAGCCGAGGCTGATGCTACAAAAGTTCAAGCAGATTCAGAAGAGCGTAGAAAACGCCAGACTCAAATGAAAGAACAAGAGTACACGAAGCGAGCGACTGGTTCCGGCGGCGGTCGGTCTGGATCTGTTTTAGGTTCGGCTGGAATGAACGCAAATAGTAACATGAAGTACAAAACTTTGTTGGGTGAATAATGAGTAACAATAGCTTATCAAGACGTAAAATGTTTGATCTTGTGCAGACTCAGTTAGAATCTGAGCGCACTTCTTTCTTAACACACTGGCAAGAATTATCTGATTTTATCGCGCCACGAAGAGCACGAATCAAAGACTGGGATACAAACAGAGGTGATAAGCGCAATCAAAATATCATCGACTCAACTGGGACTATGAGCTTGCGTACGTTAAGATCCGGCATGATGAGTGGCGTAACAAGTCCAGCTCGTCCGTGGTTTAAACTGACGTTGAGTGATCCAGAATTATCTGAATATGGACGAGTGAGACAATGGCTTGATGCTGTTACTGCTCGAATGAATACAGTATTTTTACGATCAAACTTATATAATGTGTTACCGATTATTTATGGTGACATGGGTTTGTTTGGCACTGGAGCTATGGCTATTGAAGAGGACTTGAATGGAAACGTGTTCAACTTTGTACCGTTTCAAATTGGATCTTATTCTGTCGCTCAAGGTCCTAACTTAAAAGTAGATACGTTTAATAGAAAATTTAGAATGACAGCTCGTCAGATGGTAGAGAAGTTTGGAATAAAAGATCCTAACTATCCTATGAAAATTGATTGGACTATTTTTTCTCAATCCGTTAAAGACGCTTACGATAAAGGTCAGTTCGAGACTTGGTTTGATGTCACTCATTTTATTAGACCAAACGAATTGTATAAACCTAATAATCCGTTTGCTAAATATAAAAAGTATACAAGCTGTTATTACGAACACAGCACATCTAATAATGCGCAGACTGATTTATTCTTGCGTGAATCTGGATATGATTACTTTCCTATCTTATGTCCTCGATGGGAGATCAACGGCGAGGATGTTTATGGAACTTCTTGCCCTGGAATGGAAGCATTAGGAGATGTTAAGCAATTACAAGTAGGTGAGAAAAGATCTCTGCAAGCGGTTGATAAAATGATTAACCCACCACTTACAGCTCCAACGGCAATGCGAAATTCAAAAGTAACTCTTATGCCTGGAGATATTAACTACGTTGATGTCCGTGAAGGTTTGCAAGGTATACGATCTGTATACGATATCAATTTCAGAATTAATGAGCTTGAACAAAAGCAAGCTCAGTGCCGTACTCGTATTCAAAGAGCGTTCTTTGAGGACTTATTCTTGATGTTAGCATCGAGTGATCGTCGCCAGATTACAGCTCGTGAAATTGAAGAGCGTCACGAAGAGAAATTGTTAGCGTTAGGTCCGGTGTTAGAGCAGCTTAATCAGGATTTATTAGATCCGTTGATTGATAACTGTTTTAAGATCATGCAAAAGCAAAGACTTTTACCACCACCGCCGCCAGAAATTGCAGGTGCAGATATGAAAATTGAGTACATCTCAATCATGGCTCAAGCTCAAAAGATGGTAGGTATTGGAGCTGTAGAAAGATTCAGTGGCTTCGTGGCTCAAGTCGCGAACATTGATCAAACAGTGCTTGATAAAGTTAATGCTGATTCTCTTGTCGATGTTTATTCTGATTTAACAAGCGTCCCTTCAAAGATTTTAAGAACTGAGGATGAGGTTAAGTCTATTCGTGGTCAACGCGCTCAAGCTCAGCAGCAAGCTCAGCAGCAGCAGACTATGATGGCTGGAGCTAAGGTCGCAAAAGATCTTTCCGGCGCAACACTCGCAGATGACAACGCGCTGGCAGCGATGATGAAAGGTGGGGTAGTACCTAATGGACTATAAAAAACTACTCAATGATGATTTAAAATTTTTATTAAGTACGCAACATGGCCGTCGTTATTTACACGAGCTATTGGATTATTGCGGTCTGTATCGAACAAGCATGACTGGATCGAGTGAGACTTTTTTCCGTGAAGGAATGAGATCAACTGGACTCAAGATCTTGGCAGATATCACCGAGGCAGATCCAGAGGCGTACTTAAAAATGATGTCTGAAACAAAAAATCTTAAAGAACAAATAAAAGTATTTAAGGAAAAAACACGAAAGGAATCTACAGATGAGTGAAGTGGTACAAGATACAACCATAACTACAGAACAAGTCGAAGCAGGTGCAGCCGATGTCATATTCAAGGATGATAAAGCAAAGGACGCGCAACAAACAGAAGGTGCCGAGATCAAGGCAGAAGCAGAAGGAACAAAGCCGGAGACAGAAGTTAATGAGTCGCCAGCTACCGAGGACAAGCCAGCAGAAGAGCCAGCGACATCCGAAGTAGAATTGAAGCTCGAACTAAAGGACGGCGTAAGCGAAACAGATCTATCAGAGGTTTTAGAGTTTGCAAAAGAGAACAAGTTATCTCAAGAGGCAGCTCAAAAAATTATTGATAGTCGGTCAGCTTTACATTCTAAGTTTGCTCAAGCTCAAGCTCAAGCTCTTTCAAACGCTATCGAATCATGGAAAACTGAGGTCAAGAACGATCCTGAAATAGGCGGCGATAACTTTGGTAAAAGTATCGAATTAGCTAATCTGACTATTTCACATTACGACAAAGAATTTAAAGACGTGCTAGATAAAACTGGCTTAGGAAACCATCCGAAAGTTTTAAGATTACTTGCTCGTATCGGTAAAGATTTACAGGATGATTCGATGGTGAGAAGCAAAAGTCATGGTGCTCCAGAGAGCCGAAGTGACTACGACTTATTTTACCCAGATCAAAAAACTAATTAACAAAAACAAAAACGCATAACGCGAAAGGATTTTAAATGGCTACATTAAACCAAACAAAAAACACTCTTTTAGATGTTGCAAAACGTCTAGATCCAAACGGCAAGATCGCTAAAATCGTAGAATTATTATCACAAGATAATGGCATTCTAGATGACATCATGTTCAAAGAAGCGAACGAAATGACTTCTCATGTAACTACAGTGCGAACTGGTTTGCCTGCTGTATACTGGCGCTTATTAAATGCCGGAGTTCAACCTTCAAAAAGTACAACTGCTCAAATCAAAGAGGGCATTGGTATGTTGGAAGCTTGGTCGGTATGTGACGTTAAGCTTGCTAAAATGTCTGGTAACGAAAAAGAATATCGTTTATCAGAAGCAAAAGCTTTCTTGGAAGCTATGAAACAAGAAGCTGCTCAAACTATATTCTATGGAAATAGTTCAGTAGCTCCAGAAGAGTTCAACGGATTATCAATTCGTTATTCATCATTGTCTGCTCCAAACGCGCAGAACATTATCAATGGTGGCGGCTCTGGTTCTGACAACTCATCAGTATGGTTAGTTTGCTGGGGCGAGCAAACTGTTCACGGTATCTACCCTAAAGGTTCTAAAGCAGGGGTTGATCACGTTGATCACGGTTTACAAATCGAACAAAATGCAGGCGGCGTAACTGGCGCACAAATGGAAGTTTACAAGGACAAGTTTTCTTGGGACATGGGTATTGCTTTAAAAGACTGGAGATATGCAGCACGTCTTTGCAATATCGACATTTCTAATTTAGTAACTAACTCTACTCCGGCTGACTTAGTTGATCTTTTGATCAAATTAACTCACCGTATACCGAACAAAAATTTAGGTAAATGTGTGATTTATATGAATCGTACAGTGTTCCAATATTTAGATATCCAACGTCGTAATGACATGGTGTCTGGCGGATCTCTTGATTACAAAGATGTTGATGGAAAAGCAATCTACTCTTTCCGTGGCATCCCAGTTAAAATCGAAGACGCTTTACTTGAAACAGAGGCAACGGTTGCATAATGCAGCCGTTCTTTAAACGTAACTAACTTAATTACAAATAGGAGAATAAAATGATTTTAGATAAAGAATTAGAATTTTCAGCGGCTCAATCAGTAACCGCTACTGCTGCATCAACAAACGTAATCGATCTAGGCGTTGCTCGTGACGTCGGAGCTGGCGAAGTTATGGAGCTTGTTGTTGCTGCTAAAACAGCTTTAACAGGTACTTTAGCGACTATCGTTCAAGGTTCTACAGATGAGGCTTTCACGTCTCCTGTAACTCTTCAAACATTGCCAAGTTTCGCGGCTGCTGCTGCTGCTGGATCTAAAGTACAAGCGTACTTACAGCCAGTTGCTACAGCTTACCGTTATATCCGTTTACAATACTCTGGTTTAACGGCTGGAACTGTAGCGGCGTACCTTACTAAAGGCGTTGACGCACAAAAAACTTACGCTGACAATATCACTATCTCTTAATAACTG
>Ga0075464_10001045_pt1 | contig 12454 bp, 10 predicted proteins | sample DEB19_08_DNA_5_FD_75068 | JGI IMG/M metagenome (GOLD analysis project Ga0075464, IMG submission 75068) | Aqueous microbial communities from the Delaware River and Bay under freshwater to marine salinity gradient to study organic matter... | ecosystem: Environmental > Aquatic > Marine > Coastal ...
GCTTGAGGTTTGGCCACGCACCTTCTTGCACTCCAGCAACTGCAACGTACTGCCACTGGCGACCCTTGGCAGAGTGCACAGTAAGAATTTCAACGACATCGGAGCGAACGCCCTTTGCGGTAATAAGGTCAGAGACAATAGTTTCGTTGGCAATTTCAGTCAGGAATAGATCTGGTTTTGCGCCAGGGAAACGTTCGATGTGACGCGCTGCAGTGTCGAAGAGTTGAATCATGGCATCGAGATCACGGTCGGCTGATGCTCCACGTGAACCTCCGCGGAGAGCAGCTGCGCGCCATGATTCGGCAATCTTCTCGTTATCGCTATTGGTTGCGTTATTCCAGATTGCCCACAACAAGTCGTGAATTGTTGCGCTCTTCTTTGCAATTGATTTCTTGGCGAGTGTCAGCAAGTTGTGGATGCGCAGTAACTCTGCTGAATCTTCGATAGCGACATCGCCCGTTGTGATGGCATCGAGAATTAACTGTGTTCCTGAACGCTTATCGCTTGCTTCATCGCGAGCTGCCAAGAGTGCAGCACGGGTGCGACGGAGTGAGACCGAGGTTGCTCCCCCGAATTCAGATGTCAGAAGCTTCTCGGCGGTATCGAGGTTGAGTGGCTGAGCGCCTGTTGCTACGCGTGCAAGCAGTAAGAATGGAGCGATTGCAGCGTTATTGGCTAGCGCTTCAACATCGCCAGCAGTGGGGATAGAGACCTGCGAGAAAGCGCGACGAATAGCTGACGCGGTCTGTCCATGCGAACGCACAATCACCGCCATCTGTGAATATGGGATTCCTTGCATCAAATGTGCACGTTTAAATTGGTATGCGATGTACTGCGCTTCTTCAGACTCTGATGATAAACGAGCAGTCTGAGCCACAGGAGTGCCGCGGAAATTGGTTGTGAGTGCAATTTCCTTAGCGCCCTGCGAAATATAGGAATCAATGACTGCAGCAATACCTTCAGGATCTGCGCCGCGGAAACGACTTACCGCACTTGCTGCGTCCGCGACAATCACTAAATCAGTTCCTGCCAAGAGCGAGAGCAGAGTGCGTTGTGCAGGATCACTCTCTTGGAATTCATCGACGATGATGGTGGTAAATCGCGCGCGGAGTTCGGCAAGTAGTTCAGGATTTGCGCGAAGGTAATTGATAGCAGAGTTGATGATTTCAGATGGGTCGATTCGCACTTTGGCATCTCCGGCAAGAACTTCTTGCAGAGTCATGGCGCCTAAGTAGCGTTTCCAGAAATCCGCGGCGCCTTCCCAATACTTTTCTCCGAGTTGATGTCCGCGCTCTGCCAAAGTATCTGGAGTAATTCCACGTTCGTTGGCGCGCATGATGAGGTCGCGGAGTTCGCGGACAAAGCCTTGAGTCTGCAGAGGCTCACCCAGCGATTCGGGGGTCTTCTTTAAATCATCGTGCCACTTCTTATAGCCATCTTCAATATCGCCATCGAGAAGTTGAGAGATAAATGTTTCTTGCTCGGCACCTGATAGCAAAACGATTTCTCGATAGTTATCGCCCGTGCGCATCTTAAGAATGGAGTACGCAAGTGAGTGGAAGGTGCGTGCCAGCGGTTCGAATGCAGTTTTCTCGGATCGAGTGACAATCGCATCGCGCAATTCAGATGCTCGTTCGCGGCCATATGTAAGTAAAAGAATTGAGTCAGGTGATTGCCCCGCAGCAATGCGCGATAAGGCAGCTTCAATGAGAACAGTGGTCTTACCTGTGCCCGTAGCGCCAGTAAGAATCTGTGGCGACCCGCGATGCGCAACCGCCGCCTTCTGTTGATCACTGAGCGTGATTGCAGATGCGCTGGATTCACCACGTACAAGACGTAATGGCGTTGCAGGCTGCTTACTCACAGTTCGTATTCAACCGTAAGGGGGTGACATTAAAGCTGTAGAGCGCGAGAGGTCCTATCCGCGTCCAACAAACGGCATCTTTGTAGCCATGATTGTCATATTTGCGACATTTGCTTCAAGAGGCAAGCCCGCCATATAGCAGACCGCACGAGCAACTTCTGCGGGATCCATCAATGGTTCCGGCTTGGTTGACCCATCAGCCTGTAGGGCTCCTTGCCCAGCGCCACTGCCAATTTCTGTAGCAGCATTTCCAACGTCGATCTGGCTACAGGCAATATTAAATTTTCTTCCATCTAACTGAGTAGTTTTAGTGAGACCAGTAACTGCATGTTTCGTTGCTGTGTATGCAATCGATAATGGTCGAGGCATATATGAAGAAATTGAGCCGTTATTGATTATTCGACCACCCTGTGGACTTTGATTTCGCATCATCCCGAATGCTTCGCGAGTACAGAGAAAGACTCCAGTTAGATTTACCGAAAGAACTTTATTCCAATCAGCTAAAGAGAGCTGATCGATTTCAACGGCAGGCGCACCAGTTCCGGCATTATTAAAAAGTAAATCTAAACGACCAAATGTGCCCTTAATTCCTGAGAAGAGATTTTTTACGCTTGTCTCATCGGTTACATCCGCAACAACGGGGATCAATTGACCGGCTAGGGAAGAATTCTTTACGACCAGAGAATCGAGCGCATCTTTACGTCGACCTGCGATAACAACTTTCCAGCCATCGTTTGCCAACGCAATTGCTACTTCTGCTCCGATACCGGTGCCTCCACCAGTAACGAGGGCGATGCGTGAATGGGATTCGCTCATTGCATGATTATGTCATTCTAAAGTTGATTTACATAGGACGATTTCAAGTCTCCTTATCGTCTCGCTGGCTGGGCGATTGATTGCTTCATGGATTAAATCTCATATCTTTAGCTACCTGATTGTGTACTGCAGTGGAAGGTAAGGCTAAGTTATCGCTATGAAAGCTCTATATATCAATGAGAAGCTCAACCTCTCAGTTGTAGATAAGCCAATTCCTGAACCTGGAAATAGCGAGGTTAGAGTCAAGATTTCACACTTTGGTATCTGCGGATCCGATTTACATTATTACTACGAAGGTGCGAATGGCGCTTTTGTAGTCAAGGAACCACTCATGCCAGGCCATGAAGTTGCTGGCTACATAGATCTAGATCCATCAGGTGAATATAAAAAGGGTTTAGCAGTAACAATTCATCCTGCAACCTTTGGAAAATCCGAATCGGGAATCGAGAATCAACCACACCTATGGCCAGGTGGGGCGTACTTAGGTAGCGCATCAACGTGGCCTCACACTCAAGGTGCTGCTGCCGAGTATGTTATTTTCCGAAAAGATATGGTGCGCGTTCTTCCAAACGGGCTTTCTACAAAAGTGGCAGCTCTAGCAGAACCGCTGGCAGTCGGCCTTCATGCCATCAATGTTGCTGGTGGTGTGGCTGGAAAGAAAGTATTTATCTCTGGGTCGGGTCCTATCGGACTCCTACTTGTAGCTGCGGCAAAATCACTTGGCGCATCTGAAATCGCTTCATCTGATCTGCTTGATGGACCTCTCACACGTGCGAAGAATCTTGGCGCTTCTACTTCTATCAAAATTGGTTCAGATACTCTTCCTGAAAATTATTTCGACATAGTTTTTGAATGCTCTGGTGTTGCACGCGCAATTAGTGGTGCTCTAACCGCAGTTCGTAGAGGTGGAATCGTGGTGCAGGTCGGAATGCTTGGTGCGGGCGGTCATGAAATTGCAATAGCCCCACTTGTATCTAAAGAGATACAACTCCGTGGCACATTTAGATTTAAAGATGAAATTGATGCAGCAATTGTGATGTTGGGTGAAAATCCCTGGATTGCATCAACTATTACGCACACATATCCACTAGAAAAAGCAGTCGAAGCTTTTGCCATGGCAAAGAATTCTGAAGAGTCTGGAAAAGTTCTAATTGAGCTGAACTAGCGGTATTTCTCGATTTTTGCCTTAAATTGTGGGGTTTCAAGCACATCCTTGTTCACAACGAATTGTGGAATTTCTCCACGGCTGATTGCCTTGATTGAGCCAAATGCAGATTTACCCATTCCGAAAGCTAATTCATCAGTCCACGCAATATTGTGTGGAGTCAAAGTTACATTCGGTAAAGAAAAGAGAGGATTGTCGAGTGCTGGTGGTTCGGTCTCGAAAACATCAAGACCAGCAGCTGCAATCTTCTCAGTAGTGAGAGCATCAATCAGTGCTGCTTCATCGACAATTGGTCCGCGTGAAACGTTGATGAGAATCGCTGTCTTTTTCATCTGACTCAAACGGTGAGCATTGACTAAGTGTTTTGTATCTGGAGTCAGAATTGCCATGACAACAATGGCATCAGCCTCTGCAAAGAGCTCATCCAATTCAACTAGTTGAACATTATGTTGATCAGCTTCACTTTGAGTCTTCCAAGGATCAAAGCTAATTCGTTTTACATCAAAGGGACTGAGTAAACGGAAAAACTCAGTAGCAACATTGCCTAATCCGATAGTGGCGATAGTTTTTCCATTGATTCCGCGTCCTAAACCGGAAAGGCGTTCTGTCCATCCGTGCCGGCGAGCCAATTGATCTTTGGCAATCAGATTATGCATCGTTGCAAGGAGCAAAGTCAGCGCTGCAGTAGCAACCGGTTTTTGTGATCCATCAGGTGTAATCGTCAAGATTGTCCCTGCACGAGTGCAACTACCAAGATCAATGTTGTCGTAGCCCACACCAAATCGAGCCAAGATCAGTGGTGAATCTTCTGGAGATGCAAATGATTCAGCATCTATCCCCGGTCCAGCGAATGCAACGGCATCTACACCTTGGAAAGTCTCTGGTCGAAAGTTTTTCCCTGCTTGGGGTAGAAACTCCCACGGCAAGGGATTGAGGGTTTCAATAGCGATCTCACCCCAACTGAAAGTGCTCTTCTGGCCGGCTAAATCACTCGAGAGACCAACTCTGAATGACATCAGAAAATTGCAATCGGATTAACGGGAGAACCTGTTCCGCGCGGAATGTTGAGTGGGGCAATCACAATGTTAAATGTCCAACGATTGAGTTGGGAACATTTATCGGCAACTGCTTCAAGTTGGAGATTATCTAGAAGTGGAATTCCAAGAGCTGGTAGTGCAAGTACGTGAATTGGTGAACCAACCCCTGCTACTGGTGAAGGACGGACATCGCTATCTCCATCAGCTCCAATCACGCTAACTTTGCGATCTTTAAAGAGCTGCATGACATCAACGTGAAAACCTGCGGAGAAATCGGAGGGGTCCCAGACTCCTAACTTTTCGCGGCGGGCAAAATGACCACTGCGAAGAAGAACGCAATCGCCTTGACCGAGTGTGAATCCAAATTTCTTTTCATATGCAAGAACATCTTCTGCATGTACAGCCGTTCCAGGTTCAAGCCACTCTTTACCTTCAAATCGCGCAGCATCGAGAATAACCCCACGAGTGACTATTGGTCCAAGCTTGTCGACTGTTGCCCATGATGAACCTGTTGAGTTCACAACTTCACTCGACTTCTTACCGCCAAAGAGTGTGTCTTGAAAAGCGATATGTGTCATCGCATCTAAGTGGCTCACGGCCTTTCCGTGATAGTCAACGCCAATGAAGTCTTTATTGCAGGTTGGTTCTTCATTAGGTGTGTCACCGATTTCAGACATGTAATGAAGTGCAGGCTTATGGTTATCGGGACCAACAACTGTGTTCCAGGCCAACCCCATCGAAACAATTTCGCCAGTGTCAACGAGTTGTGTAGCGGCTTTCGTAACTTCGGCAGTTATGTAATTGAGAGCACCACGTTCGATTATCGCTGGCGTGTAGTCAGTCCAGCTCTTTATCGATTGAAAAAGTGATGAGAAATCATTAAATGTGACGGCGGGATCGTTATTTACTTTCTGATCTGTCATAGCTTCCTCTGTGCAATCTACTTTTCGAATTTGCTTGTTGGCGCTCTGCCAAACCTGATAACGTCGGACAATAGCAGGATGCTGAGTAGCGTCCAGAGGAGTGGATACCCATGAGCGAGAAGGAAGCGGCATATCCCTCACCTCAACTTGTTCCAGCAGTTGCTCGCGCTACCGCAATCCTTGAATTACTGGGTGAAGCTGGAGTAGCTATCGCATCCAATGAAATTGCTCGTCGTCTCAACCTTCCAAAGTCCTCAACAGCAAATATCTGTCTCGAACTTGAAGCGGCTGGCTTAGTTGTGAGACGCGATGCAGGCTATGCGCTTGGCAGAAAACTTGTAGAGCTTGGTGGCCAGTATCTTGGAAGTATTGATGCGCTCCGTGAGTACTACGATCTCTGCGCCAGTCTTCCTGTGATGTCACGGGAAGGTTCTCGTATTGCAATTCTTGATGGCACAGATGTTCTCTACCTTGGTCGCTATGAAGGTCGTCAACAGATCAGACTCACCGCAAATATTGGCGACCGCTTCCCTGCAATTTGTACTGCCACCGGAAAGGCGTTGCTTGCCAATTTGCCACGAGGAGAAGCAGAAGAGCGGTATCGCGAAAAGCCGAGTGCTTTTATTCAGCTCACAAATAAATCATTAAAAAACGTCGCCGAATTGAGCAAAGATCTTGAAGCAACTCGCGAGCGCGGTTATTCCATTGATGATGAGGAGACGACCCCAGGCGTTATCTGCTTCGCAAAGGCAGTCACGGGTTTTCGCGGCGATCAATCAGCTATCGCCGTATCCGTCACGGTTTTAGCCCAACGCCTCACCCCAAATTTCAAATCTCTTCTACTCAATGACTTAGTAGCTATGGCTAAGGGGCTATCCAATCCACTTGCTGGTTCAGGGCGGGCATAGCCACATTAGGGCTTCCCTCTCTGAGTAACGTTTATATAACGGTACCCAGCCAACTGGACGGCATATCACGCTCTGGCCGATTCTTAGTTAGCGTCGTCGCTATGTCTGTGCAACCGCGTTCAATCATTTCGATTCGAAATGTCTCTAAACGTTTCGGTGCAACTCAAGCGCTCTCTAATGTCTCGTTAGAAATCAATACACATGAAGTCCTTGCACTCCTTGGTGCAAATGGCGCTGGAAAATCAACAATCATTAAGATCTTGGCAAAGATTTACACCGCCGACTCTGGAGAAATTACAGGTCCTGATAATTCTCCTATCGAAGATATGAAATTTGCATTCATCCATCAAGATCTTGGGCTTGTTGAGTGGATGTCCGTTGGCGAATCTGTCGCTCTTGGTTCTGAATATCCTCGCAAGAACGGTCTGATTAGTTGGTCTGGTGTTCGCGCAATGGCCGAAGAAGCGCTGAAAAGCGTTGCTCCCCATATCGACGTTAATGAATTAATCTCAGGACTTTCGCGCGCTGACCGATCACTTGTTGCAATTGCTCGTGCGCTATATGCCGAATCAGATGTATTGGTTCTCGATGAACCGACCGCTTCTCTTCCAGCTGAGGATTGCGAACAACTTTTCTCAGTGCTACGCAGATTGCGCGATAGCGGAGTCGCAATTGTTTATGTCTCTCACAGATTAGATGAAATCTTTAAAGTTGCTGACCGAGTCACAGTTCTGCGTGATGGTTTTGTCGTAGAAGACGGATCGATTTCAACATTTGACCCATCGAGTTTGGTTCGTGCAATTGTTGGTCGCGAAACAGTCTCGTTCGATCTGGGCGAAATAACTGCCGGAAACCCTCTTCTTGAGGTGAGCGCACTCTCTGGTGAAAATGTTCGCAGCGCAACTTTTGCTATGAAAGAAGGTGAAGTCCTCGGACTCATTGGACTCAATGGCGCAGGCCAACGCGAAGTCGGACGAATGATTGCAGGTGCAATGCCGCACTTTGGTGGCTCAATCCATCTCAAAGGCAGAGAAGTGCAGGGAAATATTGCAGATATCGTCTTGCAAGGAATCTCACTGATTACCAGCTCTCGCGCCGAAGAAGGTCTTGCAATGGGGCTCACTGTTCGCGAAAACATACTGCCTAATCTCCGAGTTCGGGGATTAAAGGCGCTTAGCTGGGTTAGAGCGAAGAAAGAACTCATTGAAGCACAAGAGCTCACGGAGAGATTCAATGTCAAGCCTCGCGATACCGAACTCGCAATTGCGACTCTGTCAGGAGGAAATCAACAGAAAGTAATTCTCTCTCGTTGGCTTTCCATACCCCGATCCTTAATTGTTTTGGAAGAACCAACAGCCGGTGTTGATGTTGGTGCAAAGGCAGACATTTACCGATTAATTCATGAGACCACTCAGAATAATCTCTCTGTTCTGCTTGTCTCTACAGATTTTGAAGAAGTGGCGTTGATGGCACATCGCGCGCTTGTCTTCTCAGATGGAGATATTGTTGCCGAACTTCAACGCAACGAAATTACTGTTGAAAATCTAGTCACCTATGCATCCCGAGCGAATGTGAGCAGCCACTAAATGAAGAAGAGCAAGTCAAGCCTGAGTATGAAGATCGGAACCTACGGGTTGCCTGCACTTGCAGTTGGATTGTTTGCACTCTTTTCGTTCTTACTCCCTGATACGTATCCGACTTCTTCAAACTTGAGAGCTATTCTTTCAAATCAATCTATCCCTGCATTGCTTGCGCTCGGTGCCATGATTCCTATTGTTACGGCAAAGTTTGATCTCTCTATGGGATACACCCTGGGGCTTTCACATATCGTGGTTATGTATCTACTCGTCAACTCAACTCTTCCTTGGATTCTCATCTGCCTCATTGCCATCATTGGTGCTGCAGTTGTGGGGCTCATCAATGGACTCCTTGTTGAATTTGCTCAGATTGACTCATTTATTGCAACTCTCGGAACAGGCAGTGTTCTCTATGCATTTAGCGGTTGGATTACCCACGGAGGCCGCATCGTTCCACCTCTTAAAGGTCTGCCGCACGGTTTTACCAACTTGATGAATGCCAAGTTCCTTGGATTACCCATCGGAGCTTTCTATATCCTGGCTCTCGTATTCATTCTTGTGATTGTTCTTGAATATCTTCCGGCAGGTCGTGGGCTCTATGTCATTGGTTCAAATCCTCGCGCCGCAGAGCTCATTGGAATTCCAAAACGGCGTTACGTCGTTCTTGCCTTTGTAAGCGCCTCATCAATCACGGGTTTTGCAGGATGCTTGTTAGCTGCACAGCAACAGATCGGTAATCCAAGCATCGGTGCAGAATATCTCTTACCGGCATTCGTTGGAGCGCTCTTAGGTTCAACAACAATCAAATTGGGTCGTGCAAATGCACTTGGCACCCTTGTAGCGGTTGCAATTCTTGCAATCGGAGTCTCAGGTATTCAGCAGCTCGGTGCTGAATTCTGGGCCACACCACTCTTCAACGGTCTAACTCTGTTAGCCGCTGTTGGTCTTGCTGGTTATTCGGCAAGACGCCGCTTGAAAACTGGAGCAGAAGCATCTCGTAAGAGCATGCAAGCGTCTACGCCAGAAAATCAGTAACACACCACCAAAGGTAAGGAAGGGAACTACATTGCGAAATATCAAAAAGCGCGTTGTTGTATTTGCATCAGCAACAGCACTCGTAGCAGGACCTCTCGCAGGTCTTGCAGCATCATCAGCAAATGCTGCTGTATGTACTGCTGCACTAGCTAAGGCACAGAAGGCAGTTGCAGCTTCTGTAGCAGTTAAGGCTCCATGGGATGGACCAAAGTCCGGACCAAAGGCATCAAAGGGCAAAACACTTATCTACGTTGCGCAGACCATGCAGAATGGTGGAGTAGCGGGAGCAGCAGAAGGCGTTAAGGAAGCAGCAAAGGCAATTGGCTGGAAGGTTCGCGTCATTGACGGTCAAGGAACTCCAGCAGGTATCTCTGCAGCTATGAGCCAAGCAGTAACTCTTAAGGCTGATGGAATCGTCGTTGGCGGTTTCGATCCTGCAACAACTAAGGCAGAAATTGCAGCTGAAAAGGCAGCAAAGATTCCTGTTATCGGTTGGCACGCAGCAGCAACATCAGGCCCACAACCATCACTTGGCCTCTTCTCAAACGTAACAACACTTCGTGCAGATGTATCAAAGATCTCTGCTGACTGGGTTATTGCTGATTCAAAGGGAACTGGCGGAGTCGTAATCTTTACTGACTCTTCAATTCCATTTGCTGAAGGAAAGTCACAAGAAATTAAGGCTGAAGTTGAGACATGTAACTCACTTAAGATTTTGGAATATGCAAATATTCCAATCGGTGACAGCATTTCAACTCTCGTCGCTGCAAAGACAACTGCGCTTGTTGCTCAGTTTGGCGATCAGTGGACACACTCAATCTCAATCAACGGTGGACTCTACATCACACCAATGGCTGCAGCACTTCGTGCCGCAGGAAAGTCAGGAACAGGATTCCCACATAACGTTGGCGCCGGCGACGGTTCAGCTGATGAGTATGCACGTATCGCTGCTGGAGATTTCCAGTCAGTAACTGTTCCAGAACCATTGACAATGCAGGGATGGCAGATTGTTGATGAATTCAACCGCGCATTCTCAAAGCAGAAGGCAAGCGGATACGTTCCAGTTGTTCACCTTGTAACAAAGGCTAACGCTGGTAACTCAACAGTATGGGATCCACAAAATGGTTACCGTACCGAATACAAGAAGATCTGGGGCGTTAAGTAACCAGCACTTGTAAATGAAGTACAGGTACACGGCTGGGAAATATCCCAGCCGTGTACTCTTTTCACTACTTAATAGATCTAATAAATGAGGAACTCAGATGCGAGCACTTGTAAAACTTGAAAAAGGACCCGGCCACGTTGAATTAAAGAACGATTGGCCAAAACCTCAAGTTAAACCTGGTTGGGTGCTTGTTGAAGTGACTGCATGCGGAATCTGCGGTACTGATATCCATATTGAGGAAGACACACATAAGAATTGGCCTCCAGTAGTGCTCGGGCACGAATACACAGGACGCATCGTTGAAATTGGTTCCGATGTTGAAGGCTGGAAGGTCGGCGATCGGGTTGTCTGCGAACAACACCATGGGGCTTGCCTTAAGTGCGATGCCTGCCGTCGCGGCGCAATTCACCTCTGCCCTTCAAAGCGCAGCCCTGGTTGGGGAATTGATGGAGCTTTTGCCGAGTTTGTTCTGCTTCCGGCGTGGTTGCTCCATAAAGTTCCTGATGGAGTTACATCGCGCGCTGCAACTGTTACCGAACCAACGGCAATATGCATCACCGCTTTAGATCGTGTGAACCTTCAAGCTGGTGAACGAGTCTTAGTTATCGGACCTGGACCAATTGGACTTATCTCTGCCTTGCTAGCAAAGGCATCGGGTGCAAGCGAGGTCATGGTCGTTGGTCGTTCTTCTAGCCGTAAACGTCTAGAACTTGCAAAATCTTTGGGACTCTCTACCTACGAAATTAATGAAGGTAACACTCTCGAAGCAATCGGTGACACTTACGACGTTTCGATTGACTCCACAGGAGTGGGCGAATCGTTCTCGCTTGCATGTAATGCAACACGACGCCAAGGTCGTGTTCTTGAATTGGGAATTGCTACGACCGAGAAGGTAGATTTCAATCTAAATATTGCAATTTATAGATCTCTCTCAATCTTTATGTCTATGTCATCCGAGTATTCAAGTTGGAATCGTGCTCTTCAGCTGATGGCGTCTGGTGCATATGACCCAACTCCTCTCACCTCTATCTATTCTTTAGATGACTGGAAAACAGCTTTTCATGATGTTGAAAATAGAAGTGCAATGAAGGCTGTCATCACTCCCCAGGATTTCTCAAAACTTGATGAGGTGAAGTGACTCTTCAAAGAAAAGTTGTACTGATCGGGCCAATGGGAGCTGGCAAAACGACTCTTGGCAATATTCTCGCTGCACAATTCTCATGCAAATATTTCGATAACGACTATGAGATGACGACGCGTTACGGATATAGCCAGGCAGAACTATCGTCAATGCCAGTCACAGATCTACATGCACTCGAATCTCGATATCTTTCGGATGTTCTGAATGAAGAGGCGCCATTTATCACTGGGGCTGCCGCATCGGTTGTGGATTACCCTGCCAATATTGAACTACTTAAGGCAAACACATCGATTTATCTGAGAATATCTCTAGAGCAAGTGCTAACCCGAGTCGGTAGCGCAGGAGTAGGTCGACAAGCACTCATTGAAGGAGCAGAGAAGATTTTGACTGATCGCTATATTCGAAGAGATCCACTCTATAGAGCAGTAGCAGCGCTGACAGTTGATCTCACGGATCAACCGCAGCGCGATGCCGACTACATTGCACAGTTCTTAATTTCTTAAGAGGCTGAATTAGTTCTGGTTGTTCTTCTTTGCGCGTGATGTTGCTCGGGCACGCTCTGCGCCATCGAGAGTCACCTTGCGGATACGAACAACGGCTGGAGTTACTTCTACGCATTCGTCTTCGCGACAGAATTCGAGAGCACCTTCCATATTGAGTCGCTTAGGTGGAATCAACTTTTCAGAATCATCGGTACCTGAAGCACGCATATTGGTGAGCTTCTTTTCGCGAACACAGTTGACATCCATATCGTCAGAACGTGAGTTCTCACCGATAACCATGCCTTCATAAACTTCATCGCCGGGTTCAACGAAGATTGAAC
>Ga0075464_10001046_pt1 | contig 12451 bp, 10 predicted proteins | sample DEB19_08_DNA_5_FD_75068 | JGI IMG/M metagenome (GOLD analysis project Ga0075464, IMG submission 75068) | Aqueous microbial communities from the Delaware River and Bay under freshwater to marine salinity gradient to study organic matter... | ecosystem: Environmental > Aquatic > Marine > Coastal ...
CGGCTCAAGACCTTGCTGTCTACCTACGCCAAAGCGGGCGGAACCAACGCCACCATTTTGTTGCACAGCCAAGTAGCAGGCCAGCAAGCGGTTGAAGCACTGGGCCGCGCAGCCCAACTGCAAAAAACCGTACGCGGTGTACCTGCCAATGTCATTCCACTGGCACTCTGGCATACCGCCAGCGTGGGTCTGGACTTGTGGCTGAGTGCCATTGCTTTTGGTGCAACGCAGGTGGCTGTGCTGGTCACAAATGAGGAAGCGCCTGCTTACCTGGAAGGTCTTGAAAGCCAAATGCAGGTGGCTCAGGCATTGCTCAATGGCTTGGGCTATGCAGGTGTTCACTTTCACCTGGTTCACATCCCATCGGTGACGGGTTTGGATGCCAGTTTGCACACCCTATCGCGCGGGCAGCCCAAAGTACCCCCCAGTCCGGCGCGTTTTGCGGTGGCGCAAGAAAAGCGCAGCACGCTGGACATGGCACTTGACCATTTCATCACCCATGCACCTTCTTCTTTGCCAGAATCAATAGGGCTGCCAGCAGCAGGCTCGCCGTTCGGCAGCTTGCTGGTCAACAAGGACGCCTGCACACTTTGCCTGAGCTGCGTCAGTGCCTGCCCAGCCAGCGCGCTGCAAGACAACCCGGAGCACCCGCAGCTCAAATTCATTGAGAAGAACTGCGTGCAGTGCGGCTTGTGTGCCAGCACCTGCCCTGAAGACGCCATCACTTTGCAGCCGCGTTTGCTGCTCACGCCGCAGCGCAAGGAAGCGCGTGTGCTCAATGAAAGCCAGCCCTACCAATGCATACGCTGCAGCAAGCCGTTTGGCACGCTCAAGGCGATTGAGTCAATGCTGGGCAAGCTGGCAGGCCACGCCATGTTTCAGGGCGCAGCGGCTGACCGTTTGAAGATGTGTGGCGATTGCCGGGTGATTGATATTTACTCGGCTGAAAACGAACTCAAAATTACCGATATCCGTTGACGGATTGACTTTAAAAATATGACGCCTGCTGAACTTGTTATTCCCGTCTCCAGCTCGCTGGATGAAGAAACTGCCCGGGCCGAAGTCTATGGCCTGCTGGCGGCGCTGTTTTACGCCGCGCCCTCCCAGTCGCTGCATGACAATCTGTGCGTGGCCGCCACCGAGGCGCCGGCTGCAGGTGCTGTGCTGGAGGCATCATGGTCTGATCTGGTGGCTGCTGCCCGTGAGCAAAGCCTGCCAGATATCACGCGGGAGTTTGATGCCCTGTTTGGCGGTGTCAGCAGGCCTGAGGTGTATCTGTTTGGTTCGCATTACCTGAGTGGTTTTTTAAATGAAAAACCATTGGCCGCTTTGCGTGGCGATATCGCCGAACTGGGACTGGCCAGGAACGAGGCAATGTCAGAGACCGAAGACCACGTTGCCTACCTGTGCGAAGTCATGCGTTACCTGATCGCGGGAGATGATGTGGCGGTGGCCAACCTGACGCGCCAGCGTGAATTTTTCTCGCGCCACGTTCAGTCCTGGTTGCCGCAGATGTGTGAAGCACTGGCAGCACACCCCAAAGCCCGGTTTTACAGGGCTTTAGCAGCTTTCACGCAAGCGTTTGTGGGTGTCGAGTCCCAAGGTTTTGACATGCTGGAATGACGCTGTTTGCAAGAGCCCAGCACACCTATCGTTTACCCTAGACGAAACGCCTTAATGACCTTGAATCTCAGTTGTGTCATTGCGATGTAAGCGTCACGCGGATACAGTATGCAATTCGGTTCATAAGATAATCTGTTTACCGGTCAATATTTAGCCAATCGTTCATGGAGATGACTATGCAAGAAAGCCAGCCAAAGCCTTCGCGAAGGGGGTTTTTTTTCGGTGCAGTTGCAACCAGCGCAGCCGCAGCGGTGGTTGTCGCACTGCCAGGCGCGCCAATGCTGGATGCTGAGCAGCAGGCCCTCAACACTTTAAAACCCGCGCCCGAAAAAGGGGGTGGTTACAGCTTGTCGGAACACGTCAAGCACTACTACCGCACCACTCGTCTTTAATTTCTCAGCCTTCAAAAATTTAACGGAGAGCTTCATGCTACTCACGAAAAAAACTCACAGTGTTCACAGCGATACAGCCCATCGTGCTGGGTCTTCGCGTTTTGTACACAGCCTGTCGCGCGGCTTGTCTGGTGCCTTGCCCACCATGGACCGCCGCGCATTTTTGCGCCGTTCGGGTCTGGGTGTTGGTGTCGGTCTTGCCGCAACACAATTAACACTGGTTAAAAAAGCCAAAGCCGCTACACCCGGTGCCGGCGACGGCAGCGGCAAGATTGAAGTCAAACGCACTGTTTGCACACACTGCTCTGTGGGTTGTGCGGTCGATGCGGTGGTTGAAAACGGCATCTGGGTGCGGCAAGAACCTGTGTTCGACTCGCCCATCAATCTGGGTGCGCATTGCGCCAAAGGTGCGGCACTGCGTGAGCATGGCCATGGCGAATTCCGCCTGCGCTACCCTATGAAGCTGGTCAACGGCAAGTACGAGCGCATCAGCTGGGACACGGCTTTAGCTGAAATTTCAACCAAAATGCTCGACCTGCGCAAGGCCAGCGGCCCGGATTCTGTGTATTTTGTAGGATCGTCAAAACACAACAACGAGCAGGCTTACCTGCTGCGCAAATGGGTCAGTTTCTGGGGTAGCAACAACTGCGACCACCAGGCCCGTATTTGCCACTCGACAACCGTAGCCGGTGTTGCCAACACCTGGGGTTATGGCGCGATGACCAACTCCTACAACGACATGCAAAACAGCAAGTGCGCGTTGTACATTGGTTCGAACGCCGCTGAGGCGCACCCGGTCAGCATGCTTCACATGCTGCACGCCAAAGAGACCGGCTGCAAGATGATTGTGGTTGACCCGCGCTTTACCCGGACGGCAGCTCGGGCTGACGAATACATCCGCTTGCGTTCGGGCTCAGACATTCCGTTCATCTTCGGCATGCTGTACCACATCTTCAAAAACGGCTGGGAAGACACCAAGTACATCAACGACCGTGTGTATGGCATGGACAAGGTCAAAGAAGATGTCATGGCCAAGTGGACGCCCGACAAGGTGGAAGAAGCCTGCGGTGTGCCAGAGGCGCGCGTATACATGGCCGCTGAAATGATGGCTAAAAACAGGCCATCCACCATCGTCTGGTGCATGGGCCAAACCCAGCACACCACCGGTAATGCCGTAGTTCGCGCCTCATGCATCTTGCAATTGGCGCTCGGCAATGTCGGCGTATCTGGCGGTGGCACCAATATTTTCCGGGGTCACGACAATGTGCAGGGCGCAACCGATGTCGGCCCGAATCCTGATTCATTGCCTGGCTACTACGGTTTGGCTGAAGGCTCTTGGAAGCACTTTGCCAAAACCTGGGGCGTGGACTTTGACTGGATCAAAGGCCGTTACGCATCGCCTGCCATGATGGGCAAGCCGGGTATCACCGTGTCGCGCTGGATTGACGGTGTGATGGAGAAAAACGAGTTTATTGATCAAGACTCCAACCTGCGCGGCGTGTTTTTCTGGGGCCACGCCCCCAACTCGCAAACGCGCGGCCTGGAGATGAAGCGTGCCATGGACAAGCTGGACTTGCTGGTCGTGATTGACCCGTATCCTTCCGCCACCGCAGCGATGGCGGCCATGCCAGGTAAAGCCGAAGACTTGAACCCGAACCGTGCGGTGTACCTGTTGCCAGCAGCCACGCAGTTTGAAACCAGCGGTTCTGTGACGGCATCCAATCGATCGATCCAGTGGCGTGAAAAAGTCATTGAGCCACTCTGGGAAAGCCGCAGCGATCACATGATCATGCATCAGTTCGCTGAAAAACTGGGCTTTGCCAAAGAGCTGTCAAAGAACTACAAAATGCAGAAGGTCAAGGGCATGGATGAGCCTGTGCCGGAAGACATCCTGCGTGAAATCAACAAAACCTGCTGGACGATTGGCTATACCGGCCAAAGCCCGGAGCGCCTGAAAGCGCACATGCGCAACATGCACCTGTTTGATGTCAAAACGCTCAAGTCCAAGGGTGGTAAAGACAAAGAAACCGGCTACGACACAACAGGCGACTATTTCGGTTTGCCATGGCCGTGCTACGGCACACCAGAAATGAAGCACCCTGGCTCGCCTAATTTATACGACACGTCCAAACACGTCATGGACGGCGGCGGTAACTTTCGTGCCAACTTCGGTGTTGAAAAAGACGGCAAGAATTTGCTGGCTGAGGATGGTTCATGCTCCAAGGGCGCCGACATTCAAACGGGCTACCCGGAGTTTGACCACATGCTGGTTAAAAAGTTGGGCTGGTGGGACGAGCTGACCGATGCTGAAAAGCTTGCCGCTGAAGGTAAAAACTGGAAGACCGATTCATCAGGTGGCATCATTCGCGTCGTCATGAAAAACCATGGCTGTCACCCGTTTGGTAATGCCAAGGCGCGCGCTGTGGTGTGGAACTTCCCTGACGCGATTCCCCAGCATCGTGAGCCGCTGTACGGCAACCGTGCTGACCTGATGGTCAAGTACCCAACCCACGATGACAAGAAGGCCTTCTGGCGCTTACCCACCTTGTACAAAACCATCCAGCAAAAAAACATTGCTGACAAAGTGCATGAGAAGTTCCCGCTGATCATGACCTCTGGCCGACTGGTGGAGTACGAAGGCGGCGGTGAAGAAACCCGCTCCAACCCCTGGTTGGCCGAATTGCAGCAGGAAATGTTCATTGAGATCAACCCCAAAGTGGCCAGTGAAAAAGGCATTCGCAATGGCGAACGGGCATGGGTCAGTACGCCAACAGGTGCACGCCTGAACGTGCAGGCCATGGTGACCGAGCGGGTCGGGCCAGACACGGTGTTCATGCCCTTTCACTTTTCCGGCCGCTGGCAGGGCGTGGACATGTTGCCCTACTACCCGAACGGAGCAGCGCCTGTGGTGCGCGGCGAGGCGATCAACACGGCAACAACTTACGGTTACGACAGCGTGACGATGATGCAAGAAACCAAGACCACCGTCTGTAACGTAGAGAAAGCATAAAACCATGGCACGCATGAAATTTGTCTGTGATGCAGAGCGCTGCATTGAATGCAACGGCTGTGTGACCGCCTGTAAAAACGAGCACGAAGTCCCCTGGGGTGTGAACCGCCGCCGCGTGGTGACGCTGAATGACGGCATCCCGGGTGAAAAATCCATCTCTGTGGCCTGTATGCATTGCAGCGATGCGCCGTGCATGGCAGTCTGTCCCGTCAATTGTTTTTACCGTACCGACGAAGGTGTGGTCTTGCATGACAAGGATGTTTGCATCGGCTGCGGCTACTGCTCGTATGCATGCCCTTTTGGCGCACCGCAGTTTCCGTCTTCAGGAACCTTTGGGGTACGCGGCAAGATGGATAAATGCACCTTCTGTGCTGGTGGCCCAGAGGCCAACGGTAGCCAGGCCGAGTTTGAAAAATACGGCCGCAACCGCCTGGCTGAAGGCAAGCTGCCAGCCTGCGCCGAGCAGTGCTCCACCAAAGCCTTGCTGGCCGGGGATGGCGATGTGGTGGCAGATATCTTCCGCAACCGTGTGGTGCAGCGCGGCAAAGGCGCTGAGGTCTGGGGCTGGGGGACAGCTTATGGTTCCAAGCAGGCAGGCCAACCGCCTGTGGGAGCGAAATCATGATGCGCCATATTCTTTTAATCTCCGCGATGGTTCTGCTCTCAGCTTGCGGCGACAAACCACAGTCCATGGGCGGCGTGAAAAGCGATGTTGCTCCCTACCAGGGCGTGGACAACAAGTTTGCGGCACCTGGCTGGAAGGCCGGCGACAAAACAAGCTGGGAACAGGCGCTGAAAGCAAGAACCCAGAACACGCAGAATGAATACACCCGTACTGCTACGAAATAAAGCTGGAGGCCATATGAATCGTGCGCAACTAGCTATAGTTTCTGTAGCAATTTGTTTTGCCGGATGGGTGCATGCGCAGGCGCCTGCAGCACCCGCGACAGGCGGCATTCAAGGGCAAAACATATTTGAAGTCAAACCCGACGCCAATCTGGACCCTAAGTACGCTGGGCAAACCAATGCGGAGCGCGCCAAGGTGCAACCCGGCAACAATGCGCCCATGTGGCGGCAGGTCGGCAGTGGTGTGACAGGCTTTACCAGTCTGCCGAAAAGCGAAGCCCCTGAAGCGGGTAACCTGATCCAGCCCTTCGTCAAGTATCCGGGTTCTAATTTGACCAACGCGGGAGAGGCATGGCGCCAGGTCCGCAACAACTGGCTGATTCCGTACGGCGGCTCGTTGCTGATCATCATCATGCTGGCTTTGGCATTTGTTTATTTTGCCAAGGGTCCAATGAAGACCACGCTGCCTGCAACTGGTCGCAAAATTGAGCGCTTCACACCGTTTGAACGGGCGTCGCACTGGGCTAATGCGATTGCTTTTGTGGCGTTGGGCGTGTCAGGCGTTGTGATGGCTTACGGCAAATTCTTCCTGTTACCCATTATGGGCGGCACACTTTTTGGTTGGTTAACTTACGCCTTGAAGAATTTGCACAATTTTGCGGGGCCTTTATTTGCTGTTTCGCTGGTGGTGGTGTTTTTCACATTTGTGAAAGACAACTGGCCTGAAAAAGGCGACTTGCAATGGGTGCTCAAGGGCGGCGGTATGTTGGGAGGTGGTCACGCACCGCCGACAGGTCGCTTTAACCCTGGGTCAAAAATAATTTTTTGGGGTGGTGTGTTTTTCCTGGGGCTGATCATTGTTTCATCAGGCTTCGTGATGGACAAGATCGTTCCGGGGCTGATTTATGAGCGCGGCACCATGCAGATAGCCCACATGGTGCATTCAATCACCAGTGTGTTGATGCTGGCCATGTTTCTGGCGCATGCCTACCTTGGCTCCATTGGTATGGACGGTGCCTACGAAGGGATGCGGCATGGCTATGTAGACGAGGCCTGGGCCAAAGAGCACCACGAATATTGGTACGACGATGTCAAGTCGGGCAAAATTCCTGCGCAGCGCAGTGAGCCGGCTGCGCCAAGCCAGACCGTACAAATTTAATTTTTTTGAGAAACACGTGATGAAAAAAATTCTCATTTCCTTGCTGGTTTTGTCTGCCTCTTCGTTGGTAGCGGCCAAACTTCCGGCCCTCAACGATGAAGCCAAAGCCAAGGCAGCAGAGGCCGCAGCCAAGACCGCCTGGACCGCCAAGGTTGACAACTACCTGCTTTGCAAGTCGCAAGACAAAGTAGCAGCGAGCTACTACAAAACCGCCAAGGCGACCGGGAAACAAACCCAAGCTGCAACGGCAACTCCGCCTTGCGCGGACGCAGGCGCCTTTGTGTACACACCACCGGTAGCTGCCAAACCGATTGAAGCTGCAGGCGCGCACTCACCAGCCGCCACAGCCGCGAGCCCACCGAGCACCAAAGCGCCAGATGCAACGGTGAATCCTGCCAACAAGCCGGCAAATCCACCTGCCAAAAAAGTCTGAGCATTCTTTTCTAAGTATTTTTTTCTAAGTATTCTTTTCCCAAACCTGAAAAGCCGACCCGTAAGGTGTCGGCTTTTTTGTTGTAGCCTCCGTGTATGACTCTGCCTAGATTGACCCAAGCCCAAGCTCCCCTGACCTGCGAGGTTTCCGCTATCAACGAGTTTGGCGAACACATCAGCGTGTCGATCCCCGCAGAGCGGGCGCTCACGGTGTATGTCGACAAACGCGAACTGGTCACGCTGATGACGCTGGGCGCACATCCTGAGCTGCTGGTGCTGGGCTATTTGCGCAACCAGCGATTGGTCAAAAGTATTCAAGAGATTGCGTCCATCACCGTCGATTGGGAGGTTGGTGCAGCAGCGGTCAAAACGCGCAATGGTATTGCCGACATGGAAGAAAAAACCGCCAAACGTGTTGTGACGACCGGCTGCGGACAGGGCAGCGTGTTTGGCGGCTTGATGGACGAGGTGGACCAAATCAAGCTGTCTGCAAACGCCAGCATGACCCAGAGCCAGTTGTATGCGCTGGTCAACACCATTCGCCTGAAAGAAACCACTTACAAATCGGCTGGGTCGGTGCATGCCTGTGCGCTGTTTGACAGCGCGGGCAGCGAGCCAGAAATGCTTATTTTTGTAGAGGATGTGGGTCGCCACAATGCCATCGACACGATAGCGGGCTGGATGTCGATGAACCCGGAAAAATTGACGTCTAGCGAACTCGTTTTCTACACCACAGGCCGCCTGACGAGCGAGATGGTCATCAAATCCGCCCAAATGGGCGTGCCTATCGTTGTATCGCGCAGCGGCATCACACAAATGGGCCATCAGGTGGCCGAAGTAGTCGGCCTGTGCGCAATTGGCCGTGCCACCAACAAGCGCTTTATTTGTTACACCAGCGCGCAGCGCCTCGTATTACAGCCCGGTTTGGTGGCCCAGACCCTTGCCAGCCAAGGATAGGCGCTTTAGGCTAACCTAGCGCCATGAACACACTTTTCATCCAACTCGGCTGGCGTACCTTGTGGCGCGACTTGCGCGCTGGCGAATTGCGGTTGCTGATTGTTGCCGTCACGCTGGCTGTGGCAGCACTCACGGCGGTTGGTTTTTTTGCAGATCGACTCAACGGCGGCTTGCAGCGTGATGCGCGGCAACTGCTCGGTGGCGACGCGGTGCTGCGCAGCGACCAAGCTACACCGGCTGTTTTTATGGCCAAAGCCAAAACGCTGGGCTTGCAGACAGCTGCCAGCGTCAGCTTTCCGACCATGGCACGGGCCACAGACGCTGACGGTGGGGCCAGCAAGCTGGCGGCGTTCAAAGCCGTGCCAGCGGGCTACCCGCTTCGTGGAAATTTGGTGGTCAGCGACACGGTGGAGGGCAATGCCCAAAGCACCCGAGACATTCCAGCACCCGGTACGGTGTGGGTTGACCCATCGCTGCTCGATGCCCTGGGCCTGAAAATAGGCCAGACGCTTTTGATGGGCGATGCGAGTTTTAAAGTCACCCGCATCATCACCCAAGAGCCTGACCGGGGCGCAGGCTTCATCAGCTTTTCACCACGCGCCATGATCAATGCGGCAGACGTGGCGGCGACGAATCTGATTCAACCCGCCAGCCGCACCAACTACCGCTTTGCGGTGGCAGGTGACGACAAGACCGTGGCTGAGTATGTCAAGTGGGCGGCGCTGGAAATCAAAAAGCCGTTTGAGCAGTCAGGCATTCGCGGTGTGAGACTGGAATCGCTGGAGTCTGGCAGCCCCGAAATGAAGCAAACACTGGATCGGGCCGAGAAGTTCTTGAACCTGGTAGCGCTGCTGGCCGCGCTGCTCAGTGCTGTGGCGGTAGCCATCGTGGCGCGCGGCTTTGCGGCCAAGCATCTGGACGACTGCGCCATGCTGCGCGTGCTGGGCCAGCCCCAGCGCACCATTGCGCTGGCGTACGCTTTTGAGTTTGTATTGGCGGGCCTGTTTGCCAGTGCGCTGGGCGTGGCGATTGGCTTTGCGGTGCATTACGGCTTTGTGTTGCTGCTCGCGGGGCTGGTTGAAACCGCGTTACCCGCTGCAACGATTTGGCCCGTGCTCTTTGGCATGGGCATGGGCCTGACGTTGCTGCTGGCCTTTGGCTTGCCGCCCGTGTTGCAGTTGGCATCCGTTCCGCCCCTGCGCGTCATTCGCCGCGATGTGGGCAATTTAAAACCCGCATCCATCGCCGTGCTGGGCGTGGGCATGCTGGGCTTTGCAGCGCTGCTGGTTGCCGCCAGCAGTGACTTGAAGTTGGGGCTGATAGCTGTGGGTGGTTTTGCGGGTGCGGTGCTGCTGTTTGCTGCCGCCAGCTATGTCGCGGTCAAGCTTTTACGCGCCAGCGTGAACGAAGACGTGGCCCCGCGCTGGCTGGTGCTCGCCACGCGCCAGTTGTCGGCCCGGCCTGCCTATGCCGTGGTGCAAACCAGTGCGCTGGCCGTGGGCTTGCTGGCGCTGATGCTGCTGGTCTTGCTGCGTACCGACCTGGTCGACAGCTGGCGTAAAGCTACGCCGCCTGACGCGCCGAACCGTTTCATCATCAACGTTCAGCCTGAGCAAGGTGAAGCTTTCAAAAAAGCATTGGCAGACGGTGGCGTGAGCCAATACGACTGGTATCCGATGATTCGCGGACGACTGGTGGCGGTGAACAACAAGCCCATCACACCAGACGATTACGCGGACGACCGTGCCAAACGCCTGGTCGACCGCGAGTTCAATCTGTCTAACGCAGCCCAGCAACCCGCTCACAACAAGACCGTAGCAGGCCAGTGGACAGTAGAAGAAAAAGGCGCCATCAGCGTGGAAGAAGGCATAGCCAAAACGCTGGGTTTGAAGTTGGGCGATACCTTGAGTTTTGACATTGGCGGACAAGTCAGCAGCGCCACCATCACCAGCCTGCGCAAGGTCGATTGGAGTTCGATGCGGGTCAACTTCTTTGTCATGTACCCGGTGGCTCATGTGGCTGATGTGCCGGTGTCTTACATCAGCGCTTTTAAAGCGCCGCCTGCGGCCAGTGGCAGCAATGCCCAAAGCTTCGACAATACCTTGGTCAGAGCCTTCCCCAACATTACCAACATCGACACCACCAGCACACTGGCGCAGGTACAACGCGTGCTGGATCAGGTCATCCGTGCGGTCGAGTTTTTATTCGGCTTCACACTGGCTGCCGGGTTGGTGGTGCTGTTTGCGGCAATTACTGCCACACGCGAAGAACGCGCCAAAGAGTTTGCCATCATGCGGGCGGTAGGCGCGCGCGCCTCGCTGCTGCGCCAGGTGCAGCGGGCCGAGCTGGCCGGCGTGGGCTTGCTGGCGGGTTTTTTGGCATCAGTTGTCGCGCTGGCCGTCGGTTGGGGCCTGGCCCGGTACGTGTTTGACTTTGCCTGGACAGGCTCATGGACAGTGCCGCTGTTGGGCAGCCTGGCCGGTGCTGCGCTGGCTCTGGCGGCGGGCTGGTGGGGCTTGCGGTCGGTGCTCAACACGCCCGTGGTCGAAACGCTGCGCAAAGCGCAATAATCTGATCATGCAGATGGAAGAAAAACCGAAATTCGACACCCCTTTCGAGTGGATAGGCGGTGAGGCGAATGTCAAAGCGCTGGTCGAGCGCTTTTATGACCTGATGGACATAGAGCCCAGCTACAGCGCCCTGCGCGCCACCCATGCCGGGCCACTGGACAATGCGCGGCAAAAAACCTTCTGGTTTTTATGTGGCTGGCTAGGCGGGCCGCAGTACTACACCGAAAAGTTTGGCCACCCCATGCTGCGAATGCGTCACATGCCCCAGCACACGGGCGGCGGTTCGATTGGCATCAAGGAGCGCGACCAGTGGCTGGCCTGCATGAACCAGGCGATGGTCGAAACAGGTGTAGACGAGCCCTTGCGGGCCCGCCTGAACACCTCGTTTTTTCAGACCGCCGACTGGATGCGCAACAAGGGCGAGTCATAAAGGAGGGATTCAACCCCTCCCACGGCGTTCAATTCGCCTTCAAAAACTCAGCTACTTCCAGCAAAATCAATTCATTGTCATCGGCCTTGTTCGGCTCGCGGCTGCTTGAAAACGGCAGGTTGTTGTCGTTGCCCACAATGATGTGTTTGGCATCCACGATGTCCACGTTTTCAATCGTGAAAAACGGGAAGGTCAACACACCATTGTTCAAGGGTTTGCGGGACAGCTTGGCCGGGTCGGCTATCGCCATCAGGTCAATATAGCCAATTTTGCGCACGGGGCCGCCCACGTTTGCGTCAGTCATTTCAATCTTGTAAACGCGCTTGAATTTGGCCAAGTCGTGAAAGCAGTCGGTACGTTTTTGATCCGCGGGGCAGGCTTTGTCTGCGGTGCCTTCGCCGTTGTCGCGTTCAATGATCAGGCCGGTCGTGCCGTCCATCATGTTGAAGTCGCCAATCGCATGGCTGTTGGCCTCCAGCATGTACTTCCAGTGGCGGCCTGTCCAGCTTTGGGTTTTCACGTCAAATTCCAGAACGCGCAGATAGTCTTTGCCGTCAACATTCTCATTGGCTTTGGTGGCTGCGTTGTACAGCGCGCCTTCCAGCAGCGCATACAGCTTGCTGCCGTCTTTGGAAGCTGCCATCCCCTCAAAACCTTTGGAGCGTCGGACCTGAAAGTCCACCGTGCCGCCCGGTGCGGCAGGCGTCGTCACTGCCGGGTTGTCTGGCGAGCGCACCACCTTGCCATCGACCAGCGTGTCAAACACGGCCAGTACCTTGCCCTTCAAGTCTGTTTTGATCAAAAAAGGTCCCAACTCGTCGCCAATCCACAGGGCACCGCCCGCCAACTGAAAGCTCTCGGTGTCAAAGTCGCTGCCCGTCAGGTAGCGCTTAGGAGTGCCTTCGTGAACAATACGAAAGGGTACCTTTTTATCTGGGTCATGCAAGAAAATGGTCTCCAGCTTTTTCATGCTGCCGGCTTTGAAGTCAATCGCGTAGCGGTTCAGGTACAGCATCGCATCGGGGGAATTGA
>Ga0075464_10001048_pt1 | contig 12443 bp, 16 predicted proteins | sample DEB19_08_DNA_5_FD_75068 | JGI IMG/M metagenome (GOLD analysis project Ga0075464, IMG submission 75068) | Aqueous microbial communities from the Delaware River and Bay under freshwater to marine salinity gradient to study organic matter... | ecosystem: Environmental > Aquatic > Marine > Coastal ...
AGTTTAAACTTTCTGACTGGATCCCGATCGACGAATGGGAATCCTTCGAGCGGATGCGTGTCAAAATCCGCAAGCCCATGACCGACGACGCAAGGCGTTTGGCCGTTAAGCGACTCACCAAGCTCAATGATGATGGCTGGCCACCCGGCGAAGTGCTGAACCACTGCACGATGAACAGTTACCAAGGAATATTTCCGCCAAAGGATGACATGAATGGCACAGGAAATCGCAGCACAAACGGATACTCCTCTGGCTCTGCCGGACAGTCCAGAACAGCAGTGGCGGCGCGTCGGTCGATGGATAGCGTCGCACGATTCTGGCCAGATCCCTCCGACGCTGATGGACGATGCGAAGGCGGTGCTGGCGAGTATCGAGGTGAAGCTGGTATCGGCGACCCGCAAGCAGTTCTACGCCCAGATGATCCTCTGCCTGGATCTTTGCGCCGGATCGGGAATGGGTGATAGCGAGCGGGAGGCGTGGCTCAATGCGGCGGCCGTGACGTTGCGGGGTATCCCCTACGACTTGCTGGAGCGTGGATGCGCAGCGGCACGCAAATATGCTGATCACCCGTCAAAGATCATACCGTCGATCACGAAGGAAATCGATAAGAGTTGGTCTGATCGTAAAAATGAACGGAACCGTCTCCAATCCAGAATGCTGCCGGAGCAAAAGAAATATCCTTGGGAAAGGGTTGAGGAAGAGTTTGATCCTGCCACCCACTGCAAGCCGGAAGAGGCGGCCGAAATTTTGGCGAAAGATGGACATGATCTGAATGTCACTCGCGACCTGAACCTTGGACGTGATTGTTCGAAATTGAGGCAACCCACGGCAGCCGAGTTGGAAGAAATAGCCGCTTCTTTCAAAGCGAAGGTGCCAACGGAATCTGACCTTAAGGGTTTATCCCCTCGCGTTCCAAAGCCCTCCCCAAGCGAGAATGAGACGCCAGAACGCCAGAGCGCCGCCCAATGAGATCACAACTCGCCCGCTACGCAGACTCAATGCGCGACCCTGACCCGGCGGCGGCGCGGCGACTTGCTCGCGAGGCATTCCATCAGACCGGGTTCATCGTACTCGACCCGAAATGGATCCAGGGATGGGGCGATCGGGAATTGGTCGTGAAGATTACTGAGAAAGTCCACGGGAGGCGCAAGGTTAAATGATGGCCGACGCGGGGGAACAATCCAAATTCGATCCTTCAAATACAGAGAACGGGCCGGTACGTCATCCAAGTGGTGATCGATCAGGCCCGTTGACGCTTGGTGGAGCCGGTGAGGCGGCTCGCCCCACCAAGATACGGTTGGCCGGAGACCGCGACCGCGCTTTGGCCGCCCATCGTGCCGAAATGCTTGATCGTTGGTCGCACAAGAACGAGGGCACTCCGGAAACACTGGAACATGCCTCAAATCGTGAACAGTCCTCGATTGCCAGAATGTTCATGGCGGGGGACATCAACCAAGATCAATTGGCGTGGGCTGAGGAAATAGGCGTTGCCGCGGAAATGATCGAGCGTGATGTGCAGGTTAAGATCTCCAGCTACATCCCCCGCATCGATTGCAGCGCTGGCTCCCGCGACGTTCTGGTCGAGGGCATCCTCGCTGTCCGCCGCGAGATCGCGTACACTCGTTGGCGCGGAATGATACCCGATCCCAAGCGGGCTATCCTTGATATGCTGGTCGGCGAACCAAAATCATTCAGCGCCGTCGCCAAGATGTATCGCATGCATAAACGTCGCGCCAAGGCATTGCTGATCAGGGCGATCGACATTTGGCCGGACGCCATGAGCTTTGCCGAGAAAGAAGCGGATGCAGCGTCACTCGCCGCAGCCCATGCAGGGCTGATATAGTGGCCCGCAACACCTCAACCCCCATAATGTTGCGTCGGCCATGAAAATAATTATTGACAAGGTGGCCCTATTAGCGGCAAATCGACAGCGCAACAGGTGCCTAAAAATCAGGCAGCCGATTCAAAACCCACAGAAATCAGCCATTCTGCCGTTCACGACTCGGAGAAATTCGGGCCGATATTTGGTTATGGAAAAAATATTTTCAGCTTCCGCAGCCGGGCAGCACTCACCTTTGCAGACTACCGCTGAATTGTTCTCGACCGGATGCAGTTGCAGGCGCCGGCTGCGGGGGAACGCATTGTGAGCCGAACATCCGCCGACCCGACTGAGTTGATACGACGGTTGGAAGATCGTCTATCGGTCGCCAAGCCGCGCGATGTGTTGGACGCGCGCGCCATGTCGGAATGTGTTGGCCTGACGTGGCGGCATTTTCTGGCAACCCATATCGACCCGGACCCGAAGTTCCCGATCCAGAAACGCGGGTCGGAAGGGGTAGCCTGGGAATTCCGGGTGGCCAAGGTTCTGCGGCATATGATCCGCCGGGCGAACCAACGGATTGAAACGAACCGGAAGGCCAATCGTCGGCAACACCAGTTGTCCGGCGCGGCCATGCCGGATGCCGACAATGCCGACATGAGCATCCACGATCTCAACAAACTGATCGATGCCAATGTGAAGGTCCAGAAAGCTAAGGTTGAGCAAGGCTCCTACATCCTGCGGGATGAAGTCGACGCCTTCCTGATCGAATATAATTCGCGGGTGCAGGCGGGCATCTTGGGGGCTTCCCAGAAAGCGGACCCGAACGGCGCCCTGCCAGTGGAAACACGGCTGCGGATGGATGAAGAACTGAGAAACCTGTGCGTATCGTTGAGGGCGGACATCGAAAAATGGTTAAGGCCGAGACATGAAGCTTCTCTCGGCGGCAGAACTGTCAGAGGTCGCTAAAGCATTAGCCGCTGATCAATTCTGCCCCGCCGCTTCTGAGATTTGCTGGGATCACCTCTCCCTACTGACCCCGCCCGAAAATATATCAACCACAGAATGCGCGACCCTCTACCGTAAGATCAGGACGGCGGAAGGTACGGGATATAATCTCTGGTCGCGGGATCTGACCCCGTACATCGTTGGGCCGCAGGATGCGCTCGACAATCCGAACGTCGCCGAGGTCATCATTCCAAAGCCGGGTCGTTCGGGTGGTACGGTGGCCTTCGAGAACTATTTGTTCAAACTGGCGCGCTTCGGGCCAATGCCCGATGTGGGTTGGTATCTGGGCGGCCCGGATGAAGTAAAGTCCTATTGCGATAAACAGGTTACGGCGCTCTTTGAGGATCATCCTGAGATTGCTTCGAAAATCGGGACGGGCAAGAGCGACAACAATATCACCCGTAAAAAGGTGGCCGGGCGCCAGCTTGAATATCTCGCGGCCAGCAACAAGACGCTGACCAATCGCCAGTTCGGCTTCATGGTCGGCGATGAAATCGACACGTTCACGCCCCGGATGCGCGCATCGTTTCTGCAACAGACCCGGATTCGCGGGCGCATGTTGGGCAAACGGCGCAAGGTCGGCATGGCGTCCCACCCGGATGCTGGCTGGACGACTGGGATAGCCAGCGCATGGGTAGATAGCTCGCGTGGTATTTATGTCTGGGCATGCCCTGACTGCCAGAAATGGTCATCGCCGTGGCCGACGAAATATTGGCCGGACGTGCCGCGCGCCGCGCTCTGGTATCTGAAATTGCCCGACGCCGATCGGGATGAAAGGGTGGCCAAGGCGGTGGAAACGGCAGCGATGCAGTGTCCGCACTGCGGTTCCTTACTCAGCGACGAACAACGGCACGCCATGTCGCGAGCCGGCAAATGGCTCCATCGCGGGCAGGAATTTGATGTTGAGATTGGCCCGGTCGGCGAGCCAGACGAAAATAGCGCGATGGGGTTCTGGATCCACGGCCTGATGGTGCTCACCATCACGCATGCGGAACTGGCGAAGGAACTGGAAACGGCAACGATCCAGTTTGAGCGGACACGCAAGGTTGACCAACTCCGCGAGGTATTGGCCAAGGTGTTCGGGCAGGTGTTCGAGGGTGCGGGCGCGTCGGGGGAAATTGACAGCGCCATGCTCTTGCGCCGGTCCAAGGGTGAGGCCGATGGAGAAGATACCGGGCAACGTGTTTTCTCCATCGGCCAGTGCCCGAAAGAGGTTCTGTTCATCACGGCCGCGGTCGACGTTGGGCATCATAAGTTCGATGTCTCCTTCCGTGGCTGGGATCTGGAAAACAGGTCGTGGTGGCTCGATCGCCACACGATCAGGCAACGGGTGTGGGATGATGGCGTTATGCGCGATCTTTCGACCAAGGATCGGATCGAAGATTGGGACGTGCTGATCGAGCAGGTTATCGACCGGCGTTTCCCTATAATCGGTTACAATGGTTTGACGATGCCGGTCGCGGCAATCGCAATCGACAGCGGCGACGGCAACGTGACGGAAAAGGCGCGCGAGTTCGCCCGCCGGATGTTGCGCAGGGGCAAGTTCTGGGGAAGCCCTAACAATCCATGGGCGCGGGTCCGTCTGGTCAAGGGCGCAAAGTCTGCCAATGCGCCGGAATTGCCGGACAAGCCGCGCAAGACGAGTGTTGATGAAATGGGGCGGCCAGTTTCGCCGACCATATTGGAATATGATCTGGGCGTTCATAAGCTCAAGGAACAGGCGATTGAACGGCTGGGCGTGAACGACGGCGGGCCGGGGCAATGCTATTTCGCCGAAGGCATCGCCGCCAATCACTTCGAGGAATATTTCGGGGAAAAGCTGATCGACAATCAGTGGATCCGCAACGGGCCAAACGAGAGCCTGGACTGCTTCGCCTATGAGGAAGCGGTCCGGTTGATGCTCAAGCCCGACCGCAAAGACATCAAATGGGATGACGGGAAACGCCCGCCTTGGGCAACCCCCATCCCCGTCAACGCGGAAGGAGGTGGTCTTGCGGTCGATGGTGAGGTCCAGGTGGTGAAAGCCCCCTCCCCTACAACGCCAAAAAAGAGCTTCTTCGAGCGGATGGAAGCATTGAACAATCAACCAGAAACGGAACAGTAGATGGCTGACGATTTTGACAGTTACCGGAATAATCCGGATTCCTTTGGGCGCAGGTTGCGTTCGTCCACGACATTCCCATTCACGGTGCCAAATCGCGCGAAGGCGGTATGGTTTGATGCGGCCGGGACGATTGCTGTTTCGGATGCTGATGATTCCAGTCCAATCTCAGGCGTGCCCGTTGCCGCGGGCGCAATCCTGAATTGGGTTCCCGGTAAAGTCACCAGCGTTACCGGCCCCACCACGATCTATTACACGCTGTAGGCCCAGATATGTCGACGCCTGAAATCGATCAGCTCACCGCTGATATCGCAGCCGTGCGCGCCGCGCGTCTCGCGCTGGCCAAGGGTGAGCGCGTCGATGAAGTGTGGCGCGAAGGGCGGCGGCTGACCATGGGCAAGGTGACGCTGGAAGGATTGAGTACCCTGATCCGCACAATGGAGCAGGATCTTGCCAGCATGGTTGCGGCGGATGCGGGCACCCCGCGCCGACAAGCGATAGGAACCTATTTCTGATGAGCTTAATGGCCCGCGTGCAAAACATGGCTGCCGGTGTCGCGCTGATGGCGCTGAGCGGTCGGACGGGCGGCGGCGGGCGTGCTTATGATGCTGGTCGCTATGACACGCGCGAAATGGCGTCGTGGCATCCGTCGCGTGCATGGGTGAATGACGAGGTTCTGGCGAACCGTGACAAGGTTGTCGACCGCGCCCGCGATATGGCGCGCAATCATCCGATTATTGGCGGCGCCATTGATAGACGTACTGAGGCAGTCGTTGGCCCGGAAATCAGGCTGGAGGCGCAACCCGCCTTTGAGGCGATGGGCCGTACAGCCGAATGGGCCGACAATTGGGCAACCGCGACCGAGGAACAGTTCCGCCTCTGGGCGCAGGATCCGATGTTCCGCTGCGATGCAGAAATGCAGTCGACGTTCGGCGGTATCGTCGAATCCGCTTATCGTCACTGGTGGACGGATGGCGAGGCGCTGGCCGTCGTCAAGATGATCGACCGTGGCAGCCCATGGCAGACATGCGTTGAACTGATCGATCCCGACCGTCTTTCCAATCCGAATGGCACGTCGGACAACATGATACTGCCCAACGGCAACCGCATGATCGGCGGCGTCGAGATAAATCCCGACAATGCCGCGGTCGCTTATCATATCCGCTGCGCGCATCCGGCAGAGTCGGGCCGCACCGATGGAGAGACATTCCGCTGGGAACGTGTGGCGCGCTTTGGCCCTACCGGACGGCCGCAGGTCATCCACGCCTTCAAGCGCGGCCGGGCAGGACAACGGCGCGGCATCTCGCGGTTCGTTGCCGCCATCAAGCGGATGAAGCAATTCGACCGTTACGATGATGCCGAGATCGAGGCGGCGCTGCTCAATTCGGTTATGGCCGCATGGGTTGAAAGTCCGTTCCCTACATCTGATGTGGCGGAGGCGCTGGCGCCTGGCAGCGCAGAGGACAGCACGGGATGGTCCTATGAGGAACAACTCAAATATCGTTTAAAGAATGCCGTCAAACTCGACGGCGCCCGCGTCATCCACGGACTGCCCGGCGAGAAGATGGCGTTCCATCGCGCCGAGCATCCATCGCAGAACTACCCGGAATTTCAAGCAACGGGCCTGCGCTCTCTCGCAGCCAACTTCGGATTGTCCTATGCGCAGGTTGCGCAGAATTGGGCGGACATCAATTATTCGTCGGGCCGCCTCATGCTCAACGAGATCTGGCGCGGACTGTTGCATGACCGTTATGAGTTCACGAGCCGCTTCTGCACCCCGGCGTATAGCGCGTGGCTGGAAGAATCGGTCGCTAATGGCCGCGTCAAGGTGCCCGGCCGCCCACTCAATTTCTACAAGTGGAAGCTGGAGCTAACGATGTGCGAGTGGATGGGGCCGGGCCGCGGCACGGTCGATCCGCTCAAGGAATCGAATGCCGACGAGCTTAACCTGCGCATGAACACCACGACGCTGGCTGATATTGCCGCTGATCAGGGCCGCGATCCGCGCCGGATCATCAACCGGCGAGCGCGCGAGATTGCACTGCTCAAGGCTAATAATCTGACCGATATTTCTGAAACCGACCCGGTGAAGGCTGGGCGACCCGCCGCGAATGGCAGCGATAACGGCGATGGCCAGCCCAATAGCGATGGAACGAAGCAATGAGGGATTTCGCACGCATCGGGCAACGCATGTTCAATGTGCCGCTGATGATCGAACCGGCCAAGGCTGAGATGGTTTGCGCCGCGCTGATGGATCAACTCGGCATCACGCGCTTTTCGCGCATCGATGGCGTCACGCTGGGCGCGAGCGATCTCAAACAGCGCGCCGACGACGGGCTTTCCGAGGACCGTGCGCAGACACGTTTCTATCAGTTGCAGGATGGTGTCGCGATCATCCCGATTGAGGGATCGCTGGTGCAAAAGCAGTCGGGCCTTGATCCCTGGTCGGGCATGACGGGGTATAATCAGGTTGTCCGCAAGCTGCGCGAGGCTCGGTCTGATCCTGCCGTGCGTGGAATACTTCTGGCGATCGATAGCCCCGGCGGCGAGGTAGCGAAATGCTTTGAGGCTGCCAATGAGATTTTCGAGGGTTCAGCCCGCAACGGCGGAAAGCCTGTCTGGGCCTATTCCAACGAGATGATGTGCAGCGCCGCCTATGCGTTGGGCTGCTGCGCTGATCGTGTGTTCATGCCGAACACCGGCATCATCGGGTCCGTTGGCGTGTGGACTATGCTGGTCAACATGACGAAGGCACTCGACAAGGATGGAATCGCCGTAACGATGCGGCGCGCTGGCGAACGCAAGGCGCGCGGCGGCCCTTATGAAGATTGGGATCAGGAAACGCTCGATAAGATCGATGCGTGGATTGATCAGACGTGGGACATATTCGCGAACGTCGTTTCGCAGGCTCGACCACAGATGTCGGTCCCAGATGTGAGAGAATTAGAGGGGGATTGGTTCGCTGGCGTGGATGCGCTGCCGACCGGCCTCATCGACGGAATCGGTGCAGAAGCCGATGTTTTTGATGCGCTCCGGCGGGAAGTCGCCCGCGCCTAATAACCGAAAGGAACTGTAATGAGTAATGCTCCCAAGGGGCTGGTTCTGGCTGCGCCCAAAGCATCTGCCAGCCTGTCCGACGTTTTGGCCAAGGCATCGGCCGATGATAAGAAGGCGGCATTCTCGGCGCTGAAAGCCGAAATGGAACCCGACCCCGAAGATAAGAAAGAGGACGGGGAAGGCGACGAAAATTGCAAAGACAAGGCCAAGGATAAGGCGAAAGACACTGATACCGGTGCCGCCGCCGAAGCCTCGGCTGATTTCAAGGCTGGCCAGAAAGCCGAGCGTGATCGTGTCGCTACCGTGTTCGCATCCGAGCACGCCAAGGGCAATGAAGCCCGCGCCGCCAAGTTGCTGACCTCCAGCATGTCGGCCAGTGAAATCGTCGGCTTCCTTGCTGATGAACCCAAGCAGTCCGCCGATCAGGGCGACAGCAAGGCCATGATGGAAGCGATCACCGGCCAGAACGCCAATCTCGGAAGCGGCGGCAACAATGGCGGAACGCAAGCCGTCGATCATTCGGCCGGCTGGAAAAAGGCCACCGCCGCCGTGAACGCCCGCAACGGCTTCAAGAATTAACCCAATCACCGCGCTTCGGCTTGCGCCGGGTCGCTCAACTTTCCCTTTCTGAAAGGACAACAACATGACTGTTTTGACCGAAGGCGCGCGCGTCGCCGAATTTCTGATGGCTGAGGCTGAAGGTGATCGCTCGCGCGACGGCATCACCCTCAAATCGGGTAATAACCTGCCCTCTGGCCGTGTTCTGGCAACTGTCATTTCCGCCCAGACCGTAGTATCTGCTGCGAAATCGGGTGGTAATACCGGCAACGGCACGTTCACCATTGACGGTACGACTCCATTGCTGCCCGGCGGCAAGCTCGGCGTATACTCGCTCCGCTGCATCGCGGCGGCCACCAACAACGGCACGTTCCGTCTTGAAGATCCCGATGGCATCGTGCTGGGCGATATCGTCATGTCCGGCGGTGCGGGGACTGTCTCCGAGCAGATCAAGGGTGCTCTCGCGGATGGCGCTACCGACTTCGTTGTCGGCGATGGCTTCGACATCACCGTGTCGGCCATCACGACCAAGGATGTCGAGTTCAACCCGGCGGGCACTGATGGGTCGCAGATCGCGACCGGCATTCTCTACAAGGCGGTCGACGCCACATCCGCTGACCAGAAGGGCGTGTCGGTTCGCCGTGCCGCCGAGGTCAACGACAATCTCGTAACCTGGAAGTCCGGCGCGACCACGGCCCAGAAGGCCAAGGGCAAGCAGGATTTGGCCAAAGGCGGGATCATCTTCCGCTCCTGATTTCACTCATCTTCCGCCCACTGAGGGGCGTCGAGGCATTGCTTCGGCGCCCCTTTTGTTTGCGCATTTCAAAAGGACCATGACATGGCAACTTTCGACGTATTCAAGTCGGACGCCTTCAACATCATCGAGATGACGAACGCGATCCAGGACATCAAAACCGTCCCCACCTTCCTTGACGATCTCGGTATCTTCACCCCGACCCCGATCACTACCGAGCGTTTCGAGATTGAAATGGTCGGCGATGGCACGCTCGCCCTCATTCCCACGACCGAGCGCGGTGCTCCCCGCACGCCAATCGGCCGCGACCGCCGCACCATGCGCGACTTCTCGACCGTGCGTCTGCGGCAGTTCGATGTCCTGCGTGCTTCCGAAATTCAGGGTGTGCGCGCTTTCGGGTCGCAAACCGAAGTTGAGGCGATGCAGAGTGTGGTCGCTGTGCGTCAGGCAAAGCTGATGCGCCGTCTGCAACTGACCAAAGAATATCACCGCCTCGGCGCCATCAACGGCATCGTGCTGGATTCGGACGGTACGAGCACCATCCGCAACTTCTATACCGAATTCGGTATCACGCCGCCCACCGAAATTGCTTTTGACTGGGCCAACAAAACCAACGTCACCGGCTTTCTCCGTGCAAACGTCATCCGTCCGATGGTGCAGGGTTTGGGCGGTCGCTGGACGCCGGGTGCGCGCATTGTCGCGCTGTGCGGCGATCAGTTCTACGACGCCCTTATCGCGAACAGCGAAGTGCGCGCCAGCTATCTAAACTGGGAAGCCGCCAAGGGACTTCGCGGGAACAGCGATGGTGGCATCGGTCGCGCTTACGGCAACTTTACCTTCGGCGATATCGAATGGATCAACTATCGCGGTACGGATGACAATACGACTGTGGCCATCGGCACGACCAAGTGCCGCCTGATCCCGGTCGGCATCCCCGATATCTTCCAGTCGGTCTATTCACCGGGCGAGAGCTTCGAAGTGGTCAACACTTTGGGGCAGGAGTTCTACTCCAAGCAGGTTGTCGATCCGAGCGGCTACAACGAGTTCGTCGAAATCGACCTCGCGTCGTATCGCCTCGACATGTGCGTCGCACCGCAGGCACTGCTCCAGGGCCGCGCTGGCTCCTGATAAGTTTGGGGTCGCCTTTGGGCGGCCCCTCCCCTTTCCATTCCAGTCTGGAGAAGCAATATGGCTTCAACCATCAAATGCGTGGCGCTGGTGGCGTTTACGCAGTTCGTCAGCGGCTATGGCATGATCCATGGCAACCCTGACGCAAAAGACGCCAAATTCCCTTTGGTGCCTGAGGATTCCGTCGAGCGCTTTGTTGAAGCTGGCTATATCGAAGCCCCCGAAATCGAAGCCCCCACAGGCGCTTTCGAGATGAAGCCTATCAAGTTCGGCAATTACCTCATCACCGGACCTGGCGTCGAACCCGATACGATCATCAAGGGCAAAAAGGATGCGGAAGCATATCTCGCTCTGCTGGTTGAATCGTCTCACGACGCTGGCGAGGACGCCCCGGTCTGATGGCCATTCCTGATTTGGAAAGCGTCACGCCGATGCTTTTCAATACCTGCGACACGAGGCTGGGCGACACGATTACGATCACGCCGCCCAGCGCCGCACCGATCACGATCAAGGCCCATGCTGCATTCGGCGACCGCAGGCAGGACTTCGGATTGAGTGCGTCGACTGTTCAGGACGCTGCCATTGATATCGACATGGCGCTCGTGCCTGGAAAGCCTGATGCGACATGGCGCGTCACCTTCCTGCGCATACCCGGCCACTCCTATGCCCCGCGCGACGTTCAGCGCGACCTGAGCGGCTTCCGGTGGGAGTTCGGCGTGAAGGAGGTGAAAGGTGGCTGATGCTCCGATCCGCAAGATCATGCTGGCCTTCGCGGCGCTCCTCGCTCCATTGACGGCCACGGTATATATCGACCGTACCGATGATGAGCCGCTGGATGACGCCGAGCGGCCCGGAATTATTCCGCGTGTGCCGCATATCGCGTTCGAGAACTACCAGTCGCAGGGCATGGATTTGTGCCGCGCCACTTTCCATTTCGATTGCCATAGTTCGGGCACGTCTACCGAAACGATCGACCATCAGAACCAGTCGACTGTAACCGATATTCTTGCGGCCATCGCCTCTGACCGGACACTCGGCGGGCGGCTGCAAAGCTGTGAAGCCATGGCTGCTTCCGGCGCCGCACAGGACGGCGCCGATATTGGTTGCGCCATTCTGGAGGTCGAGGTCGTGTTCTTCACTGATCGCGACAACCCATACACCATCGTCGGCCAGGCCGGCGCCACCTTCTGACACCTTTATAAAGGAAACTGCATATGCCTTCTGCACCGGACATTGCTCCGGCGCTGCCTGCTGGCTGCGTCGATTTCAACAAGCTGCACAGTCTGATCGCCAAGGGTGATCCTGATGCGGTCGCCAAGGCGACGGTCATCCCCGACGCCGAACTGCCTACCCCCCTCGTGGAAGCGTCCGCTCCCGCGAAGGCCGAATAAGGAGATTCTGAAATGGCATTTCGCTCTCAATTCACGTCCGTCGCGGTCGCCGTTCAGTCGTCCGTCGACACATGGGGTTCGCCCTCCAGCGCCGACCTCTTCCCTTGCGCCAATGTGCGTCTCAGCAAAGAGTCCATCACGGCTGAAAACCCTGAATATCTGGGCACTGTCGACAAGCCGGGTGACTTCGTTCTGGGTCAAAAGGTCAGTCTCACGTTGTCCATTCCCATCCGCGCTCCCGGTGGGGCATCGCCTCCCGCGGCCGGCGCGTTCATCCCCGGTCGCTTCCTGCGCGCCGCTGGCTGGACGGAAAATATTCTCTCCGCAGCAGTGCCTGTAGCCGCTGAGGCTTTGGGTGTGGGATCTACAACGACGGCGGCCAAGCTCGGTTCAACCGCCGTTGCAACCGCGCAGCTCTACAAGGGTCTGGCACTGAACCTCTCCGACAATGGCACGGGCTATAACCGGCAGTTGACGGCCATCCGTGATTACACCAGCGCCAAACTGGCAACGATCGCGGAAACGCTCGGATCCCCTCCCGCCGCCAACTATCAAATCCCCAAGCAGCTCGCGTATCAGAGTGGCGCATCGGGTGTTCCGCCGGTCCTTTCACTCTCGGTCTGGTAT
>Ga0075464_10001049_pt1 | contig 12443 bp, 10 predicted proteins | sample DEB19_08_DNA_5_FD_75068 | JGI IMG/M metagenome (GOLD analysis project Ga0075464, IMG submission 75068) | Aqueous microbial communities from the Delaware River and Bay under freshwater to marine salinity gradient to study organic matter... | ecosystem: Environmental > Aquatic > Marine > Coastal ...
CGACATAGTAAAAATAAAACCTTTAAAAAAAGGAAATTTCGTATACTTTTGCGTAAAAAACGGTTTTGACGCGAAAAAAAAATACGGAAGCTGCAGTGTCAGCGTACGTGAAAAGATCTTAGAGCCATTAAAAGACGGGGATGTTTTAAACCTTAAAGCTCCCGAGGTTATTCCCAACAGATATTCAAAACTCTCTGTTGACGTGCCGGATGTTTTGGAACTTAGGATTGTTCTCGGGCATCAAAAAGATCTTTTTAACACGGAAGAGTTTTTTAAAAGCGAGTTTGAGCTAAAATCGATCAACCGCCAGGGAGCCGTTTTAAAAGGCGGTGTAAAACCCGAAAAAGGCGATATCATCTCGGAAGGTATAAGTTTCGGAACCGTTCAGGTTCCGGCAAGCGGAGATCCTATCGTGCTTTTAAAAGAGCATCAGACAATCGGAGGGTACCCTAAAATCGGAAACGTTTTGCCGGTTGACTGTTTCAGGCTCTCGCAGTTTAGAAGAGGAAAAATCAGATTTAAAGAAATAGATCTTGAGAGCGCAAAAAAAGAGGCGATTGAGTTTTATTCGTTTTTTAAAAAACTGAGGTTTTCGTTTGTGGAGATGTACCACTAAAAAACGGGTACGTAAGTCTCCTGTTTAGGCGGCGGCGACTGAGTTGTGAAAAGCTCTTTATGTCCGTTTATTTCGTATGTTTTTACGCCTTTAGGGATTTTGAATTTTCTGATAAGTTCAGGGTGTATCTGAAGCAGGTTTTTGTAAAAGTATGCAAACGCGGGAGCCGAAACCCTACCACCCGACATTCTTTTTCCAAGTGAACTCGAGTCGTCGTTTCCAAACCATACAAGTGTTTCGCTGTTTGGCGTAAACCCGCAAAACCACGCATCCCTGAAATCGTTTGTAGTACCCGTTTTACCGGCTATTTCTATTCCTCTGACCCTTGCGTTTCTACCGGTACCTTTTTTTACAACGTCTTGGAGGATGTTTACGATTAAGTATGCCTGATAATCCGGTTCTATGTATTCGTGTTTCTGTTCGGTTGTTATTGTGATGTTTTCTCTTGGTATTATTATTTTTTTAACAATATGCACTTTGCTTTTTGTTCCGTAATTGCTGAATATCGTATAAAGTTCGCTGAATTTCCACATGCTCTCACCCACACTTCCAAGAGCGATGCTTAGGTTGTTCGGAAGTTTGTCAAAACCGAAATTGTACATCTCTTTAAGTACCGTATCAAGTCCCATTGATAAGACTAAATTGATAGTAGCCAAGTTTCTTGAATGTACGAGTGCTTCACGAAGCGTAATAAGACCCAAAGTGTTTTTCTCATAGTTTTTAGGCTTCCAGTATTTATCTTCTTCTGGTGTGTCGCTCGGGATTTTAAACGTACGGCTGATATCCGGGATAAGGCTTGCCGGGTTGTAACCGATGTTTAGTGCTATTTGGTAAATAAAAGGTTTTATCGAACTTCCCACGCTTCTTCTTGACTGAACGGCACGGTTGAATTTGCTTTTTTCATAATCGGCGCCGCCCACGATTGCCATAACCTCTCCGGTTTGAGGGTTGATGTTTATCATTGCTCCGTTAAGCTGCGTTACGTTTAGTTCGGGATTTAGTTTAAGTACCCTTTCTTTATTCCATTTGATTGTTTTTTGGGCTATTTTTTGGGTAGGAAGATCTATGGTTAAGTAAATATCATACCCTCTTGTAAACAGGTCTTTGTATTTCGGAAGGAGTCTCATTATCGCCGTATCCACCGCGTACGGCGCCTGGTTTTGAATCATTTTTTTATAAACTATAGGACGTTCTAAAATCGCCTGTTTGTATTCGCTCGGGGAAATCCATCCTAATATGTACATTCTTTTTATAATTCTGTCGGCTCTTTTGATATTCAGATCGTAATTTTTTGTTGGATCATATAATGAAGGGCCTTTTGGGAGGGCTATTAACATTGCTGTTTCTTTCAGTGTCAGGTCTTTTAGATTTTTATGAAAATATCCATATGCAGCTGTAGCAATTCCATAATAACCGTGACCAAAATAAATTTGATTTAAATATCTTTCAAGTATGTCTTCTTTACTAAGGAAATGTTCCACTTTCATTGAAATTATCATTTCTTTGAGTTTTCTTTCAATAGTTTTTTTTCGGTTTAGATAGATGTTTCTTACAAGCTGCTGTGTGATTGTGGAAGCACCTTCGACTTTTTTACCGGCTTTGATGTCTTTGATGAGAGCTCTTAATATTGCGTTGAAGTTTATTCCTTCATGTTCGAAAAACGATGTGTCTTCAGTGGCTATTAATGTTTCTATGAGACGCCCGGGAATATCATCGTATTTTACGTAAAAGCGGTTTTCGTTTTTGTATTTTATGGCTAACAGTTTTCCGTTTCTGTCGTAAAATTTGGCACTGAGAGGAGGGTTGTAGTATATGATTTTTTCACTTGCAAAACGTGTGGAGTTATACAGGTATATAAAATAACCGAGTACTCCAAGAGTTACAAAAAAACCTAAAATCAGAAAAAAAGTAAATATTTTTTTAAACAAATCATTCCTTTAAAAAATCAATCGTTTTAGAAATTATATCAATTTCGACGCTGACTCGTCCAATAACTCTGAATATCGGGGATTGTACGGTTGGGGGCCTTATGGCCCCTATTAGTATGTTGCGGTTAAATAATTGCTTTTGCTTTAAAAGGAGTGCTTTATTGTCTTGGGCGGGCAGAATTTTAATTAAAGAATCTGAATTTAAGATTAAATTTCTCTTATTTATTTCATTTTTATAAAAATTTCTGTTTTTTTCTATCTCTTCAAGGGCGTAATATGCCAAAAGTGCATCAACGGGACTCAGAGCCGTGGTGTAAATTACGCTTTTCGCCCTGTTTAGAAGATATGAAATAATTTCTTCATTTGCCAGAATATAAGCGCCGTAGCTTCCAAGCGCCTTTCCGAGTGTACCCATTTTGACTGTTTTTTCGGGATTAAGACTGTATTCGTCCGTAATACCCATAAGATTTTCACCAAGAACCCCCACGCTGTGGGCTTCATCGATTATAAGCGTTCCGATTTGCTGTGCGTAGTCGGTTATATTTTTATCTACTTTGTCGCCCGCCATCGAATATACACCTTCAACGGCCGTAAACACACGCTTGAAGGATTTGCAGTCTTTTGATTTTTCGATTAGATCTTTTATGTCGTTGTGTTTAAAAAACCTAACTTCCGCACCCGTTAGTCTGCTTCCAACTATGCCGCTTGCGTGGTATTCTTCGTCTATTAAAAAAAGATCACCTCTTCTTCCGAGTTCAAACAGAGCCATATTCGCCAAAAATCCGCTGCCGAGTACCAAAGCCTCTTCAAATCCGTTCAGGGCTTTTAATTTTTCTTCAAGCAGTCTGTGTGCGGGGTGGTATCCGTTTACGAGCATGGAGGCTTTTGCACCGTGGGAGTCAAACTCCATTGCATGTGAAAATGCGTTTTGGCGTACGGTTTTGTTTTCGGCGAGGCCTAAATAGTCGTTGCTGGCAAGGTCTATTGTGTTTTGAGGGTAGATTTTTCTTTCACGGAGTCTGTTTTTTTTCTTTAAAACTTCTAATTCTTTGTTATACATTATTGTTTTGAGACCTTTTTTGTTAAAATTTTATCAAAAAAGGCCTTTTATGGATATAAGAAAAAAGTTTTTGGAATTTTTTGAAAGCAAAGGGCACAAGGTTTACCCTTCGGCGCCCCTTGTTCCGGATGATCCGACACTTTTGTTTACAAATGCCGGGATGGTTCCTTTCAAGCCGATTTTTACAGGTGAAAAACCGGCTCCCGAGCCTCCGAGAGCGTGTTCGTCACAGCTTTGTATGAGAGCGGGCGGAAAACACAACGACCTTGAAAACGTGGGATATACCAACAGACACCATACTCTTTTTGAAATGCTCGGAAACTTCAGCTTCGGTGATTATTTTAAAGAAGAAGCTATAGCTTATGCGTGGGAATTCGTAACCGAAGTGCTTGAACTGCCAAAAGAGAAGTTATGGATTACGATTCATGAAAGCGATGATGAAGCGGGCAAAATCTGGGAAAAATATGTTCCAAAAGAGAGAATCGTAAAAATGGGAGATAAAGACAACTTCTGGCAGATGGGTGATACTGGGCCATGCGGACCGTGCAGTGAAATACATTTCGACCAGGGTGCGGATAAATTTAATTCTCCTGAAGATTATCTTGGAGGTGACGGAGACAGATTTCTTGAAATCTGGAACCTTGTATTTATGCAGTATAACAGGGATGAAAGCGGAAAACTCACCCCGCTTCCGAAACCGAGTATCGATACGGGAATGGGCTTAGAGAGAATTACTGCGATTAAAGAAGGCGTGACAAGCAACTACGACAGTTCTATTTTCAGACCGTTACTTGAAAAAATCGTAGAAATTACAGGCAAAGAATACCATACGGACAAAAGAGGCGCGAGCCACAGGGTAATTGCCGATCATATCAGGGCTGTTACGTTCCTCACAGCCCAGGGTGTGCAGTTTAGTAGGGAAGGAAGAGGTTACGTTCTTAGAAGAATTTTAAGAAGAGGCGTTAGACACGGATATCTTCTTGGGATGAGAGAACCTTTTATGTACAAAATCGTTGATACTTTAGCTGAACAGATGGGAGAGCAGTATCCGTATCTTCTTGAAAAGAAAGAATCGGTAAAAGATACTATAAAACTTGAAGAAGAGAGGTTTTTCGAAACGATTGACAAAGGAATGCAGCTTTTCGAAGAAGAGCTTAAAAAAACAACAGGTGACACGTTCAGCGGCGAGGTTGCGTTTAAACTTTACGATACATACGGATTTCCGCTTGATTTAACTCAGGATATGCTTAGAGAAGTAAACAAACAGGTTGATATGAAAACGTTTAACGCACTTATGCAGGAACAAAAAGACAGAGCCAGAGCTAACTGGAAAGGAAGCGGGGACGTTAAGATTAATTTAAAAGATCTTGAAAAAGTGGAAAACAACAAATTCGTAGGATATGAGCATACGGAGTATAAAACTAAAGTAAAAGCTCTTTTTGATGAGAATATGAATATGGTTGAAACTCTAAACGGCAGCGGATGGGTTATGCTTGAAGAGACTCCTTTTTATGCTGAGAGCGGTGGACAGGTAGGAGATAAAGGTGAATTGAGAACCTACCCAACCAGCCAAAATGGAGAATTGAGAATTGTCGCCAAGGTGGTAGATACCAAAAAATTTGATGACAAAAACTTAAGCAAAGTCGTTGAAGCCGAGCTTAAAACAGGCGATGAGGTGGTGGCCAAGGTTGATGAAAACAGAAGCGAAATCGCCAAAAACCATACGGCTACGCACCTTCTTCACGCGGCACTTAGAAAAGTATTAGGTGAGCATGTAACACAGGCAGGGTCTTTAGTTGAAGCAAACAGACTCAGATTCGACTTCACGCATCCAAAAGCGCTTACAAAAGAAGAGCTTGAGAGTATAGAAGAGATGGTAAATAGAGTTATCGCCAAATCAATTCCTGCGGAAGTTAAGGAAATGAGCATTGACGAAGCTAAAAAAATGGGTGCAATGGCGCTTTTCGGTGAAAAATACGGAGATGTCGTAAGAGTTGTGAAATTCGGAGATTTCAGCGTAGAGCTTTGCGGTGGAACGCACGTAAACAATACGGCTGAAGTAAACAGCTTTTATATCATTAAAGAAAGCGGTGTAAGTGCCGGGGTTAGAAGAATCGAAGCCGTTGCGGGATTCGGTGCGTACAGATACGCCAAAGGGTTCAGGGATCTTGTGGAAGAGATTAAGTCCGAAAACAAAGCAAAAGATCTAAAAGCGTTTGTCGAAAAACAAAAAGAAGAGATTAAAAAACTTAAAACCGAAATCAAAGAGCTTGAAAAAGCGGCGGTTAAAGAGATTAAACCGGTAAATAAAGACGGTATCAACTATGTAATCGAAAGAATAGACAACGCAAATCTTAGAGAAATCGCGACGGATCTTAAAGGAAGAGTTGATAATCTTGTAGCGTTTTTAGCGGGTGAAAACAAAGGCAAAGTAACGCTTGTGGCGGTATCTACCGTTGATAGTGTAAAAGCCGGGGATTTAATTAAAAACTACGCTCCTATCGTCGGAGGAAAAGGCGGAGGAAAACCTGATTTTGCCCAAGGCGGTGGTAAAGATTCAGGCAAAATAGATGAAATGATAGCTCAGGTTAAAAAAGATTTAATTAAATAAAGAGGTGATTCACCTCTATTTTAAAAGGATGAGAGGATGAAAATTTTATTAGTAGAGGATGATAAGCAATTAGGAAGAGTTTTAAAAAAAACATTAGAAGCTAAGGGATATGAAGTTCATCATATTGAGGACGGGGAAGATGCTTTTAATGATATTCTTATTAATGAATACGATGTTTATCTGCTTGATATTAACCTTCCTAAAATTGACGGTATTAAATTAATAAAACTTATTAGACATAAAAATCCTAAAGCGATTATTATTATGATTACAGCGTCTGCTCAGATTGAAGATATGGAAAAAGCATATGGTGAAAATCACGACGGATGTGACGAATATATTAAAAAACCGTTTCATAGTGAAGAGTTGTTGCTTAGAATAAATCACTGGCTTAAAGTTAAAAATGATACATGTAATAACAACGAGGAAAAAGAAAAAATAACGATTGACAATATGGAATTTTATTTTGATACATTGGATTTATATATAGACGGGGTGTTGGCTGATTTAAGAAAAAAAGAAAAAAGACTTTTAGCTATTTTGCTCAAAAACATTGGTAAAACCGTTAAAAAAGATGAAATTGTAAAATATGTTTGGGAAAACGCTAATAGAAAAGAGTACCCTTTAAGACAGCTTGTGAGTGAGCTTAAAAACAAACTTCCGGGAGATTATATTACATCTGTTGTAGGAATAGGATATCGATTTGATAAAAAGTAAAATAACGTTAAATAAAGTTATTTTTATTTTTTTTGTAATTGTGACATTAGTTACATTTATGTTTATATATATGCAGTATAAAAGTTCAAAAGAGATATTAATTCAGAGTTATGTAAACAAATATGCATTTCAATCACTTCAGATAAAAGAGAAGTTTAAAAATATATTCGATAAAGCGCTATATTATTTTAAGAGTCATGAAGAAACAGATATAGAAAAACTGTACCTACTTCCTTTTTTTTATGAAAAAGGGCAAATTGATTTAGAAAACGTTTCAAAAGTTTTAAACTCCGATGTTGAAAAAGGGCATTATGAAATATTTATAATAGATAGGAACTATAAAATAGTCAATGCAACCTATAAACCGGATATTGGTTACGACTTGGGTAAATTTCCGGCATTTAAAAAAGTGTTGGATGATGTTTTTAACGGTAAAAAGGAAATTGACGTATCACCGATATTTTTAGATATAGCATCTATGAATTTAAAAAAATACTATTTAATAAGATCTCCCGATAAAAAATATCTTCTTCAGCTTGCGTATGTGATTGATATATACAATGACTTGGAAAAAGTATACTATTTTATAAAACCTACCGTAAAAGATCTCCAATTATATTTTGTTAACAAATATATGATTTATAATATAAATTTAGAAAAAAGATATCAGAAAAAACTTCCGCTTAACCAGCTGTATCAAAATTCTTTACGTATATTGAATGATATTATCAATTGTGATAAAAGTATGTTTCGTAATATATTTACAACGCAAAAAAACGAAGTGCTATTTAAAAAAGTTGTCAATCTTTTCGATAAAAACAATAATATAATTAAAAAAATCGATTTAAAAAGAAACAACTTAACAATGTATACGCTAATCAACTCCGTTTTTGATAGAAATGATAACCGCGTAATTATAAAAACAGTTTATGACATCAAACATTTAAATGAAGATTTGGATAAATTGTTAAATAATCTTTTATTAACGTTTTCATTTTTAATTTTGGTATTTGTACTTTTATATATTGTAATCATCCACAGGGCATCCCAAACAATTATTAAACTTGTATCGTATATGAAAAAAAACGAACCGTGTGATGAATGTGACTCTTTTATTAAAGAAATTGATGAATTAAAAGAGAGTTATAACTTTTTACATTACAAATTGAACAATGAAATTGAAAAAAATAGAAATTTGTTAGATTTAAACAGAAGGTTTATTGTAGATACAATTCATCAGATAAGAACACCTTTAAATGTTATTATGTTAAATACCGATCTTTTAAAACTTGAAATTAAAGATAAAAATGTACAAGACATTATAGAAGAAATAGATGCAGCGGTTGCAATGCTTAATAACTCTTATGAGGATTTGGCGTATTTATCTTCAAATAATACGGCAATTACTTATAAACCGACACATATAAATATTTCTCAAGTTTTAAAAGAGAGGGTTAACTTTTTCAGTACGATTGCCAAGGTTAATGATAAAAAGTTAATTGTGGATATTGACGAAGATATAGAATATTATATTAATAGAATTGAGTTTGAAAGAATTGTGGATAATAACATTTCTAATGCAATCAAATATTCAAATGATGAAGAAATATATATAGCTTTGAAAAGAAAAAAAGATAAAATTGTGTTGACATTTAAATCATATGGCGAGCCGATTAAAGAGCCTAAGAAAATCTTCGAAAAAAATTATAGGGAAAAAACGCATAAAAGAGGATTAGGACTCGGACTTAACATTGTTAAAAACATTTGTGATAAATACGGTATAAGATACAGGGTTTATTATGTAAACGAGATGAATGTGTTTGAATATGTTTTTAAGGTATAAGGCTATTTTGATACAATTTCATAAGAAAGGTTAAAATGATTGTTCTTTGCAGCGGATCATCTACAAGGGCGTTATTGTTAAAAAAAGCGGGTATTGATTTTATTCAGAAAAGCTGTGATTTTGATGAAGAAACAATTAAAAGTACAGATCCTTATGAATTTGTAACATTAGCTGCTTACGGGAAATTTAAAGCATGTAAAAAATGTTTTGAAAATGAAAACATTGTTTCTGCCGATACGGTTGTGAGCGATGGAAAGAATATTCTTAGAAAAGCGAAAGATATAAACGATGCAAAACGAATTCTTTTAGCTCAGAGCGGAAAAGAGATTAAGATTATTACATCAATGTGGGTGAGAGTTAACAAACAGATTTTTTCAAGGCTTGATGAAACAATATATGAATTTGATGTGTTTGATGAAACTGATCTGAACGAATATTTGACTTCCGGAGAATGGGAAGGCAAAGCCGGAGCATGTATGGTGGAAGGCTTTTGTAAAAAATACATAAAAAATGTAAAAGGTTACGAATCAACTGCAATGGGACTTTGTATCGAAGAACTTTTAAAAATTATAGGAGGGGATAATGCTAATTAGAGAAATACAGGAATTTCAAAAAATAAGAAAAGACGCAAGAGCTTATTTTTGCTATCTTTTGCAGAGAAATCTTCCAAACAGACTGCCGAATATTGGTATAGATGTGATTTATGAGGGGCTTGAAAGAATAGTTCATGAGATTCCTGGCGCAAATGCCGCTTATATATTAGATGCCGGAGGTAAACAGATCAGTAAAATGATTACAGTCAAAGAAAAATATAAAAATTTTCAGGTTGAATTTAATCAAGCAAACAGAACATATTTTTATAAAGCGGTAAAAGAGAAAAAGTGCATTTTAACAGATCCTTATCCAAGTTTAATCGGGGGAGATATGGTTGTAAGTGCGGCAATGCCGATTTTTAACGATAAAGGTGAACTTTTATATGTGGCTGTAATTGATCTTCCTTTGGATGAAATTTTAAAATTCGTTCACCAGGAAAGAGGGGATACCTGGGCTCACAACTTTAACAGAGTGGTGTACGGAATTTTCGCAGGGGCTCTGTTTGCTATTTGTGTTTTATTATTTATTGACGGAATAAAAATGTTTTTTACATATACGATTAACAACATTGACGTTAAAAAAATGTTCGAATCCACCATTTTAATTACGCTTTCGTTAGCGCTTTTCGATCTGGTTAAAACGCTTTTATTCGAAGAGGTGATAGGAGAAAAAGAAGACCATCCTTTTGCAATACATAAAACGATGATCAAGTTTTTGGGAAGTATTGTAATCGCCCTTGCGATTGAAGGGCTGATGCTCGTATTTAAGTTTGCTATGATTGCACCTCAGAAACTGATGTATGCGGCTATGCTTTTGGCTGCTGTGACGTTTCTTTTAATAGGACTTGCTTATTATATGAAGAATGTCGGAAAAGACATTAAATAATTGAGAACTGAGAATGGAGAATTGAGAATGAAGATTGGTATTGTCGATTACAATATGGGTAATCTTGCAAGTGTAAACAACGCGTTTAAAAAAATCGGAACCGAGGCTGAAATAGTAAACGATGCGGATAAATTAAAAAACTATGATAAACTTGTTTTTCCGGGGGTCGGAGCGTTTGGAGATGCAATGGAGCATTTAAGGGAGACCAATCTTGATGAAGCTATGAAAGAATTTGTTAAAAGCGGGAAATATGTAATTGGTGTGTGGCTCGGAATGCAGCTTTTATTTGAGAGTTCGGAAGAGTTCGGTAAGCATAAAGGTCTTGGAATAATTGAAGGAAATGTAGTTAAATTTGATAAAAACAAAATGCAGGGGCATAAAATCCCACATATGGGATGGAATAAGATGTTTGTAAAAAACGATGCGTTGTTTGAGGGTGTAAATGATCCTTATTTATATTTTGTGCATTCATATCATGTTGTTTGTGATAAGAAATATATTATAGGTAAAACAATTTACGAATATGAATTTGTAAGTGCAGTGAATAAGGACAATGTTTACGGTTTTCAGCCGCATCCTGAAAAATCTCATAATGCGGGGCTTAAAATATTAGAAAATTTTGTAAAACTTTAAGGAGTGTAAATGATAATTTTTCCAGCTATTGATTTAAAAGACGGACAGGCCGTAAGACTGACGAAAGGTCTGATGGACAGTGCTAAAGTTTACAGTAACGAACCGTATGAACTTGCAAAAAGATTTGAAGAAATGGGTGCCGAGTGGTTACATATAGTCGATTTAAACGGAGCTTTTGCGGGTGAACCTAAAAATATCGAACAAATTGAAAAAATAAGAAAAAATACAAATCTAAAAATTCAGCTTGGCGGTGGAATCAGGGACGAGGATACTATTAAAAGATACCTTGATCTTGGAATTAACAGATTGATTTTAGGCAGTATTGCAGCTAAAAATCCTAAATTAGTTTCTGAACTTGCAGAAAAGTATCCTATCGCAGTAGGGATAGACGCAAAAGACGGTTTTGTTGCAATTGATGGTTGGGATAAAACGGAAGGTATTCTTGCGAAAGATTTGGCGGAAAAATATAAAGATTCGAAAATAGAGTGCATTATTGCTACGGATATATCAAAAGACGGAACACTTACAGGATTAAATATTGATTTTATACTCGAAATACAAAACGCAAGTCAAAAACCTGTAATTGCAAGTGGGGGAGTGGCAAGTGAAGAAGATATAAAAAAAGTAAAAGAAAACAATATATACGGTGTAATAATCGGTAAAGCATTTTATGAAGGGAAGATAGATTTACAAAATGTTTTAAGAGAAAATGCGTAATGAAAGTAGAAACTAAAAAAGTGTGTTTAGTTGCCGATAATTATCAATAACTTTATTAAGTTAATATAAAGAAACTAAAATTAATGAATGTTTTTAAATAAAGATTTTGAAAAATTTATTAAAAATTGAAAATTGATTGTATAATTGCAATAGATAATATTTTGAAAAAAAGTAATTATATAGCGATTTCATATATTAAATTTGCAATATTGAATATCTAAAGGAGTAAGTATGAAGATTTTGGTTGTAGATGATAGTTCTACTATGAGAAGAATTATTGTTAATACCCTTGCAAGACTCGGTTATAAAGATGTTGTTCAAGCCGCTGACGGTGTGGAAGCTTGGGAAGTAATGCAAGCAAATCCGGATATTGGCGTTGTTATTACAGATTGGAACATGCCTAATATGAACGGACTTGAACTTGTTAAAAAAATTAGAGCGGAAGAAAAATACAAGGATATTCCTATTATTATGGTGACTACTGAAGGTGGTAAAGCGGAAGTTATTACCGCGCTTAAAGCAGGAGTAAACAATTATATCGTTAAACCGTTTACACCACAGGTTTTAAAAGAAAAGTTACAGGCAGTTCTTGGTACAAATGATGAATAATGTTTATTATGAGACTACAGTTTCGGTTTCATCTTTTAAAGATGAAATTGAAAATTTTTTAATGGAACATTTTTACAACGGAATAGAAGAAAAAAACGATAAATTAATTTTAAGAAGCGAAGAGCCTTTAGATGATCTGATTAATAAATTGAAAGAATATAAAAAAGCTTTAGAAGAGATATTTGATACTGAAATAGATTTAAAGATAAAAACAGAAAAAAAATCAAATA
>Ga0075464_10001052_pt1 | contig 12431 bp, 16 predicted proteins | sample DEB19_08_DNA_5_FD_75068 | JGI IMG/M metagenome (GOLD analysis project Ga0075464, IMG submission 75068) | Aqueous microbial communities from the Delaware River and Bay under freshwater to marine salinity gradient to study organic matter... | ecosystem: Environmental > Aquatic > Marine > Coastal ...
CATCCAAGATGAACTTGAAAGAAAGCAGGTTACTTTACTAGAGTTATTCAAGTCTGACCTTAAGATGGCCCAGCAAATCTTCTAAGAAGGTAAATTACTTGTGGAGCGAGTTGATGAACGATCCCCAATCAGCTCAAACATGCCACCAATTTCAGGTGCTCTTAACTGGACCCGTGGTCTATTTGACAGAGTTAATGAGCCAATGGAACGACTTTAACTACTTAGCTCAACAATTCAAGAGCGTGAAGAGTTTAAAGATGTTTAAAAACTCTACAACTCTCTCTGCAAGAGCCTTAAAGAGTTCGAAGAACAAAAGATCAACGAATGGGTGCAAGGCGTCGAAGAAAACACCGACGAGCACCTCAACAAGTTCCTGCTGGTGCGCGAGGAGACCGAACTCGCTGCCGAGGGCTTTGTCAGAGTCAACTTCGACCCAGTGCTCGTGCGTCTGCTGCGCGAGGTCAAGTACCTGCAGCTGATCGACATCCCGGTGCCCGAGCGCGCAAGCGCAATCTACGCGAAAGTCAACGTCTTCAGGACGCAGACCGGCAACCTCGAGCTGACTGTCAACATGTACAACGACGTGCTTGCGACCCTGCTGCCCGTCGAGAAGCCTCTGCTCGCCGACCGCATCTAGATGATGCTGGACGCGCTGAGCCCCGGCATCGGCAGCCTCAAGTGGAACAGCGACAACATCAACCCCTTTATTACCAAAGCAATGAAGATCGTCACTGAGGTCGACGAGCTGGTCAAGAAGATGAAGGACAACGTCCGCAAGATGGTCGAGATCATGGAGAAGTGGACCAAGCCCCTCTACGAACGCAAAAACAAGGCGCTCAATGCCGAGGACGTCGAGCAGACCCACCAGGCGCTCGTCGGCCCTAGACTCGAGGACATCCGCAACAACGGCAAGGAAATACACAGACTTATGAAAGACACCTTGGACAACATCAAGCCTGACAAGAAGTCACCCTAGTGGCTTTCTTACTAAGACTACATTAATGGCCTTATCATCGAAGGTATTACAAACGGTATCAACGGTAGCATGAACTTCCTTAAGGACCAGCTATCTATTGCCTATAACAAACTACACTCTCTGCAGCCAATCTTCGAAATTAGAGTTAACTTGTAGCAAAACAAAATTATGTTTGACCCAACCATCGGTTCAAACAGTCGCCAAAACGGAATCCGCGATATTATCAACAAGATCGTTGCTGACTTCATCTCGCTTGCTATTATGATGCCAGGCCGTATCGACGCGAGTCAAAATCCGTCGGCTGCGAGCAACAACGGAGACTACCTCGTTGAAATTAAAGACCAGTTCTCACTGTTTGTGTCGATCAACCAGATCACACTCGGCCTCAACGAAATCGAGGATGCAACTGGCGCCTTCATCCACTAGTATGACGACAAGAAGTTCCTCTGGGAAGAAAAACTGGAGGTGTCGTTCTAAGAGTTCCTCAACTCGGGCTCCTCCCTCGAGGAGATCTTCACCAAGAAGCTGCAGTCGTTGAGAACGGGCGCTGATGACGAAGACCAGAAGATCGAAGAGGAGCAAGACTCGTTCAACTGGATGGCAACCAAGATTCTCAAGGGCGTCGTGACCAGGTACCCCAGTCTCGAAGTCTTCGACGAAAAGATTGCCCACCTCACAATTGTCAAGAAGCAGATCGCAGAAATCAAGCAGTCCTACGACATCGGCTGGTTGCGTGTCAATTCACTGCCCCTCATCAGGGAGTTAGAAAAGACTATTGACGCCTGGATTATCGCCCACACCAGCTTCCTGCTGAACAACACAACTCGCCAGATTGAGAACATCAAGCAGTTCATCCACGACGTCAGCGAGGGCATCAAGGTGGTTCCCAAGTCTAACGAGTCCGAGTCCGAGAAGGCGCAGCTCATGTCCGTTATGACCCATCTGCGCGACGTCAAAATGATTAAAGAAAAGACTCTCGAGCAAATCGACCCCATGAAGCAGGCCATTATGCTCATGAAGAAGCATCAAGTCAAGATGGACGAAGACTTCCTCGTCACGCTTGAAGCCAACAAGTCCTAGCTCAAAGAAGTTTCCGAGAAAGCACTCGGCCCTGTCAAGGAAAGCATCCTACCCCTCCAAAACTAGGAGGCACAAAACATCAAGGGCAGACTAGCTCGTTTCGGTGTAGTTGTGCAGGAATTCAGAATTAAGTTCTAAAACACATTGCCATACCACATCACAGAGAGCTCACAAGAGATTATTGACGCAGCTTACGATATGATCAGTGACTTCTACCTCTAAACCTGCAAATTAGAAGAGGAGGCTCGTGAACTCAACAACCTCGAGACCCTTTTCGATCTGCAGAGAAGCAGCTACAAACAACTTAAAGATTGCAAGTCTGAACTTATTTCGCTTAAAGAAATGTGGGATCTCGTTGCCCTAATTGACATGCAATTCAACTCATGGAAGAAGACCCTCTGGGACTAGATTGACACTGAGAACCTGACCCAACTCATTAAGGATATGCAATCTAAGCAAACAAACCCCACTGCCCCTTCCAACAAGATTATCTCAAAATGGAGGACCTTCGTAGCTCTGAATGATCGCGTCAAGAACATGAACACAATCCTGCCACTGATCTCTCAGCTGCACTCTCCATTTATGCAAGACCGCCACTGGAAGAAACTCATGAGAACCACCCAGCAGCACATCGAGCACGCTTCGCCTAAGTTCTGCCTCGAAGACCTAATCAAACTCCACCTCTACAAGTACGCCGACGAGGTCTCTGAAATTGTGGACGGAGCGGCCAAAGAGTCAAAGATCGAAAACAAAGTAGCAATCATCTCCAAAACCTGGGACGACCTTGCATTTACATTCATTGAAAAAGGAGATACTTACGAGCTCGGAGCACTCGACATCATTATTGAATACGTCGAAACCCAGTCCATGGAGTTAATGACTATGCTTGCCCAAAAGGAGGTCGAGGAGTTCAAGGACAACGTCAGCAAGTGGTAGAAGACACTCAAGACCGTTGACGCCGTCGTCGAAATCTGGGTCAAGGTCCAGAAGAACTGGTCGCGTCTGAACCCCATCTTTTTGGCTTCCGAGGACATCAGAGGCCAGCTGCCCGAAGACACTAAGCGCTTCGAGAAAGTCGATATTGACTGGAAGGAGCTTATGCGCGATGCGGTTGAGAACCCAGGTGTCGTTGAGGCTTGCACAGCAGAAGGCCGCGAAGAGCAGCTAAACAGCTTCAACAACGACATCGAGACTTGCGAGAAGGCTCTGAATGCCTACCTCGAAGAAAAGAAGAAGGTGTTCCCCCGCTTCTACTTCTTGTCCAACTAGTCACTGCTTGATATCCTGTCAAACGGAAACAACCCAGTCAAGGTGGACGAGCAAATCGGAAACTGCTTCGACGGTCTCCGCAACCTCCAGTTCCTCAAGGAAGGTCCTGAGCCCTACAAAACAGCTCTTGGTATGTACTCCAAGGACGGCGAGGAGTACGTTGAATTCTACACTCCGTTTGTCTGCCAGGGCGCTGTCGAGAACTATCTGTGCGACCTCGAAACCAAGATGCAAACAACCCTCAAGGAAATTCTGGACACTGCCAAGGAAGCCACTGAGGAGTGGGACCTTTCCAAGCCCCGCCACATTTGGCTCGACGATTACAATGCTCAAACCTCGCTTCTCGCAACCCAGATCCTCTGGACTGAGGAAACCTCGCGTGCCTTTGAAGAGCTCGAGAACGGCGGTTCTGAGTCAGCAATGAAGGACTACTACAACTTGTGCGTCAACAGAATCGGTACACTTATCGAGCGTGTTAGGAAAGACTTGTCTGCCGAACTCCGTATTAAGATCATCACAATTATTACAATTGATGTGCACGAGCGTGATGTGATTGAGAAGTTCGTTTTAAACAAGGTTACTGACTCCGGTGCCTTCTCTTGGGCTTCCCAGCTTAGATTCTACATGGAAACGAAGCCAAAGGAACAAAAGAAGGTCTGCCAAGCAAGAATTTGCGACTGGGTCACCTGGTACAATTACGAATACGTTGGTAACTGCGGTCGTCTTGTTATTACTCCACTTACTGACAGATGCTATATTACTCTAACACAAGCCTTGAACTTGTCTATGGGTGGAGCTCCCGCTGGACCTGCTGGTACCGGTAAGACTGAGACAACTAAGGATCTCGGACGTGCCCTCGGCCTGCAAGTCGTCGTCTTCAACTGCTCTGATCAGATGAACTATTAGTCTATGGGACAGATTTTCATGGGTCTTGCTTAGTCTGGTGCTTGGGGCTGCTTCGACGAGTTCAACCGTATTTCCGTTGAAGTACTGTCAGTCGTTTCCACGCAGGTCAAGACTTGCCTGGACGCCATTAGAGACATGAAAGTTAACCCCAACAAGAACATGTTCCAGTTTGAGGACCAAGGTGAAATTCAACTTAAGATCACTTGCGGTTTCTGGATCACCATGAACCCTGGTTATGCTGGCCGTACTGAGCTTCCTGAGAACCTAAAGGCTCTTTTCCGTTCATGCGCTATGGTTGTGCCCGACATTGTTCTTATTTGCGAAAACATGCTTATGTCAGAAGGTTTCGACACTGCGAGAGACCTTTCAAAGAAGTTTATGTGTCTTTACAACTTGGCCAAGTCCCTCCTTTCAGAGTAGGTCCACTACGACTGGGGTCTCCGTGCAGTCAAATCTGTGCTGAGACAGGCCGGTAAACTAAAGCGTGCCGACCCCAACATCTCTGAAGAGGAATTGCTCATGAGAGCTCTCAGAGACTTCAACTGGCCAAAGATTAAGGTCGAGGACAGAATGATCTTCATGGGTCTGATTAGAGACTTGTTCCCAGGCATTGACGCAAAGACCCTCGTGGACGAGGACTTACGTGTAGTTTGCGGCGACATTGCAAAGTCAAAGAACCTGCAGCCTGAGAAAGAGTTCGTGCTCAAGTGCATCTAGCTGGCTGACATCCTTGAAGTGCGTCACTCTTGCTTCTTGATCGGAGTGCCCGGAACAGCAAAGTCATCTGTCTGGAAGAACCTCTGCGACTCCTTGACTTACAGAAAGTGGACCACTGTCTGGGACATTGTTGATCCTAAGGCCGTCACCTCGGACGAACTCTACGGCTGCATGAACACCAAGACAAAAGAATGGAAAGACGGCGTTCTGTCTGTCATTATGAGAGACATGAACAAGAGTCAAGGCAAGTACAAGACTACCCAAAAGTACAAGTGGGTAATTCTCGACGGAGATGTCGACCCCGAGTGGATTGAGTCTCTCAACACAGTCATGGACGACAACAAGGTGCTGACACTCGTCTCACAAGAGCGTATTCCACTGACCCCAGAAATGAGACTGCTCCTCGAAGTGTCCAACCTTAGAAACGCTACTCCTGCTACCGTTTCCCGTGGCGGTGTGCTGTACATCAACGAGTCGGATATCGGCTGGAGGCCATATGTGGACACCTGGTTGTCGCGCTTCAAAGTAAAGGGCGACGAGCATGCTAACAACACATTCACGCTGGCCCTCTCGCACTACATCAACGAGAGCTTCCTCAACGACATGAAACAAAAAGAAACCGTTGCCCCCATTTGCGAGATGCAGTGCATCACAACCCTCACAACGATCATTGACTACCTCTACGACGATCTCTTCCTCAACAAGGAAACAGTCGAGTACTTTAAGCGACTTAAGGAAGAAGGCTCGACCTAATTCGAAGAGGCCATTAAGCTTGTATACGAAGGCTTCTTCGTCTTCGCTATGATTTGGTCCTTCGGCGGTCCCCTGATCGACGCTAAGATCAGCTACAATGGAACCCTAAGAGGCCTCGCTGGCAGAGTTAAGTTCCCTGACGGCTTGCTTGTATACGACTACTACTACGACCCAATGAAACAGCAGTGGGCACTCTGGAGCGAACGTGTCAAACCCTTCGACCCCAACTTCGACGGTCTATTCTCAAACCTCGTCGTGCCCACAGCAGAGACCAACCGTCAGAAGTTCTTGATTGATGTGCACCGTAAGACCCGCAAAGGCCTGCTTTACGTCGGTTTCGCTGGTACAGGCAAGACAACAATCATCAAGGACTACTTCAACTCTGTGGACAAAGAAATCACAGTTTGCTCTTCCATGAACATGAACAGCTACACCGACTCAAAGGCTCTGCAGACTGTTATTGAGTCCAATGTTGACAAGCGCATGGGTAAGATATTCGGTCCCCCCTCCGGAAAGATCCTCATGTTCTTTATGGACGACCTAAACATGCCAAAGCTCGACAAGTACGGTACTCAGTCGCCCATCTGTCTGATCCGACAAATTATTGACTACCAACTCGTTTTCGACAGAGAGCATCTCGAGGAGAAGAAGACCATTCAGGACGTTATGTTCTTAGGTTGCCTGAACCCCAAGTCCGGCTCGTTCACAATCGACCTGCGTCTTTCTCGCCACTTCACAATGATCGCACTGGGCACTCCCGACAAAGAAATTCTCAACACGATTTTCCACCAGGTGCTCCAAAACCACTTCAAGAACTTCGACAACACATTCAATAACTACGCAAAGAAGATTGTCGACGCTACATCAGTTGTATTCAACGGTATCGCTCTGACAGCCCAGTTTATGCCTACTGCAAAGAAGTTCCACTACCAATTCAACTTGCGTGACTTTACAAGAATTGTGCAGAACGTTCTGCAGGCCGAAGCCTAGCCCTACGCAAGAAACCCGCTCGGTCTCGCACGTATGTGGGCTCACGAGTGCCACAGAGTCTATCTCGACAGACTTATTCTGCAAGAGGACATTGACAAATACATGGAGTTCATGAACAACGCAATGAAGGAATTCAGCGACTTCAAGCCTGACCTCATTCTTGCCGAGCCCCTCATCTTCACCAACTTCATTTCAGTTGCAAAGGGTCACGAGCCAGCATACCTTAACATTAAAGACATGGACGACCTGAAGGCAGTCCTCGAAGAGAAGCTACTCGCTTACAATGAGCAAGTTGCTTCGATGGACCTGGTCCTTTTCTCGTTAGCCTGCTAGCACATCACTAGAATCGCAAGAATTGTCGACCAGCCCTGCGGTAACGCTCTGCTAGTCGGTGTCGGTGGTTCGGGTAAGCAGTCTCTATCAAAGCTGACTGCCTTTATCCTCGCCCAGGATGTCTTCAGAATTGTCGTCACATCCAACTACAGCAAGGGAGACCTCAAGACGGACATCCAGACTGCATTCTTGAAGGCCGGTCAGATTGGCCAGCCCACACTGTTCATCTTGACCGACTCGCAAATTGTCAAGGACGAGTTCCTCGTGTACATCAACGATATCCTTTCAGCCGGTTACATCCCAGACCTGTTCGCAAAAGACGAGGTCGACGGAATTATCGGCAAAGTTAGAGCTGAGGCAAAGTCCAATGGTGTCGAAGACGCGACAGGCCCGATTTTCAATTTCTTTATTGACAAGGTTAGAAAGAACCTGCACTTAGCTCTTTGCTTCTCACCAGTCGGTGACACTTTCAGAGTCAGAGCCCGTATGTTCCCAGGCCTCATCAACTCAACATCGATTGATTGGTTCCACGAATGGCCTGAGGATGCCCTTATTGGTGTCGCCTAAAGATTCTTGGAAGAGATCACGACTCTTCCATCAGCAGACTTGAGGACAACAATTGCCGAGCACATGGCTTTCGTCCACATTTCAATTGGTAACGCAAACACTCAGTTCCGTCTGCAGCAAAGACGTAACAACTACACCACTCCAACCTCTTTCTTGGAGCTGATCAAATTCTACAGAGCCCTTCTCAACGACAAGACATCCAGAATCAACGATCAAATCGAAAGACTCTCCAACGGTCTAAACATCATGAACTCCACAACCGAAAAGGTCGCCCAGCTCCAGAAGCTGCTTGAAGTCAAGATGGTCGAAGTCGAGATCGAGAAGACCGCCACTGGCAAGCTGATTGCGGAGGTCGAGATCCAGTCTGCCGATGCCCAGAAGGAGCAGGACATCGCTAACATCCAAGCCCAGGCAACGAACGAAGTTGCATCTGCTGCTCAGAAGACCAAGGCTGAGGCCTAGAAGGAGCTAGAAGCCGCCATCCCAGCTATGAAGGCTGCCGAAGACGCAGTTGCTTGTCTGGACGTAAAAGCTATCTAGGAACTTAAGTCTCTCGCAAACCCCCCTCCAGATTGTGTGACAGTCACCAAGGCCGTGCTGATCTTAAAGGGAGAAAAGAAGAACCACGCTTGGCCCTAAGCTCAAAAGATGATGAACAATCCCAAGCAGTTCCTCGATTCCGTGCAGAAGTACGACGGTAACACGATCCAGGAATGGATTCTCAAGGACTTGGAGCCCATCCTCTCAATGGAGTCCTTCACATACGAAAACATGTTGAAGAAGTCCTCGGCCGCAGCCAACTTGGCCAAATGGGTTATCAACATTGTCATCTACAACACTATCTACAAGAAGGTTAAGCCTTTGATGGAGTCTGCCGATGCCGCTGAGAAGCTTGCAAACGAAAAGCTAGCCGAGCTCGCAATTGTCATGGAGAAGGTTAGAGTCATCGTCGAGAAGGTCGACGGACTCAAGAGACAACTCGACGAGGCAATCGCAAAGAAACAAGCTGTCGAGGACGATGCAAACGGACTGGCACTGAATCTCTCACTTGCCAACCGTCTGGTTAACGGTCTTGCCGACGAGAACATTCGTTGGACCAACAACGTCAAGACTTTCGAGGCTGAAAAGCTGACCATGATCGGTAACGCTCTCGTCTCCGCAGCCTTCGTGTCCTACATCGGACCATTCAACTCTTCGTTCAGAAAGGACCTCTGGGCCAACTAGTGGCTCGGAGACATCTAGGCCAAAGGAATTCCGTTCACCGAAGGTGTCGACCCTCTTGGCGTGCTTTCGACTGAGGCTGTCCAAGCAGTGTGGAAGACCCAGGGACTGCCTGCTGATCGAGTTTCCCTCGAAAACGCTGCCATCGTCTGCTCGTGCTCCAGATACCCTCTGTTAATCGACCCTCAACTGCAAGGCATCAAGTGGATTAAAGGCAAAGAAGGTTCCGAAATGATGGTCATTACACTCAGCTAGGACAAATGGCAAAAGAGAGTGGAGCACGCCCTTTCCAACGGCATGGTGCTCATGATTGAGTCCATCAGTGAGTCAATTGACTCGCTACTCGACCCCCTGCTTTCGCGTCAGTTCGTCAAGAAGGGCAAGAACTTCAGCGTCAAGATCGGCTCCGAAGAAATCGAAATGATGGCTAACTTCAAGCTCTACCTCCAGACGAAACTTATCAACCCACATTACAAGCCCGAGACCGCAGCACAATGCACGATCATCAACTTCATTGTCACGGAGTCCGGTCTTGAGGACCAATTGCTTGCAATGGTTGTGCGTGTCGAGCAGCCAGATCTCGAGCAAACCAAGGAAGAACTTGTGAACAAGCAGAACCAGTTCATTACGACTCTTGCCCAGCTCGAGTCAGACTTGCTCAAGAACTTGTCCGAAGCCGACCCCAACACTATTCTGACCAACATCTCGCTGATCGAGTCGCTCGAAGTCACCAAAGCCACATCGACCGAGATTCAACGCCAGCAAATTGAAGCCAAGCAGACCGAAATTACAATTAACAACCTCCGTGAGATCTACAGACGCGTCGCAGCCGAAGGCGCCACTCTTTACTTCTTGCTGATCCAGCTCTGCATTGTCGACCACATGTACCAGTACTCCCTGGAGTCGTTCTAGACCTTCTTCTTCAAAGCTATCGAGCAGACCGAGGAGCAGCCTGACTACGACAAACGTGTCCTAGACTTGAGACAGAACATCCGCATGACAATCTACAGATGGGTCTAGCGCGGTCTCTTCGTGCGCCACAAGCAGATCTTCTTGACGCAGCTGACATTCAGACTCATGCAACTCGGCATCCTAGAAGGCAACGAATATGACTACCAAAAAATGCAGTTCCTGATCTTCTGCCCCCAAAAGAAAGACATCCCAGTGCCAGCAGTGCTCAAGAAGTGGATGCCCGACCAGGTTTGGTTCTCAGTCTAGAAGATTATTGAGATTGAACTGTTCGAGCAGTTCGCCTAGCACATTGAGTTCGGAGCTGCCAAGCGTTTCGAAGACTGGTACAACGAACTTACTCCTGAGACTGAGAAGCTCCCTCTCGACTGGAAGAAGCTCGAGCAAATGCCATTCGAAAAGCTACTCGTAATCCGTGCCCTCAGACCCGACCGTATTACCATTGCTCTCGACAATTACATCCGCAAAGTCATGCCTCGCGGTGACGATTTCGTCGATTGCGACTCAACAAGTAACTCCAAGTAGATTCTTGAGAGCGCGTACAAAGACTCGACTACAACAACGCCTATTTACTTCATCCTTTCGCCAGGTGTGAACCCAGTCGAGGACGTCGAGTACCTTGCAAGACAAATGGGCTTCGATACCAAGAAGATGCTGCACACGATCGCTCTTGGTTAGGGCCAGGACAAGTTTGCTAATGACAAGCTCGACGCCGGCCACAAAGAAGGCTTCTGGGTCATGTTGCAGAACGTGCACCTGATGCCTAAGTATCTGTACGAGCTGGAGAAGAAGCTCAACACCTTCGCCCAGGAAGGCTCGAACCCTAACTTCAGACTGTTCCTGACTTCCGACCCCAGCAGAGACATTCCAATTGGTCTGCTCGAAAAGTCAATTAAACTGACCAACGAACCCCCTCAGGGCCTTAAGGACAACATGAAGCGTTCTTTCTCGTTCTTCAAGAAGGAAGAAATCGAGGACAAGGATGCAAAGATCAAGACCATCATTTTCGGTCTCTGCTACTTCCACTCAGTGATGTGCGAGCGCAGAAAGTTCGGAACCAAGGGCTGGAACAGAGTGTACCCCTTCTCAATGGGAGACCTCCGCGACTCCTCAATCATTCTGCAGAACTACATGGAAACCAACCAAGCCAGCGGCAAGATTCCTTGGGACGATCTCAAGTACCTCTTCGGAGAAATCATGTACGGCGGCCATATTGTCGACGACTGGGACAGACGTTTCTGCGCGACCTTCCTGGACGTGCTTATGAACGACTTCCTGCTCGACGAGGCCGAAATGTTCCCCTTCATCGAAGGCAAGGGCATTTCGTTCAAGACGCCCACACCCATGTCGCACGAGAACTACATCAAGCACATTGAGTCAGAGCTGCCCCCAGAAACTCCTCTTGCTTACGGCATGCACCCCAACGCAGAAATTGATTTCAGAACTAACCAGTGCACACAACTCTTCGACATCCTGGTTGACTTGCAGCCAAAGGGTGCCGGTGCCGGTGCAGGCTCGATTGAAGACACCAAGGTCAAGGAATACTTCGACTTGGTCTACAACACTCTCGGCCTCGAAGGTCTCAAGGTTAACGTGGACGACGTCGCCGGCAAGCTGGACGAGGTCACTCGCGGCCCCTACCAAAACGCCTTTATCCAAGAGTGCGAGAAGCTGAACGTGCTTATTAACGGAATCATGAAGTCCCTCGGCGACCTCGAGCTTGCCTACAAGGGTGAGCTGACCATGAACGAAGCCATGGAAACCCTCGAGGACAACATTAGACTCGACAGAGTGCCCCCTCAGTGGAAGAAGATCGCTTACCCTTCAGAGCGCGCCCTGATCTCCTGGACCGAAAACATCAAGGCCCGTATTGACCAGCTGAACCTGTGGAAAGACGATCCCAGCAAGCTGCCCAAGGTGGTGTTCATCAACAGACTCATCAACCCATCTTCGTTCTTGACAGCCATCAAGCAAGTTTACTGCCGTGAGACCATGCAAGAGCTGAACAAGACCACCATCCAGACTGACGTCCAGAAGAAGATGTACTACGAGGCTGACCTGCCCGACCTCAGGAAGACCGACGGCGCCCTCGTCTTTGGTTTCCAGGTCGAAGGCGCACGCTGGGACCTGAACTCTGGCCTCGAAGAATCGCTGCCCAAGATCAGTTTCTCAATCATGCCAGTCGTTAACTGCAGAACTGTTATGCTTTCTGACAAGGAGGACAAGACTGTTTACTAGTGCCCAGTTTACAAGACCATCGACCGTATGATGACGTACGTCTTCCCTGCTCAGCTGAAGACCAAGTACCCAGCTGCCAAGTGGGTTATTGCTGGTGTGGCCATGATTCTCGACATTCCCGGAGCGGGCGATATGTTTGCCCCTGGAAAAGAACCAGCGTCCTGATCGAGTGAGCTTGACCCCATAATTGGGCGATTGAATGCTTGATATAATAACTTGATTAATTTTTAATGTTTTCAAGAATTTACAACTATTTAATTTCTATTTCGGTGCAGTCGGCCACTATAACAATTATCATTTACATTTACATTACAACTATACTACAATACAATTACTTAACATTACATTACATTTACAATTATATTTATATTAAATTTACATTTACTTTACACGGGGTTTTGGGGTTTTGGGG
>Ga0075464_10001054_pt1 | contig 12415 bp, 15 predicted proteins | sample DEB19_08_DNA_5_FD_75068 | JGI IMG/M metagenome (GOLD analysis project Ga0075464, IMG submission 75068) | Aqueous microbial communities from the Delaware River and Bay under freshwater to marine salinity gradient to study organic matter... | ecosystem: Environmental > Aquatic > Marine > Coastal ...
ACCTCGCACGAGCCGCCGCGAGTTTCAGGAGGGGGGGTATATGGGCAGCAGGGGACCGGCACCGCGACCGAGCACCGTTCACATGCTGAACGGGAACCCCGGCAAGCGATCGCAGGCTGCGCCCGGCAGCGGTTCCGGCCCGGCTGTAGCGGTCCCGGTCGCACCCGAGTGGCTCCTGGCCGAAGCGCGCGCCGAGTGGGACCGAATCACGCCGGAGCTGGAAAAGCTCGGCCTTGTCTCGGAGCTCGATCTCGCGCACCTGGCGGCCTACTGCCAGGCGTTCGCGCTGATGGAGCGGACGGGCCGCGAGATCAAGCGGCTGCAGGCTGAGGGCGAGGCGGAGTCAATTCCGAACCGCATGCGCGGCCTCATCGACTCGACGCCCAGCGGCTACAAGCAACTGTCGGCCCTGATGTCCGTCTACAACCGAGCCTGCGACACGATGGCGAAACACGCGGCCGAGTTCGGTCTGAGTCCGTCTGCACGCCAGCGTGTGCAGGGACAGGCGGCGCAGGGCTCGCTTTTCCCGGACGCAGATCCAATGGCTGCGTTCCTGGCCGCGACTGCAGGAGTCCGCGGGGCCGCATGATCGACCGCGCGACCGCCTATGCGACGGACGTCGTCGCGGGGCGGGTCGTGGCCGGCCCGTTCGTGCGCCAGGCCTGCGAGCGGCACCTGAAGGATCTTGAGGAAGGCCCGGCCCGCGGCCTGCAGTGGAGCGTCGAGCGCGCGAACCACGCGATCGCGTTCCTCGAATGCCTGACGCTGGCCGACGGTGAGCACGCAGGGCAGCCGTTCATCCTGCAGCCCTGGCAGGCCTTCGTCGTCGGCTCCCTGTTCGGCTGGCTCGGTCAGGACGGCTACCGGCGGTTCCGCGCGGCGTATATCGAGATCGGCAAGGGCAACGGCAAGACGCCGCTCGCCGCGGGTCTCGCGCTGTATGCCCTGGTGGCCGACGGAGAACCAGGCGCTGAGGTCTACGCGGCGGCCGTGAGCCGCGACCAGGCGAAGATCGCGTTCCGCGACATCCGCCGGTTCGTCGAGGCCTCGCCGACGCTGTCGCAGCTCCTCGAGGTGCACGACAACAACGTCGCGTTCCACGCGTCCGGCGGTTACATCCGGCCGGTGAGCTCGGAAGGCCGCGGCCTCGACGGTAAGCGTGTGCACGTGGCGATCATCGACGAGGTGCACGAGCACCCGACGCCGATCGTCGTCGACAAGATGCGCGCCGGCACGAAGGGCCGCCGCCAGGCGCTGATCGTCGAGATCACGAACAGTGGCTACGACCGGCACTCGGTCTGCTGGGCACATCACGAGTACAGCGGCAAGGTGCTGTCGGGTGTCATCGAGAACGACGCCTGGTTCGCCTACGTCTGCGCGCTCGATGAGGGCGATGACTGGCTGAACGATCCGTCGGTGTGGATCAAGACGAACCCGAACCTCGGCGTCTCGATCACGGAGAAATACCTGCAGGAGCAGGTCGCGGAAGCGCGCGACATGCCGTCGAAGCGCAACATCGTCGCGCGGCTCCTGTTCTGCGTGTGGACCGAGCAGTCGTCCGTCTGGCTGCCGATCGAACTCTGGGACGCCTGCGCGCATCCGGTCGACCTCGAGGAGCTCGCCGGCCGCGACTGCTACGCCGGGCTCGACCTCGCGTCGACCGGCGACATCGCGGCCTATGTCCTGGCGTTCCCGCCGGCGGCCTACGGCGACCGCTGGCACGTCGTGCCGCGGCTGTTCTGCCCGCAGGACGGCATTCGCACGCGCTCCAGGCGTGACGGTGTGCCCTATGACCTGTGGACCGAGCAGGGCTATCTGACGGCCACCGAGGGCAACGTGATCGACTACGCGTTCATCCGCGACGCGCTCCACCAGGACGCCGAGCGGTTCCGCATCAAGCGGATCGCGTTCGACCGCTGGAACTCGACGCACCTGGTGCAGGAGCTCCAGGCCGACGGCTTCGAGATGGTCGGCTTCGGCCAGGGCTATGCCTCGATGGCCGCGCCGGTGCGCGAGCTGGAAAAGCTGATCCGCGGCGATGAACTCGCACACGGCGGGCACCCGGTGCTGCGCTGGATGTGCTCGAACATCGCGCCGGCGGTCGACCCAGCCGGTAACACCAAGTTCGACAAGGGTCGGTCGGGCGACAAGATCGACGGCATGGTCGCGCTCGCGATGGCGCTCGGCATTGCCATCGCCGACGAGGTCCAGGGGCCGAGTGTGTACGAAACGCGAGGGGTGCTGACGCTGTGAGTCTGATCGGGCGGATCTGGAATCTCGCGCGTAGTCGCCGATCCGATCCGCAGAACCCGCAAGCCTATGGCGGCCGGCAAGCCGGTGAGTGGGTGACCGAACAGACCGCGCTGCAGATCTCGACAGTGTGGGCCTGCGCTCGCGTCATCGCTGAAAGCATCGCCGCACTGCCCTGGCACTGCTATGAGCGCGTGCCAGACCGTCGAGGTCGCACACGCCGCGAGCGGCGCGATGATGCGGTGGCGTGGCTGCTGGCGACGCAACCGAACCCCGAGATGAACGCGTACGCGTTCCGCGAGACGCTAGCCCTGCATGCGCTCACGTGGGGCAACGGCTACGCCGAGATCGAGCGCACGGCAGACGGTCGCCCCGCCTGGCTGTGGCTGATCACGCCGGATCGCGTCACGGTGGAGCGCAGCGCGCTCGGCGGGATTCAGTACCGAGTGAGCAACGGCGGCGTGCAGGATTCGATTCTCGCCGCGAGCGATGTGTTCCACCTGAAAGGGCCGAGCACGGACGGGATGACGGGGCTGTCACCGATCGCGCAGGCACGCCGCGCGATGGGCCTGTCGCTGGCGCTGGAGCGGTTCGGGGCCAATTTCTTCGCGAACGGTGCGCACCCCGGTGCGGTGCTCGAGCATCCCGGCAAGCTCGGCGAGCAGGCGCACAAGAACCTGCGCGACTCGATTCAGGCGCAGATCAGCGGCGAGAACGCGCTGAAGCCATTCATCCTCGAGGAGGGGATGAAATGGAGCCCGATGACGATCCCGCCGGACGCGGCGCAGTTCCTGGAGTCCCGAAAATTCCAGGTGGCGGAGATCTGCCGATGGTATCGCGTGCCGCCGCACATGGTGGGCGATCTCGAGCGAGCGACCTTCAGCAACATCGAGCACCAGCAGATCGAGTTCGTCACGCACACGCTGCTGCCGTGGGCGCGGCGCCTCGAAGCCGAGGCGGACATCAAGCTGTACGGCGCCGTGAACCGGGGCCGCGTGTACACGAAGCTCGAACTCGCCGGCCTCCTGCGCGGCGACTTCAAGTCGCGGATCGAAGCCTACCGCTCCGCGCGGCACCTGAGCCTGAACGACATCCGCGAGCTGGAGGATCTGAACCCGGTCGAGGGCGGCGACGAGTACCTCGATCAGATCAACCTCGCGCCGGTCGACATGCTCCGCGAGCTCGCCGAGGCGCAGCTCGCACCGACAGACAGCACCGCCGACGATTCGACCGATGACGACGAACAGCCGCCAGCGCGCGCGGTGAGGGCCGTGAAATGAGCTATCGCTTCGTGAACAAGGGCAAGTCAGCCGAGCTCTGGCTCTACGGCTACATCGGCGGCTGGGGTGGGATTACTGCAAAGCAGGTCGCTGACGATCTCAAAGCAATGGGCAAGGTCGACACCGTCAATGTCCGCATGAACTCGTTCGGTGGCGAGGTGTTCGAGGGGTTCGCGATCTTCAATCAGCTCCAGCGCAATCCCGCGACCATCGAGGTCGACATCGACGGCGCGGCGTGCTCGATCGCATCGATCATCGCCTGCGCTGGCAATACGGTGCGGATGGCGCGTAATGCGATGTACATGATTCACGATCCGTCTGGCGGCGCCTGGGGCACGGCTGCCGAGATACGCAAGGCCGCCGATCTGCTCGATCAGATCCGCGAGCAGCTCGTCGAGACCTACGTTGCGAAGACCGGGCTCAAGGCGGACAAGGTTTCCGACTACATGACCGCCGAGACGTGGTTCAAGGCGGCGGAAGCCGCCGAGCTCGGCTTCGTCGACGAGATCACCGACGCGCTCGACATGGCGGCATCGGCCGATCTGTCCAAGTTCCGCAACGTGCCCACCTGGGCCGAACGCCGCGCCGCGCCTGATGCGCAGGCGAACGTCAAGGCAGCCCGCGCGCGCATCGCCCGGCTGTAACGAATCGCAGGCGCCCGTCGCCAGCACAACCGGCCCGCATCTGCGGGCCTTTTTATTTTCGGGGGAAATATGAACCGACTGCAGAAGCTGCTCGCGCGACTGGCCGAGCTCAAGGATCAGGCGGGGGCGCTGACGAATGCAGCCTCCGAAGATGGCCGCGACCTGACCGACGAGGAGGCGCGTCGCGTCGACCAGCTCCTCGCCGAAGCCGAAAGCCTGAAGCCGCAGATCGAGCGCGAAGAGCGACTCGTCGCGCTGGCCGAGACCACCGGCGGCGGCGGCAATCGCCGCACCCTGCCGGAGCCGTCGAACAGCGGCCTCCAGGCGTCCGGCCGGCCGGGCACCATCACGACCCCGCTGCCGACTGCACAACAGCGCGCGCAGCACGACTTCCACACGCTGCAGGACTTCGCCCGCGCGGTCCGCAACCACGCGATCGGCGGCGGGGTCGACCCGCGCCTGATGAACGCCGCGACGACCTACGGCTCGGAAGGCGTCGGCGCCGATGGTGGCTTCGCCGTTCCGCCGGCCTGGCGCGAGCAGATCAACTCGCTGACCTTCGGCGAGGACGAGATCATGAGCCGCTGCGATCTCATGCCGACCGAGTCGAATGGCGTCACCGTGCCGGTCGACGAGGATCCGGCCTGGGGTTCGAGCTCCGGCATCCGCGTCTACACGCGCGCCGAGCATCAGGCCTTCACGCAGTCGAAGCCCGCGCTCAAGCTGTGGAAGTGCGACCTCACGACCGTCTACGCGTTCGTGCCGCTGACCGATGAGCTCCTCAGCGACGCGCCGCTGCTGCAGAATTTCCTGACCCGCAAGGCGGCCGAGAAAATCAACTTCAAGCTGAACGATCTCATCATCAACGGGATCGGCGGCACCAACCCGCTCGGCATCCTGAACAGTCCGTCGCTCGTCACGGTCAGCAAGGAATCGTCGCAGGCGGCGAACACCGTCCTCGCGGCGAACATCCTCAAGATGTGGGCCCGCATGCCGGCCCGCCTCCGCGGTCAGGCGGTGTGGCTGATCAACCAGGACGTCGAGCCGCAGATCCATCAGCTCGGCCTGACGATCAGCAATCCGGCGGGCACGCAGCTCTACGGCGGCGCGCCGATGTTCCTCCCGCCGGGCGGCATGACCGAAGCGCCGTCCGGGACCCTCATGGGCCGGCCGATCCTGCCGACCGAAGCCTGCCAGGCGCTGTCCGCGGAGGGCGACATCATCCTCGCCTACCTGCCGGGCTACGGCCTGCCGTACAAGTCGAGCGGGCTGAAGTCCGACGTGTCGATGCACCTCTACTTCGACACCGGCGAGACCGCGTTCCGCTGGTCGCTCCGCATGGGCGGCCAGCCGTGGCTGTCCTCGCCGATCGCACGCAAGAACGGCAGCAACACCCTGTCGCACTTCGTGACGCTCGAGGCGCGCTGATCAATCGCGGCTGACGCCGCCTGAATGACGCCGGCCCGCTGGGGCCGGCTGGAGGGATACCCGAATGAATCCGACCTCTCTGCCGCTGACGGACGGCGTAAAGTTCGTCATGGGCTGCGCGCCCGCCGCGCTGACCTCGACCGCCGGCGATGGCGACTTCGTGTCGCTGAAGCACTTCCGACGGCTCACCATCCTGATCTCGGTCCTCAACGGCAACACCGTGACCGGCGGCGCCGTCACCCTGATCCAGGCGAAGGAAGTCGCGGGCTCGAACACCAAGGCGCTTGGCTTCTCCAAGGCCTTCCGCAACATCGACTGCGCGGCCGGCGACACGCTGTCCGAGTTCAGCGTGACATCGAACACCTTCACCACCGACACGACGAACGGCAAGCAGCTGCTCTACGTCATCGAGATCGACGCGTCGATGCTCGATATCGACGGCGGCTACGAGTGCGTGCGCATCGACGTGGCCAGCATGGCGAACGCCGTCGGCACCGTCGTCTACCTGCTGCACGACGCCGCCTACAATCCGCCGCTCGCGCTAGCCGCGATCACCGACTGAACCTCGGCAGGGTAGGGCAATTCGCGGGCCTTCGGGCCCGCATCTTTTCAAGGGGGATCAATGCACCAGGCGATGCAGGTGATGGAAGTCGCGAGCGGGATGGTCCGGCCGGTGCGGGACACCGAGCATATCGGCATATCCCGCCTTGCGGGCGAGCGCAACCCGGAGAGCGCAACGGCAAGCTGGTTGATGTCTCTCCCTGCGGGCAATGTCACGCGGCTGGACATTGACACGACCGAGACGCTGGTGACGGCGGCGCCGTGCATCGTGCTGACGGCCGTGGGCAATGACGGCAATACGGGCTACACCGATCTGATCGACAGCAACGCCACGGGCGGCGGCAGCACGCCGAAATATCGTGTCAATCTCGGCGACGGCGTAAACCCGATGCACCTGTACGCGCGCTTCGAGAATGGGCTATGCGTCGATGGGGAGTCGGCGGGACATGACGTGACAATTACCTGGTGGCCGCTGTAATGCCCGGCCCGGCATACACCGTCGATGTGATCGACGACTGCAGCGATATTTCGACGTGGACGAACGGCAGCACGGGGACGTGCACGGTCGAGCAAAGCACGGATTTTGTCCGGTTCGGCACCGCGTCGCTGAAGTTCACGGTGCCCGATGGCAGCACGGGCACGAATGCGATCATCACGAAGAACATCGCCCACGATTTCAAAACGGACGACCGGCTTGGCGTGCTGTGCTACGTGCCGATCCGGCATCCCAGCGTGACCAATGGCTTATTGGTGCAGGGCGCCGATGGCACGGCGTATGGCGGCTCGAACAAATATCAATCGACGCTGATCTCCGAGCAGCAGGGCTGGTGGTTCAGTCCGTTGAGTTTTTCCGATTTCACCGTTGGGGCTGGCACGCCGACCATTGCGCTGAATTATCTGTCGTTTCGCGCGCGTTCAAACGGTCACGCGAACGCCGTAAACAAAGTCGTATACCTGGACGCAATCCTGCGCTACCGCTCGCGGCCAACTGTGATTTTCACGTTCGACGATGGCGCGATCAGCAGCTACACGGAAGGATTCGCGTATGCGAACCCAGCCGGGGTGCCGCTCACGCATTTCGTGATGCCGTCGCAGCTCAACAGCACAAACGCGAATTTCTATCGCACCGCGCAAGCGCTGGAAATGGCGGCTGCGGGCGATGAAATCGGCGCGCATGCGACGGAAAACAACGGGTGGCAAATCGATCCTTCTGCCATCGTGCGCGACACCGATGCGATCCGACAGATCACCGGCCTACCCGTGCGGCATGGCGCATATCCAAACGGAGGATACGGCGAGGCGACGGGCAATTTCGCGCAGGTGCAAGATCAATGTCAGGCGGCGGGCTTGCTGTCGTGCCGGACTGTGAAGGTCAACCATCTGTTTCCGGGCGCATTCTCGCCCTACGTGCTGCCAGTGGGGTGCTCGCTTGAATCGGGGACGACGCTGGACGCCGCGAAGGGCGCGATCGACAAGGCGATCAAGCACGGGCTGACGGCAATCATGCTCGGGCACAAGCTTGCCGCCGCGGCGGGCGCTGAACAGTGGGCAATCTCGGACTGGCAGGCGCTGATCGATTACGTCGTGCTCAAGCGGTCGCAAGGGCTCATCGACACGAAAACCATGCAGCAATGGTGGGCGCCATCGCCGCGCGCATCGACGGCGGTCGCGCGGGCGTGAGCTGATGCACCTGGTCACCACCATCCCAGCGGCCGCGCCGGTCCTGACCGCTGCGGACGTCCGTGCGCACGCGAGAACCCCATCAACGGACGACGGCTACCTCGAAACCCTGATCGCCGCGGCGACCTCGTGGGTTGAAGCCTGGCTCGGGCGCGCGCTGGTCAACCGGACGTACACGTATAAGGTCGACGGCTTCCCCGGCCAGTGCGTGTGGAGCGATCCGCCGACCTGGCAGCACGGCGGCGAGATCCTGCTGCCGTATCCGACGCTGCAGTCGGTGACCTCGGTGACCTACCGCGACACGGAGACGACGACGGCGACGCTCAGCGCATCTACCGAGTACGAAGTCGACACCGGCTCGCTGCCCGGCCGCATTCGGCTCCGGTACGGCGCGAGCTGGCCGAACACGCTCGGACATCCGCAGTCCGTGACGATTGTCTACGTCGCCGGCTTCGGGCCGACGGGCGAGATGGTGCCTGAGCAGATCCGCCACGCGATCCGGCTCCTCGTCGCGCACCTCTACGAGAACCGCGAGGCGACCTCGCCCCTGGCGATCAACCAGGTGCCCTACGGGATCGAGGCGCTGCTGATGCCCTGGCGCTGCTTCACGCGCTTCGCATGAGGGCTGGGGCGCTGCGGCACACGCTCGTCATCGAGCAGCCGACCGAAACGCAGGATGCGCACGGCCAGGCGGTGCCGAGCTGGTCAACGTTCGCGAGCGTGCCCGGCTCGCTGGAGCCGCTGAACGGGCGGGAGATCTTTGCCGCCGCCCAGGTACAGGCCGAAATCACCGCCCGCGCGCGGATCCGGTATCTGTCCGGCGTTACGCCGAAGATGCGGGTCACTCACGAGGGGAAGATCTACGCGATCACCGCCGTCATCGACCGTGAACTACGACACCGCGAGCTCGAGCTGCTGCTCGCGGAGGGGGTCGCCGAGTCATGAGCGAAATAAGGATCAGGGGGCTCGCGGAGCTCACCCGCGAGCTAAAGGCGTTCCCGCTGAAGCTCCAGCGGCGCGCCCTGACGAACGCAATGCGGGCCGGGGCGCGGGAGATCGTGAAAGAGGTCAAGGCACGCGCGCCGGTCGACACCGGTGCGCTCAAGCGCAACGTCGGCACGAAGCGCGGCCGGAAAACCTTCGATCGCGGCCTGGTTGCGCGGCAGATCGTCGGCGTGCGTCACGGCAAGGTGAACACCCGCGGCACGAGCATCTACGACCGGCGAGGGGTCGACCCGTTCTACTACCGCTTCCAAGAGCGCGGCTTCACGGCGGTCGGGCGGAAGAAAGCCGCGAACCGCACGACGCGCGCCGCGCGCCGCCTGGGTTTCGGCAACACCGGGGGCCGGTTCATTCCGGGACGGAAGTTCCTCGCGAAGGGCTTGGATGCCGGCAAGGCGGCCGCGCTCGAAGCCGTCCGCAGCCGCCTCGCGCGCGAGCTCGAGCGACTCCGGTGAGCGCCGAGACCGTGCTCTTCTCGACGCTGGCGGGCTCCGTCGCGGTCGGCGCGCTGATCGCGGACAGGATCTATCCAGACGCGCGCCCGCAGGACGACGTGCTGCCGGGCATCGTCTACCGCCGAGACGGAACGGAAATCGTGCCGACCATCCACGGCACGATCGCACTCACGCGCGCGCAGCTCGCGGCCGTCTGCCTGGGCGCGACGCGCGCGTCGGCCGAAGCGGTCGCCGATGCCGCGCAGACCGCACTCCTGGCGGCCGGGTTTCTGCTGGTCAACCGCGCGGCGGACTTCGATGCCGAATCGCGCACGTACATCGCAACGCTCGCTGTCGAGCATCTGAGTTAAGGGGGCATCATGGCAAAGGTATGGTCGGGCGTTCAGGTGGCGATTCAGTCGGCGCTCGCGGGCGCGGTCACGATCAACAGCATCAGCAAGGCGAGCACGGCCGCCGTCGGCTACACCGGCACCGATCCGTCGACCGGCGACTATCTGTACCTGTCGAACATCCAGGGGATGTACCAGCTCGATCAGTACGTCGTGCGCGCGGCGGCCGTCGACAGCGGCGCAAACACGCTGAACCTGGAGGGCGTCGACTCCACGGCCTTCGATACGTTCACGTCCGGCCAGTTCCAGGTGGTGACCTTCGGCACGACGCTCTCGCTGATCACCGATATCCAGGTGACGGGCGGTGAGTTCGAGGACATCGACGCGACCACGATCCACGACCTGGTGCGCGTCGTGCTGCCCGGTGTCGCGTCGAATCTCAACTTCGCCATGACTGCGCAGTGGGATCCGTCGTCGACGGCATTGCAGGCGCTCAAGACGGCGAGTGCCAGCAAGGCCCGGCGCGCGATCAAGTTCACGTTCGCCGACGGCTCGATCTGGGTCACGACCGGCTTTATCGGCTGCACCCTGGTCCCGACCGGCTCGGCGCAGCAGCTCGTGACCACGCCGATCTCGATCAAGGCGAACGCCAACGCCTCGCAGAGCTACGCAAGCTGATGGCGCTCGATCGCAGCACCATCCGCCGGCCGGAGCTCCGCAAGGAGACCGTGCCGGCGGACTCGCTCGGGGGCGAGGTCATCATGCGACAGCTCACGCTGTCCGAGATGCTCGAGCTCGCGTCAAACTCGCCCGCGACGGCGCCGAAGCAGTCCGAAATCGCGCAGGTGCTCGCCTGGTGCGCCATCGATCCGCATGGCGCGCCGCTGCTGCCGATCGAGGACTGGCAGGCCTGGGGCGGCAGCCACCTCGCCGAGGCGCTGAAGCTCTATGAGACCGCGATCCGCCTCACCGGCCTGTCCGAAAAAAAAACGACGGACTGACCTTCGCGCGGCAGCTCGCCCGCGATCTCGGCCGCACGGTCGAGGAGCTCGGCGAGACCATGTCGCCGCAGGAGTATCTCGCGCACCTCGACGACTACCAGCGCGAGCCGTGGGGCACGCGCACCGTCGTGATGATGCTCGCGCAGGTGTGCTCGATTCTCTGCAACGTGCACCGGGCGAAGGACGCGCCGGCCTACAAGCCGGCCGACTTCCTGCCCGGTCAGCGTGACGAGCCAGCCGCCAAACCGGCGACGCTGGCCGATCTGACCGAACTACTCAAGGGGGCTTGATGGCGACCTACGGCTCGTTGATCGTCGAGCTGGGCGCGAATGTCGCACGCCTGCAGGGCGACATGGGCCGCGCCGTCGCGATCGTCGATCGATCGGCCAGCGGGATCCGCCGCGCGGCCGATCTGGCGACCGCCGCCATCGCCGCGATCGGGATCGGTCGGGGCCTCTCCGGGATCGTCAACACCGCGCGCGAGTTCGGCCGCCTGCAGGCGAGCCTGACCACCGTCACCGGCTCCTCGCAAGCCGCGCAGACCGCGTTCGCCTGGCTGGAACGCTTCGCCGCGACGACACCCTTTCAACTCGCCGAGGTCGTCCAGGCCTTCACCAAGCTCGACGCGCTCGGGCTGAAGCCGACCGAGGAAAGCCTGCGCAGCTTCGGCAACACCGCGAGCGCGCTCGGCAAGACCCTCGACCAGTTCGTCGAGGCCGTGGCCGATGCCGCGACCGGCGAGTTCGAGCGGCTGAAAGAGTTCGGGATCCGCGCCTCCAGCGAAGGCGAGCGCGTGACCTTCACCTTCCGCGGCGTGTCGCAGACGGTCCAGAAGGAATCCGCGGCGATCACCGAGTACCTGCAGCGGATCGGCGAGGTGCAGTTCGCCGGGGCGATGGAGCGCCAGGCCGAGACCCTCGATGGTGCGCTGTCGAACCTCGAGGACGCGACCGCCTCCCTGGCCCGTGCGATGGGCGATGCGGGCCTGACCGTCGCCGTCACGAACGCCGCGCGGGCGATGACGGCCATCGCGAACGAGATGGCGACGGCGACCCGCGAGGGCGACAACATGCTCCGCATGTTAGACGGGCTCGCGAAGGGGATCGCGGACGTGTTCCGCGGCTCCGATCAGCAGCGCCTCGGCGAGCTGGTGGCCGAAGAAATCGGCCTCGACCAGCAGATCGCGAAACTCTCGCAGTTCCTCGCGCGGCCCGATGTTCTGCGCTCGGAGCGCGAGCGCGTCACCAAAGTTCTGGTCGACCTGCAGGCCGAGCGCGCGCGCATCCAGCGTGAAATCGAGGGCCTGCGCGCCGTGCTGCCACCCGAGCAGACCGGCGCCGCACCGCGCCTCAATCGGCCGCCGCCGTTGGCCGTCGAGTCGGTCACCGTCACCGCGCCGAGTGCGAAGGAGCTCGAGAAAGCCGCGCGCGAAGCGAAGCGCGTCGCCGAGGAGCTGCAGCGGGAATCGGACTCGGTGCGCGCCTATCTCCAGGACTATGCCCGCGAGCGCGAGGCGACGTTCGCGCGCGAGATCGAATCGGCCAGGGCCCGCACGGAAGCCCTGCGCCAGGCGGTCGAGAGTCCGCGCGAACGGGCGATCCGGGATCTGGCCGAATACGAGAAGGTATTCGGCGCGGATTCGCAGGAGTACGGCCGCAAGGCGATCGAAGTGTTCAACCAGCTCGAGGGCGAGATCGACAATGTCGATGCGGCAGGTGAGCGCACGCGGCAGACGATGGCCGATCTCGGCGCGACGTTCTCGTCGGCCTTCGAGGACGCGATCCT
>Ga0075464_10001056_pt1 | contig 12403 bp, 7 predicted proteins | sample DEB19_08_DNA_5_FD_75068 | JGI IMG/M metagenome (GOLD analysis project Ga0075464, IMG submission 75068) | Aqueous microbial communities from the Delaware River and Bay under freshwater to marine salinity gradient to study organic matter... | ecosystem: Environmental > Aquatic > Marine > Coastal ...
TACGTTTGTTCTTAATACGGTAGCAAAACCATCTAAAAACTTTCCTATTCCAGTATCACTAGGAAGCACAACCTTTTGCTGAGCTGACCTTTGGAGCCATGGAACTATCATCTCACGAGCAATCTGTGGATCTACCTCACCAAGCTTAGCTCGAAATTCTTTATTCATCACAAGTCTTGAAACCTGTTTAACATGAGGCTCAACAAAAGAGAATCTCAATACGCCATCAATATGTCCGGCAAGTAAATTCAACTCTAATGATAATGGTGCAGCATAAGCATCGACACGCGCCTTAGTAAAGCCTCGTCCTGTAGTAGGAAACTGAAATGAGTTATTGTTTTTTTCAAGATCGTTTCGCTCTTCTCTAATCGCAGCGTCTTCATTCGTATAGATATCAACCTTAGCCGGAACGTAACCGCCGGAATAAGTACCGAACGGAGTTACAATTTCTTTCGCCGTGATCTCATTAAAATAATAACCATACATTTTCTTATGAGCTTTCTGCGCATCAGGTTTTAATGACTCCATTAAACCCCAGATCTTTTGAGCAAACTCATAATCACGCGCAGTCAATACGCCCTCTCGATGAAAACGATCTATCATAGAATCAAACTGTGAACTATCAAGAGAGCCGTCCTCTCGAACAGTACCCCAGCCGCGACCTCTTAAAAGCTTCGACTTATTTGATTCGTTTCCAGTATGAAGTATTGCCATAAGTAAGTTTGATTTTTGCTTGAACACATAACCATCTAACTCATTAGCAATGATAGGCTTATCAGAGAAAATATCTTTGTACTCATCAACAATTTTTTTATAATCATTAATGACATCTTTTTTTCTTAAACGATAATTAGTAATTGATTCACTGACTGGGTTCCATATATAGGTTCTGAAAACACCGTCATTTTTTCCTAAGTCCATTAGGTCAACCCAGTGCTCAGCTCTAACCAAAGAGGCCTTTGCTCCTAACAGCTTAACTTTAAATCTTTCAATATCAGAAAGATCTTGTTTGATCTTAGGTGGTATAACTCCATTGGTATGAACATCAAGCTGACCACTTAAATCTTGAACAGCTTTAGATAGCTCGACTGACTTTCCGTTAACCTCAATATTTTTAGTTTCCTTCGCAAGACTCCATAAAGCCTCGACAGTATCCTTAACCTCAACAAACTTATCATAAGATACAGAGTTATAATCTGCTGCGCCTTCACTTGCGTCGCTAATTATATTAGAAAGATTTTCATATTGAGCTGGATCATACTCTTTCATTTTTGCTAAGTATGTAGCTGGATCAACATTCTGACCGCGAACAATACCGAAGCGACCTAGAATTTCACGAGCTGCATTTACTAAGTCTGCATCTCTACTCTTTGAAACGTCCTCGGTTTTCTTAAATATCTTTTTATAATTCTTAACAGTTTTTTCAACATCTGCTTGAGCCTCTACAGCAGATCTATAAATTTCATAATTGTAATACTCTTTTCGCTTAGCTTCAAAAGCACCTTTAATATCACCCTTAGCCAGCTTAACTCCGGCCTCTTTTGCAAACTGTCTTTCAGCTCTTAAATACAAATAAGGCTTTATATCTTTAACTTTAACCCCAGAGATATACTTCTGAGCCTGCTCTTTAACCTCTTTACTTAATGGAGATCTACGAACAGTTTTTTTAATTGCATCCTTAAAGCCAGATTCCTTTTCAAGATATTCAAGCTCAAACTTTAAAAGCTCTGCTCGCTTCTCATTATGAATAGCAATCTTAGCCTCGTCTTTAATTTCTGGCTCGTTAAATAACTCAGGATATTCCTGTTTCATTAACTCTTCAGTTTGAGCCTTTGCTGCCTGCTCTATTGTTGGAGTCTCGACAAGCTCAGCTATAAACTGAGTACCATCAAAACCAAACATCTCGGCCACTATATTATAGTCAAGGCCAGCAGTTTTAGATTTTATATTATTTGGAATAAGCTCAGCCATTTCTTTACCAAGAGCAAGCTCGACAGATGTTGGATCAACCTTGCCGCTTTCAGTTTTCATAGCTTCGATAGCTTTATAGATCGGTTTATCTTTTAACTGATTTATAATTTCATCGTAACGAGCTTTGTATTTATTTTTGTATTCTGCTTTTTGCTTTCGGTTTAATTCATCAATGAGCTTTTTATTTAACTTAGCCTCTGCATAGATTCGAGACTCCTCAAGCATTTCTTTGTATTTAGCTTGGTCCTTTTCGTTTAAACCTTTAAAGTCTTTAAACAACGGCTCGATGCCCATTTCAGCCTCAGCCGCATTGATCTCCTCTTCGGTAGCAATCAATCGGTCCATGACGCCTTTAATTTCTGGAGTGATAGTTACATCGAACCCAGCCGCACGAGACAATCCTTGTACGTTTTTATAGACTCTAGTCAGCCATACTTTAAAAGTATTAAAAGCTTTTCTTAATGCCGGACTCGGAGTTTCGCCAGTCATTAAGTACGATTCAAAACCACGCGCCCACTTCTCTTGTGCATCGACAGACATAAGGTCATCAGTTCCTACCCATTCCTTAATGGTCTGAATATCTTTCATGATTGATTCTGTAGGATTGTTTATAGCAAGGTCATTCATTACATTTAAAAATAAATGTGCGGACTCATGCAAGAAAGTAGATTGGTCTTTTGCTTTAAAAAGCTTGATCGTATTTGTATCTGGATTAAAAGATCCCTTGATGTCTTGGTTTAAAACCTTTGCATCTTGAGCTTTAGTTCCTGTTATAGCATTGACAGTTTTTTGAAATAGAGTGAGTTGTCCTTTTTTTGTAGGCATTTCAGCTTTAACATCACCCCAAGATACTATTGGATTTCGAGCTATTAACTGACCTGGCGTTTTATTTTTACGCTCTTCTGGAGTTAGGTCCATTCTGTTTTCAACGTCGCGAGCCTCAATCTCACCTAATGTATTTTGATAGTTCTTAAAACCACCTGCTGACTTGCTATTTGTTCCACGAGCAAACCCCTCTTCTTTTTGAATAGAGTGTTGAATTTCATGAAGCAAAATAGACATTGCAGCTTTTGGCATTTCTTTTGGAAACTCAGTCTTGCTTCCAGCTTTAGACATCATGTTGATGCCAATTAACTCGTCGCTCATTCCAGTGGCTTTAAAATCTGCCACAGCTTTTTGACGATCCTCAACGCTTGAATCAAACTCGTCAAACACAGCTCTATATTTTTTGTACTCAGGCGAGTCCATGATCTCAACGGCACGTTCTTTCATCTTAATCTGACTGCTAGTTAAGACATTTATTTTTTGTATGTTAACTTTGATCGTATTTGTTGCGCGATCAAAGTGACCACCCTTTAAACCCCTATGCGCTCCAAACTCTACATTTATATCTTTCAGTGATGGGTATGCAGAAAATAAATCGCTATGACTTAAAACATCAGATAGTTTGTATTTCTTTTTTTTGTTAACATCAATTTTTTTAAAGGCTGCTTTATCGTCAGAGATCTCATATCTCCAGCGATTATCTTTACCTTTAAACCATCCTGTCTCTTTAAAAATATCATCTTGGCTTTTGCCAGACTTCTCTAGCTCCATTGCCACATCTAGTTTGTTAATGTCAGCCGTCGCAGATTGTTGTCCGGCATATTGAAAATACTCACCACGATTAATCTTGTCAGCCGCGCCCTCATAAAGATCATTTAAAATATCAATCTGTCTTTCGGTTAACTGTCTGCCAGCATTGTACTTTTCGATTATTCCTAAAACTAATTTTTTCGTATACCCTTTGTTTTGAAAAAAGTCTGGATATGTAGAGGCACCACCAAGCACTCCTACAACATCACCATTCTCATCAACTTTCGGCTGAGTCTTAATAAGCTCGCCTTGATCTATTGATGACCTAAGTTGATTTAAAACATCAGGATCGTAGTCGTAAGCACCTGTTTCGTTCTTTTGTAAATTAATTCTTTGAGCTACTTCCGGCATCGGAAAGTATCCAGATTGTTGCTCAACCGACATCTGCTCTTGACCTATAATTTTTAAACCATACTTTGAATATAATTCTTTAGGACTCATTCCAGCTCTTTGAGCTAAAACATTAAACGCTCTATAAACAACTGCCTGCTGCTTAGCCTCAGCCTTTGAAACTCCAGCATCAACTAATTGATTATAAACATCGTCTATAATTTCTTTACCTTCATTCTCAGCTTGCTTAGCATCAGCCGCTTGCTTTTGAATTTCAGATTTAATATCAGCAGATTCTTTTTTTCTTTCGTTAACGCTAACGTCATCTGCACTATAACGGATATCATCTTTCAATCCTTTATAAACATCAGAGTCAATGGTCTTTGTAATCCACTCGCTTGCAGGAACGGTAAGCTCGCCGTGAGTATCTACGGCCTTTTCGTAAGCTTCTAATAAGCCAAGCTTTCCAAGCTCCTCTTCTGTATTAAGATTATTTTTTTGGAAGTATTCTTTTAAAGATTCAGCTTTAACATAAATGTTTTCAAACGGAGTATTCTTAGTTGTTTTCTCAACAAACTCCATGAATTTTTCTGGAGATCTCTTTCTAAGTTTTGAATCTTTTGCAGCATCACCAAGCTGCTCATAAGTATCTGCATTTAATTTTGTCTTGTTAGACTCAACATATCTGTTCATTACAGACATTGGTGACTGCATAACTCCGACCATACCGCCGGAACCAGCTCCAACAATGAACGCATCTCCAGCTCTTGTAACAATACCATTCAAGGCATCAGGATTAACGTCCATTCCATAATCAAGTAAATCTTGAGATACGCTTGTTGCGAACTCCTCAAGTCCCTCTTCGCCAGCAGTCTTTCCTATTTCTTTAACCGCACCTTTTAAGATCTGTTTTGTAGATTCTTTACCAAGTGCTTTCGTAGAATTTTTAATTAATTGTTTTAATATTTCTGCCTGACCTACGCCGCCGATACTTTCGATACCAGTCGAGATAGCTCCAGTGATTCGAGCATTTAAAGCAGCCTTTTCTGGATCAATGCCAGCATCTAAATTCTGCGTGTACTTGCTTCCAGTCTCAGACATAAACATAGAGCCAAGACCGACCTGAGCGTTAACCGCGACAAGTGCGAGCTGTGGAACTGACTGCAATATTTGTAAGTAAGCTGCTTTTGTTGCTCCAGAAAAATCACCATTTTTTGCAGACTCAATAATACTTTTTTGAGCCTCTTCTGATGTGTAATCTTTTGCAACATTTTGAATTTTCTTTGAAGCATTTTCTAAATCACCATCATTATAGATAGACATGAAATTACTTCTAAGTTTCGGATCTAAATTAGACTGTAGCTTGTCCCATTCGCGCTTAGAATCGTCTCTATTCATCTTAGCAAAATCGACCATGCCTTTTACCGCATTGATTGATCCAGCCGCAAGAGCATTTTTGGTTTCATCCCAAAATGATTTATCAGTTTTCGATTCAATGTTTTTTAATTCGTCAATAGAATCTTGAGCGAGTCCTGCATTTGTTGTGTCTTTTAAAAACTCAGTAGATGCTGGATAAGATTTAACCAAGTCATCATACTCATTGTCAGACATTTGAGAATTTTGCTTTTTAAAATCATCAAGATTTTGCTCAGCGAACTCTACAGGTACTTTCATTTTCTCAGCAAGCTTGATAGCCTCTGCTCTGCGATCTGGCTGTACACCTTCGTTAGCAAACAGGCTGCCTTTTAATTCAGACTTTGCTGTATCAACATCGTTCTCGACTAAGCTTTCGTATTCATTAATTTCTGCCATTCAAAACCTTTTTAATATAAAGTTGTCTGACCGCCTCTTCTGATACTTGCTTTTTTGCAGCCTTTAAAGCGGCCTCAATTTTTGCTTTATCAGAACCAGGAACGTCTTTATATCTAAGATTTTTGACCTCATCGTCAGATAATTCAAACATTTTCTTTTTTTCATCCCAGAGCCAGCCCTCTTTAACCACGACTGTTTTAGCCTCTGTGTTTGCTATATCTGCAAGCTCTTTGTTTGTAAGCTTGCGACCAAGCCTTTCTTGAGCGTCTAACTGAGCCTGCTCTACGCGACCATTAAAAGCGTTTAGCTTCTCTTTATCGGTAGCTTTAAGGCCAGCAGCTTCATAAGCCTGTTTAACAACCGCACCATCAGTTCTAAACCCATCAAGAGTTTTCTTAGCAGAGCCGTCACCCTTTCTAAGCTTTGTTTGAAGGTCGATCATTTTTTCAAAATCACCATTATCAAGCTTGTCTCGGTACTCCATTAGGTTCATTTTTAAGAACTTATCTTGAGTTTGAGGAGTTGATGCCATGGTTTTTAAATTGTAATAAGAATTGTAATCGGTCTGAATGTTCTTTCCAGAGGTTTTAGCTTTTGCATAACTCATCAAGCTTGATCTTTGGTTTTCATTCATTGATGTCCAGCCAGGTAACTTTGTTAAATCAGTGGCGCGTCCATTATCAATTAAGTTCAAAGCATTTGTGTGCATCTTTTCAACATCATCACGTTTTGCTGAGTCCTTAATATTGAACTCCATTTTAACTCGATCATATAAAGCATCTCTGAGTTTTGGATCTTGCTCTTGTCTTGCTCGCTCCAAAGCCTGAGACTCACTTAATCCTGCTCGCATAACCTCATCAGTAAATCTTTGAGACTTTCCACGAAGAGATCCGTTTTCTATTTTCTTTTCTATTTCAGTAAGATCGTCTCCAGTGACTGTATCTTTAACGGATTGAAAGTATTTTTCAGCGTCCATGTCTTGATCATTCACAAGATATCTGTCGATAACGCCCTTATGAGTCTTGCCTCTTATCTCAGAAAGCTTAGCGTCGTACTCTTCTTTGCTCCAGCCATTGTTCTTAGCGATACGATCAAGAGCCTCTGTTTGACGAGTCAATGCTTGATTAACTCTTTCTGGATCATTGTACGCGCTTATTGCCGCGTCCATTTCATTTTTAATTAAATTGCCAGCGACATCATTATCGTACCTGATAATTTCTGTACCAACATGACGGCGAACATTTCTATCTATTGAAGTCGCTCGATCTAAATAACGCTTTCTAAGTTGTTCACGCTGATAGTCGTTTGTTAATTCTTTTTCAAGCTCGCCACGGTATTTGTCAAACTCAGTGTTAACATATTCAATTTGACCGAAAGTATCTTTACCTTTTTTATTCAAGGCTCCGTTTTGATCATACAATAACTCAGTTTCTTTTTTAACTAGCTGAGCGTCGATCTCATCAATCTTAATATCATCAGCTTTTTTTCTCTGCTCTTGATATACTTTTGAAACTGTAGTTACAGCCTCGCCTACAGCAGCCGCTACGTTTCCAGAACCACCGCCGAAAGCTTCACGAGATCCTTTTGCGTCGATTAATGTGTTGCCTATTCTTGCTTCTTTAACGTCCGATTCGTATTGAGGTACTTTCATCTACTTTCCTTTTCCAGCTCCAGCAAAGCTACCAGCCGCCGATCCTACGCTACTAATTAAAGATGCTGTCCCTTGGTTCTGCGCTGCTCTTGCGTTGTACTCGCCTTGCAGTAATGAGTTTGTAGCCTGAGTTTTATAACCCCATGCCTCAAGGGCTGCGTTAGTTTTAACAGTTTCGATGTCATCCAAGATTGCAAAATCAGTCTCTCTTTGGATGTCTAAATTACTTCCTTTATTTATAACAACGCCACTCGCAGCCGATACGACTTTCTGAGTACCTTTAAGTTTTTCGCCTTTAAGCCTTATCTTTCCAGCTTCATTTTCAGAAATACGTTTAGCATCTGCTTCCTTAATTTTCATCATCTCAGCAGTATGCCTAGCGTTCATTCTTTCGTTTTCGGCCTGAGCTTGTCCGGCCTGATAATTCATATAACCACCGTATAAGGTAGCTCCAGCCGCTACGACTGCGGTAACTGCGAAAGACATTCGGCCCCCTCTATTTTAGAGTAATCATCAGTTGTAAATTCATCAGCAATTTGTAAGTGATCTTTACTGTCTGTTCCTAAGATAGTAGTCCACACGCAGTCCTCGTGCGCGTAGGCAAGTCTCTTAACTCCTGGAGTTGAGACCATAGTGAACGGAGCCTTAACTCTCATAACACCATCTTGCGACAGGATTGATATTTCGCCCTTGCTTAAAATGTTTAAGTTCTCAAACTTGTGAATCTTTCCGGTCAACATACATCCCTTTGGAATATGCAGCTCGCGAGCGTAAACACCCTTTGAATAATGATGAATTAAAGGAAGCTCCTCTTGTGGAAGCGTTTTAAGATAACCCTCAAAAGAGGTGATAAAATCACGAACCTCTTGAACAGTCATCTTTTCAAAGTTTGTAGTCTCTAATTCTTGCATTATCCTTGACTCCTAAACGGAATACTTCCGGCTGGATGTACTGATAAAATTGTAGCTGGCACCGGATCAATCTGTCTAACAAATACCTGACCATCTTTTGTATAAGACGTTTCAATATTTATAGAGTCCGGCTCGCTTCTTAAATCTACAGGCTTATCATAAGACTCGTCATTTCTAGGTTTCATCTCAAACAAACCATCTGTGTATTCAGCAGGCTCATTGATCCCTACCCATAGTCCACGAGTGTTTAACAAGTTCATTGTAAGTTTATTGATATTGATTCTCTTGTCCATTGTAGTTTCGGACTGGATGCTATCAATTTTTAAAGTCTTTAAATCTGAGATATATGGCAATCCTACGGTAACGTAAGATCTTGGAAACGGTAAAGTAACCTTTCCGTTTGTCACTGTGATCTCAATATATGATTCATTAAATGGGTTAGCATCAACAAAACCATCAGAGAAAACACTGACTTTCTTGCCCTCTAAATGATGTAAACCATAAAGAGCGTCAACCGCCTTAGCCCAGTCAGAAGTGTAGTTTCCTATTAACTCTGTAGGAACATTTCTAGACGGCGTAACTTGAACAGATGTAGGTGACGTGTATTCAACAATAGAACATCTGATAACACTACTATCTCTGACATTTAAAAATATTTGGTTTCCAACATCAGTAGATTTAAACAAGCTAAAATTCGCAGTCATTGTAACGATATCATCTGGAGTCATTGAAGGAATTGCAGATGTCAGTTTAACTTTCTTTGATGTATCAAAATTTCTACCGTCATAAATAGATGCAGAATCTACAAACACAGCCTGAGATAATCCACTATAAGTTCTTAATTCAGCGGTAGCCGATTCATCTGTGATAACTTCTTTTTGTAATTCTTGATCAAAAAAACGAGAGTTTAGATATTCAATATATTGTCTAACTTGTCCATTGATAGTTCTTTCGACCACCATATAAACGAAGTCCTCAGAGCCGCCAGGAATACAAGCAATAGATTTAACCTTTGCGTTGTCTAAGTCGTGCTGGCTCCATGCTAAAACGTCCTGCTCTTTTAAATAAGTAAGACACAAGATCTTACCATCATCGCGAACAGCCCACACGTTTGAGTTTGGAATATTTTGAAAACACCAATCAAGAATTTGATACCCTTCAAATAAATGATCTGCAAAAAGAGAGATCTCGTTTCCACTAAAACCGTCAATAGAATAATTATAAGTTAAATCACGAATCGCGTTTCCACGAGCTTGAATAAACAAAGCACTCTCATTGATTATAATAGGCGGCACTTCTGAGCAGCCGTTATATGATTGAGCCTTAACAGATAAGTTTGATGGTGTGATAGGTGAGCCGTCAGAGTTAACAACAAGCTCGCAGTTCTCAGTCATGATAACCATTTTAGACAAGTCCATGATGTGTCTAGGTGGGTTAAACTTTCTGTTTGCTGCTGTGAACTTAACTGTACCGTCATCAGTTACATTTTGTTGATGAAAGAAAGATCCATATTGTCCAGCTACAGATCCGATAACGGACTCGCGCTCTGGAGTCTCAACTTGAAAACCATACTTTCCATCAACTTTAAATGTAGTAAAGTCACCATACCATAATCTTTGCTGAACGAAACCAACGGCTCCGGCCTTATTAAGATTGTAAGAAAAATCAGGATATTTATTGTTAATATCTGGAGTGTATCCGATATCATCGAATGTCGCTGTATTACCAGCTCCTACGGTAGCTATACCAACAAACCCATAAATACCAGCAGAGTTTTTTCTATAAACATAAACATTGTCCCAGTTACCACCGATTGAAACATTCACTCGATTGTAATTTGTTGTACTCAATGTAGCGTTACCAGTAGACGTTCTTTCAAGACCATCTTTAACGACAGGTATTTGAGCTGGAAGTTGATATACAGGCCCGACAACGCCATTATAAACGCAAGCCACAGCGTAATCATACACTGTAGATCCAGCAGTTCCGACTTGAGTTATCGATGTGATAGTTCCGTTTCCTACGTTGTCACCGAAAAATGAATCGAATTGCCAGTCATTGTCAGCATTTCTTTTTAAGAAAGCGTTTTGTATAAACCGATGCGATAAAGCCAAGACATCAACCGATTGTGCATACTTAATTAAAAATAAATCGTCCTCATTATATGATGTGGATAATTCGTAAGGTGATTGAAATTGTCCTGTACTAGCTGTGTATCCAGTTCCAAAAGGAAACGATATAGCAGCGCCGCCAACATGACGTATTTTAAAAGCTCCGGCAACAAAATCATAACACTCGAACTCAGCGCCATTTAAAGCTTTACCGATGTCTCCAGATATTCCACTTAAAATAGTTCTGATATCTAAGTTTCCATCACCGTCTGCATTATGGAAAACAGTAGCAACCGATCCAACGACTGTAATATTGCTGATAGTATACGGCGTATTACCAGATAATATTAAACTACCATCTTTGAAAAAACGGATATACTGCATACCAAATTCTAATATGAAATTGCCGTTTGATCCGGCCTCGAAAGGAATGAGTCTTACTTTTTTATCATAGTCTTTTGCTCTATGAGAAAAACTAGAGCCAGGTCGATTAACCAAACCACCATGCCGCAAAGGAATAAAGTTCCTAATCTTTGCAGCAGCAGATTGGTATTTATTAAAATCAACACGAGATCTTAATTTAGGTGATATCTCACCACCTGTAAAAGAACGCTGGCTAACTGTAGACATGACTTATTCAGCTCCGTAAATTGAGTTTTCAGCAGGCTCTTTTTCGCCTGGCTCCTCACCGATCTCCATTGCTAAAATCTGTAAGCAACAAGAAACTTCTTTCTCGTCACCCTTCATATTCTCAGCATAAACAGAAGTGACCTCAACCTCACACTCAATCATCATTTTCTGACCGACTTGAGGTGTAGCCATGTTTAATTTTTTCATAGACTTTGGATCAAGATTGATTTTTAACCCATAAGGATAATTGCTTGTATCTAAAACAGATACCTCAGCTTGATCTTTTTTTTCTGCCTCTGTGATTTTCATGTCGATCATACTCTGCTCCTTGTAAATTCTGATTCATTAGTTATATCTGATTGCTCTTCATTGAAAGCGTTTGATCTAGCTTCTGATATCTCTTCTAAATAGTTATTCTTAGCTCGCTCACCAAGTTTAAACGGATCACCGCCAGTTAATGAAGGTGCCATGTAGTGAGCCAACTTAAAGCTAAATGCCATAATAAAATCGGCTGTCATTAAATTAGGATCGTCAATCTTTCTAACGTATTCTAATTGAGCCTTTTCTTGATTAGTTAAAATAATTTTTCCACTCGCTTTAGATGCAAGCTTGTAGACGATTCGATCTGAGGCTTGAACCTCGACGATACCGCTTAAGATTCTTTTCATTCTCACGCAGTCACTTGGATATTGATAAGAGAAAAGCCATTCATCGTTTGGGTTCTCTTCAATTAAATTCAATGCTGCAAACGTCGTAGCAAAAGGCCACGCATAATCACGCAAAACAGTTTCAAGAGCGCGATCATAAAACATACGACACACGTTAGCCTCAGCAGATCTCTCTGTCTCAAGGTTCGCTATCGTTTTATTTGAAACACCTAAATGTAGTAAGGCAAGGTTAGCCACTTCGGTATTAAAAGCCATATATACCTCTTAATGGAGCCAGGCCCACGCGAGCAACGCACGCAGACCCAGCTCTTTTTTTAGATCACTTCTTCATTTTCATTAAGGTCAGGCTTAACGATTTTCTTTCCAGGTGATTTTTTCTCTTCTTCTTTAGATATTTTTTCCATCCAAATTTCTGAGAACTGATCCTCTGCTTTGATAGTTACAGTCTTAATCAAGATCCCAGTTTTAGGATCTTTCTGTTCAACCTTCATATCTTTAAGCTCGAATCGCTCACCCTCTTTGATTCGTTTATTGCCTAAAAAACCTGTTTGCTTAGCTTCTACTAACATCATAACCCCCAGTTATTAAGAGATAGTGATATTGTCAGCGTAAGTTTTTTGTGCGTCAACGCCTTTAGTAAGGTACGCCGCTACAGTTCCAGCCGTTAAACCAGAGTATTGTAAA
>Ga0075464_10001058_pt1 | contig 12396 bp, 13 predicted proteins | sample DEB19_08_DNA_5_FD_75068 | JGI IMG/M metagenome (GOLD analysis project Ga0075464, IMG submission 75068) | Aqueous microbial communities from the Delaware River and Bay under freshwater to marine salinity gradient to study organic matter... | ecosystem: Environmental > Aquatic > Marine > Coastal ...
CCTGCCCGCAGCGTGCCAGCACGCGGTCGATCAGCCCCGGCGCCGTGTCGTCGGCGCTGGAGTCTGTGAGCAGCGTCTTCGTCGTCAGGAGCGATCCGCCCAAGGCGGCGAGGATCGTGTCCGTCGAGGTGGTCAGCGCCGGGTAGCCGTTGTCGGGGTCGCCGGACAAGACCCGCGACACGATGTCGTCGAAGTCCCACTTCGCGTCCCCGGTCAGCGTCCGCCGGCGGTAGCGGCCACGCGAGAGGCCAGCCGTGTTGTAGCCTCGGCTCGCGTCCACCGACTCGAACGCCGCGCTCGGGATCGCCTTGACGTGCCGCCACAGCCAGCGGCGGCAGTGGAACTCGACGACGTACAGCGAGGTCGCCGCGCTCAGGACCACCGGGACGATCTTCCCCGGCACCATCTGCGGGAACGTCCGGCCCGCGAAGTGGACCTTCGCGTAGATCTCCGGGCCGCCATCCACGCCGCCCGTAGAGAGCAGGGCCTTGAGGCCCGTCGGCCCGTCCACCGCGTCACGGTCCATGAGCACCCGGACGGTCGCCCAGCGGGACGCGCCGTAGGCGGGCCACACCACCGTGTTGATCGACGCCGGGTCGATCCCCTGCGCCGCCAAGGCGTCGGCGATCGCCGGGACCAGCCGCCGCGTGCTCACCGTCAGGTCGCCCGAGTCCATCGGAGCCGAGGTCGAGGCCGCGTTGCCGCCGACGATGGCGTCCGTGAACGTGGTGTCGGCAGCGCCACCCGACAGGCCCATCGTGTAGTTGAGCGTCGACACCCCGCCCGAGAGCGTCGGCAGCGACACCGACGAGGCGTCGCCGCCCCCGTAGGTGTCGGTCCCAGTCGACAGCGAATCGCCGCCGGAGAGCGACGACTGCGAGGCCGAGCCGCCGTCGTAGGCCAGCGTCTCGGACACCGAGAAGGTGACGGTGACGAAGCTCAAGTGACCCAATCCTCCGGAGCGCCGAACTCGAACTTGAACGTCGGGTCGCCGTTCTTCGGATCGCGGGTCGCCAGCTTCGGCAACTGCACGTCGCCCTGCGCCGGGGCGTCGCCCGAGGTGAGGTTCTCGTTCGTGCCGAGGTTGTTCGGCCACGCCTGCCGGTAGTCGCCGGAGGTGAGGTACGTCGTGCCAGCGGCGTCGCCGGGGTCGTAGACCTCGTAGATCCGCTCATGCGTCGCTGCCATCATGCGGTTGTTCACCGCGTCGGCCTTGCCGCCGTGCGTCACGAAGTCCTCGAACACCACCATCGCGTTCGGGTCTTTCGACAGGAACTCGCGGCTCGGGCTCTTGTTCATCCGCACCATCACGGCCTTCTGGTGGACGCGGACCAAGGGCTTCCGCACCTGGAACACCAGATCCTCGCCGGTCGGGTCGTGCGACGGGCAGTTGACCAGCCCAGTGTCGATCGTCCGCCGCTCGATCGCCTCGACGTGCAGGTAGGGGTAGCAGTGCGTGTCGTCTTCGCTTACTGCCGATGTCCCGAACTTGTCGTCGTTCCGCGTCTTGGCGTTGTCTCGACCAAGAGGCAACTTGGCTGAATCGGATGAGAACGACTCGTTGTAGTGCGAGTCGAACACCGCGTCGGGGAAGACGTAGACCGCATCCGCCTTGTCGGCGCTCTTGAGCACCTGCGTCGTGTCCCACGTCCACGAGGAGGAGGCAAGCTCGGGGTCGTACCACGATGGGGCGATCCGGTAGACGCCGAAGTTGCCGTAGGCGTCGGGCTGCGTGGCGGCGGTGAAGGTGAACGTCACCGTCGACGAGGCGGAACCTGTCGGGGTAACGGCAGAGATCGAGATTGCCTTCAGGATGTTCGTCAGCATGGAAGGCGCGATATGCGGTTGCCCGCTCTTCACCGCAGACGAAGGATCGTTGCCGATCCCCGACTGGAGGTCGGCCATGCCGATCGCCTCCACCTCGAAGTGGATCGCGTTCTGGTTCGCCATGTCCGGCTCCGACACAACGATCCGCCGGATGATGTCAGGAGGGTAGTAGGTCGCCGAACTACCCAGCTTCGTCCGGCTCCAGAAGATCCGGTGCTGGCTCAGCCGAAGGGCGAGGATCAGGAGGTCCGACGGCGCGACGTTCGACGGGCCGATGACCGTGCAGGAGAAGTTCTTGCGACCGAGGATCGTCGAGTCGCCGGCGTTGATCGACCGCTCGTAGGTGTAGTTGATGTCCGCCGCACGGCACGGGGCCGGAAGCCCGCGGCTGAGCTCCTGGTGGACGATCCGGAACACCATCCGCGTCCGGCTCTCGTCGGTCGCGTACTGCTGCGACACGCGGCGGAATCCGGGGTAGAGGTTGCCCGCCACGAGGCGGCGGTACTGCTCCGGGAACGGGCTCGTCACGTCGCCGCCCCCCGGCGGCTTCGGGTAGTCGGGCACCGCGTCCGAACGGCTCCACGTCGATGCGTAGCCGTACGGGTACGACTCGGACAGCGACGGCTTCGCGCTCGTCGTCGGGGCGGGCTGCACCGCCGTCGGCGTCGCCGCGCTCGACTTCTTCATCGTGATGTGGCCGTTCGTCGTCATCGTCGTGTTGCCGATGGCGTCGATGTCGAAGGTGCAGACGCAGACGAACTCGCGGACCAGCGACAGGTCGGACCCGCCTTGGATCGTGGCGAACCACTCGAACGAGAACTGCACGAGGGCGCAGTTGTTGGCCCCGATGATCTCGGTGACGCGGACGGTCGGGTACGGGCCTGTCTTGTCGTCGGCCTCGACGTTCACGATGCTGTGGGTCGTCCCCGACGTGTCCACGGTCTGGAGCAGCAGCGCGCGGCCGTTCCGGTTCAGCTTCGCGGCAAGCTCCTCGACCTTCGTCTCGACCTTGTTGCTGCCCGTCCCGAACTTGACGATCGCGTCGCCCTCAAGGACGTGGCGCGACACGCCGCGAGAGGCTCGCTCCGGCGAGGTGTCGGCGACGTGCTCGAACCGCGTGATGCGGACGTTCGTGAACGACGAGAAGCCGTTGTAGGAGAGGCTGATCGAGGTGGCGGCCATTTAGTACGGGTGTCCTCTCTTGCTCCATCGCCCCTTGTCCCACTGCACGTCGTAGCGTCGGTAGTGGCGGCCGTTCGAGGCCGGAGCCTCCTGCATCGTGAGCATCCCGCCGACCATGCGGTCGATGTCGTCGTGGAAGAGCTTGTTCGTGCCTCCGCTGGCGAAGTTGGCCATGTTCGACTGGAGCAGCCGGTTCCCGACGATGGTCGAGAGGATCCCCGCCGGGCTGAGCGCGAAGATGCCCAACGCCCCGGCCCCGAGCGTGTAGAGCGTGGCGTCCCAGATCGCCTTGGCCCCCACCATCGTCGGCATGGTCGAAAGCCTCGCATCGGCGTAGAGCTTCGCGGCGGAGGTCATCATCGGCGAGTTGGCGGCGCTGATGGAGCCGATCATCTTCGACACGTCGACCTGCGCCTGCAACGAAGCGGCGCTAGGCGAGAGCATCGCCTGAGCCCGCAGCGCCGAGTCGCTGCCGTTGATGAGCATGCGGCCGACGGTGTAGGTGGCCGTGAGCGCGGCGAGCCCGGACAGCACCGGGGCTCCGACCGCACCCAGCATCCCGCCGCCGAGCCCGAGGTTGTTGAAGGCGTAGAGCAGGGCGCTGCCAGTCCGACCGAGACCGAGGAACGAGCCGATGCGGCGGCCCTTCGGGGCGGCGCCGGGCTTTGGCGGAGGCTTGACGCGCGGCTTCCCGTCCTTCGCCTTCTCCCGGCCGGGGCTGACGACCTCGGCCTCCACGTCGATGAACCCGGCGTCGGCCGGGGCCTTCGCGCCGATCGCCGACCAGTCCACGAACCGAGACAGGTTCGCCACGCCGGCCGGGCGGCGGGTCCAGTTCGGGATGCCGTTGAACCGCGTCCAGTCGACCATGTTCCGCATCGGCACGATCGCCTTGCGGGGGTCGACGTGGAACACTTCCTGCACCTTCGGAGCAGCAGGCCCCGACTGCATCGGCGACTTCGGGGCGTTCAGCGGCGAACCGGCCGCGAGCCGCGAAAGGATCGCCCGAGTCGTCGTCAGGATGTCCGCGACCGTCTTCTGGATCGACGCCAGCGACTTCGCCATCCCGGCGATGTCCTTGCCCCAGTCGGGCATCTTCACGCCCGCGGCAGCGCCATCGCCGCCGCCCCCGTCCGGCGGGATGTTGTTCTCGAACAGCGTGATCGGCTCCGCCATGTCAGGCCCCCCTCACGCGGTACGTCGCCGAGGTCGATGCGGTCTGGTACGGCGAACGCCACTGCCGGTACACCACCCCGCCGATCGTCGCCGTCGAGCAGGTCGGCCCGCTCGGCGGCAAGTCGAGGTCGGAGTAGAAGTCCACCGCCCCGCCGTCCGACCAGAACAGCACCTCGCCCACCGACTGCGGGACCAGCGCCCAGACGTACGACGCCGTGGTCGAGACCCGCGACAGCGACAAGGACGCCTCCCTCGGCGCCCCGGTCGTCCCCGACAGCGTGGTCGGGGCGGTGTTCGAGAACAGCATGAACGCCACGTCCGACGACAGCTCGTAGGAGCAGGCCCAAACGTCCCGGCACCGGAAGTACGCCGGGCTCACCGGGCTCCGCAGCGGCGACCCATGCACCACCTGCCGCAGCGGAACCTCCAAGGCCCCGTCCAGCCACGAGTTCCGCAGCGGAGACCGCACGTTCTCGATCCTGGCGAACAGCGAGGCGTCCTCGCCCGCCACCGCGAGCGTCGCCTTCCCGGCCGGATCCTTGAGCCGGCGGATCCACGTCGTCACCTCGATGCGGTCGTCCACCACCTGCGACCCCACCCGAGGCGTCTGCATCGACCCGCCTGCCGGGCGGATCTGCACGAACAGGTTGCTCGCCAGGTCCGGGTTCTCCTCCGTGACGACCTGCACCTTCGACTCGGCCAGCGAGTCGGTGACGGCCATAGCGTCCACGATCGCGGACTGCACCCGGCGGTAGATCTCGTCCTGCGTCGTCACCATCGCCGGTCGCCTCGCTTCGCGGCCTCGACCATCGCGTCGAGCCGCATCTTCATGCCGTCCTTCGACGCCCCGCCAAGCCGTTCCATCAGGTCAGCCACGCCCTCCTTCGAGACCACCGCGGCGGCCCCGAGGGCCGTGGAGACGGCCCGGACGGCTATGGCGTGCTCGATGTGCTTGAGCAGGACGGTCGCCTCCTCCGCGTCGCGGCAGGCCGAAGGCGGGAACCCGTAGGCGGCGGCGAACGTCGCCGCCGCCTTCATGCGTTTCCCACGGAGTCCATGTACTTGAAGACCCGCATCCCGATCGAGAACGCCTTGGCGTCGTCGGGCACCGAGCCCGGCGGGTCGCTGGCGCAGACCGACCGCACCATCGCCGCCACCTTCGCCACCTCGGGCACGGTGTTCGGCTCGAACCCGGCACGCTGCGCCTCGCCCACCAGGGCGAAGGCGTCCACGCACCAGGTCACGTCCCCGTCCTTGAGCCGCAGCGCGTACGCATCGGCCTTCATGTCGATCTCTGCCATGTGTCCTCCGTCATGGGTTGGTCGTCACGGTGTAGAACACCCCGGACCCGTCCGGAAGCGCCTCCAGCACCATGACCAGCTTCTTCATCGTGTTGCCGAACTCCCGCATCTGGTGCGGCTGCGCCAGCCTGCACCGCGGGAACGTGTAGGTCTTCTCGCCCGAGTTGGTCGTGGCGATCTGGAACCCGAACAGGCGGCGCTTGCTGCTGCCGTCGAGCGTCACCATCAACGCCCCGACTTCCGCGTGCGTGCCCTCCGTCGAGCCCGTCGCGCCGCTCCGGTGGACCGAGAGGATGTCTTGCAGCAGGCTCTCGTCCCACCACGTCGCCGTGAAGGAGATGAAGCACGTCGAGCCCGTCGTCACCACCTCGGCCACCATGTCCCCGAGGTCGTTCCGCGTGAAAGTCCGCTGGATGTCCTCGATCTCGAACCCGACCAGATCCTCGTTGTCCGTCCGCGCGAACGCCGTGTAGCTCGGGTTCGTGGTGTCCGTCGCAACGAGCAGGCTCGTCGGTCCCTGTGCGTGCCAAGTAGCGGCCATGTCAACCCCTTGCCCGTTGGGCGATCGTGCGTACCGTACCCTCAGACAGCGAGATCCAAGGCCGCGCCGGGACGGTCGTGTCGTTCTTTGTGACCAGAAAGTCGCTCCGCTTCGCGCCGGGCGGAACCTCGCCCGTGGCGCGGACCTGCTCCCGCACCGCCCGCGTCCGGCCGATCACGTTCGGGCCGGGCGACGAGAAGCCCGTGTGCTGGTCCAAGCCGTACCCCTCGCCCTCGATGTAGCAGAGGAGCTTGTTGCCGGCCCTGACGATGGCGCCGGGACGCAGGCTGCCGAGCAAGGCACCGGTGTCGATCAGCGCCGGCTGCCCGGCCCGGTCGGACTGCTTCCCGCCCCGGAACTTGGCCGTGTCCGCCCACAAACGCTGGAACGGAACGCCGTCGCCCGACCGCTGCGAACGGATGTTCTCCGCCAGCGCCTCGCAGACGAGCATCTGCATCCGCCGGGAGTAGGCGTACCAACGCTCCGTCTTCGTGTAGGTCATGTCGCCTCCGTGATGCGGGGCGGGAAGAACGAAGAGTCGGCGGTCATCCGCAGGTTCGGACGCTGCGACACCGAGACGAACGACACCATCGGGTTCACCGCCGCCGCCTTCGTGTCCGCCAGCTGGCCGAACACCCGCTTGCCGTCCCGGAGGTCGGCCAGCGTCCCGTACGCCTTGTCCACCTCGCGGCGGATCGCGTCCGGGATCGTCCCCATCCTGCGGATCAGCAGCATCTCGCAGGCGAGGACGCACGTCAGCCGCACCAGGGAGCGGTCCCCCGCCGTGGCGATCGTGTCCAATTCCTCGGCCGTGTAGACCGACCCCCGCAGGGCGTAGGTCTGGATGTCGTACGACGCCTGCGTCAGCATCTCCGTCAGGAGCGAGTTGCCGCTGTAGGAGCCGTCCGCGTCCGTGTCCGAGCAAAGCTCGTTCAAGGCCCGGATGTCGAAGCACTTGGCGAAGTCGTCGGTGTCTGCGTAGGGGAGGGCCATGCGTCACCAAATGGAAGGGGCCGCGCCGCGCCCGAGGCGACGGCGCGGCCCTTGGCCGGGAGGACAATCGGCCGGGATCAGCTCGCCACGGAGGCGATGTAGCCGCCGCTGATCGGCGCGGTGAGGTAGTAGCCGTAGTTGTCCACGATCGAGCCGACGTGGCGCCGGTTCTTCGGGTCGTCGAAGATCTCCGTGTTGAAGTCCTCGTACACGAAGTTGGTGAGGGTCGAGAAGTTCGGGGCGCCCTCGGTCCCGACGAGGCCGCCGGGACGCGAGCAGAACACCACCTTGTCGTCGCCGAGGACGTAGCCAAGCGAGGCGGTGTCGCCTTCGCGGCCCGACTCCCGCACGGCGTCCTCGACCACCACGTCCACGTCCCACAAGGAGGCCGGGAGGCCCCAGTTGCGGAACTGGCTGTTGCCGGTGAGGAACATCATCGCGGCGCCGTAGTTCTTGACGTACGACTGCACCTCGGGCGACCGCGACATCTTCTGGGCGGTGGTCGGGTTCATCACCATGCAGATGTCGCCCGGACGCACGGCCCCGGCGGTGTTCTGGAGGATGACGTTGACCATCGACTGGATGCCGCACTGGATGAAGGCGTTCGCGGCGGTCGAGGTGTACCACGAGCCGCTGCCCGTGATGGCGCCGGCCGTGGCGAAGTAGGTGTTGGAGGGCCACGACGCGGCGGTCGTGATCGCGGTCATCGCCTTCACGCTGCGGAGCGTCATCATGCGGGTGCCGAGCATCCGCATGTGGGCGTTCACCACGTCCCACTTCGAGACATCCACGGTCTCGTAGGGGAGGTTCACGGAGTCGTCGTACCGCATCACGGACCACTGGGTCATCGCGAACTTGCGGTTCGAGCCGGTGGGCCGGTCGGTGCCGACAGGCCACTGGAAGTCCTGCGGCGTGACGACGCGGATGGTCGCCGTGGTGTCGAGCGTCAGGTAGTAGCCCGACAACTGCGACACGGGTACGACGGTGGAGTAGCGGTTGACGGCGAACGACGCGGGCGAGCGGCTGAACTCGACCTGCATCGAGCCGGTGACTTGCGGGTCGAACGCCGGGGTGAACGTGCTCGGCCGGCCGCCGACGAACGAACCGGAGAATGAGTATGCCATTGGCGGGGTTCCTCGTGGTTAGCTGAGCTTGGTGGCGTTGGGTGCCCAGATGCACTTGATCTTGGCGCCGTCCGCGACCGCGCTTTCGAGCGCGATGAACGCGAAGCAGGCGTTGCCTGTGGTGGTCGTCTCGGTGATGACCTTGCCGTTGGAGTCGACTTCGAGCCTGGCTCCGCGGGTGATCGCGGCGCCGGCCTCGATGATGACGACCTTGCCACCTTGGAGGCTCACGGGGTCGCCTGCGACGGCGTGGTAGGTGCCGTTGAAGGCCGAGAGCGAGCCGTCGGTCACGCCGACGATCGACTGCTCGGTGACGGCAGAAGCCTGGAGCACGGTGTTGTCGGCCGCGGTCGACGCCTTCACGACGCGGAACGGCGAGATGTTGCCGCCAGCGATGACGGCCGGGGTGTCTGCGTAGCTGCTCATGGGTCAGGTTCCTTCCGCCGCGTCAGCGGCTCAGCGGGATCTCGCCCGCGAGGATCTTGGCGTACTTCGCCGGGTCGCCGGCGGACTGCTTGACCGCAAGATCCATCTCCTCGCGGCCGAACTTGAGGCTGCCTGCCGAGGCGCCGGTCTGGTCGACGCGGGAGGCGTCGCCCACCGCGTCCTTGGCCAAGACCTTCTTGAACAGCTCGACCTTGGCGTCGGCGTCCGGGGCGGAGCAGATCTCCTTGAGCAGCTCGTCGCGCACCGGGCGGACCCGGTAGCCCTCGGACTGCATGTTGTCGAGGACGCGGGCGTACTTCTCCTTGCGGGCCTCGGACTCGGCCGCGGCGATGCGCTCGTTGGCGGCGGTGATCTGGCGGGTGAACTCGGCCTTGAGGTCGTCGCCCTGCTTGGCGAACGTCTCCTTGGCGGCCTTGAGCTGGTCGTTCTCGGCGCGGAGCCGGGCGCACTCGACCTTGAGGTCGTCGTTGTCTGCCATGTCGTTGTCCTTCTTCTTGGGATCGAACTCGGGGACGGCCGTGTTGCCGCCGCCGGGGAACGTGCCGCCCTCGGGCATCTCGAAGATCTCGCGGTCCCCGACCTTCGAGAACCGCAGGTCGGGCAGCGGACGGGCGGGGGTCTCCCGGCCGAGCATCGCCACCTCGCTCATGTGGCCGTCGCGCCAGATCTCGGCGGACAGGCGCGGGAAGCGGCCCGAGGCGATCTTGGCCGCGAAGTCGGCCTTCGACATCTCAAGGTCCGCGAAGATCGTCGGCACGCCGTCGGTGTCCACCGCCCGGACGTTCGAGAACGCCCCGTAGGCGGCCGGGTCCACGGCCTCGCCGTCCTTCTTGTGCCGCTCGACCAGCCGCGGGGACTGGCCGATCGACAGGTAGTCGTTGGTCTTGCCCACGATCTGGTCGACGCGGGCGCGGTCGTACTTCTGCATCGGCCCGTCGGCGGCGTCGAAACGGGGGTCGAAACCCCGGAAGACGGCGACATCCCGGACCAGAACGCGGTCTCCGCGGTCTTCGACCATGTGGGATGGGCGTTGCATCGACGCCTATCCAATACGGAAGCACCCCCGGACGCAATCAGGATCGCGTGCGATAGGCCCCGTTTCGGCGCAGATGCCCCCTCGATGCCCCTGCCCGTTGAATTGGCGCTGAAATCAGGACTCGGCGCGGACGAACCCGCGGTCGGGGTACTGCCCCGAGTCGATCAAATCCTGCCGGTGCCCGTTGCGGGACCGGATCGCAGCCTCGTTCGGCTGCCCGCTCGGGAGAAGCAGGCCCGCGTCCGAGCATTGCTCGAACGTCCACGGAACCAGCGTCGCCCGGCAGTTGAACCCGTTGGGCGGCACGATCCGCTGCGACACGATCCGCTCCATCGCGTGGACGTACCCCGAGAACTGGAAGTGCCGGTGCGGCTCCGGATACTTCCCGGCCGGGTTCCCCCGCGTCACCTCGTCGATCGTCTCCACGATCTCCCACAGCGGGAACCGCATCACGCCCTCGGGCGTCAGCGCCACCTCCGCCACCGCGTCGTTGAAGCCGATGTAGAGCGACTGCCTGGCGGCAAGCTCCGCCACCCTCGCGTGGTCCCGCGCCCTGCTCATCAATGATGCGATCGCGGGATCGGGCGACGTGTGGTTGCCCTGCATGATGAGCCGCGCGGCGTCCTTCGCCTGCTGCTCGGTGAACCCGAATGTGTACTGCTTCCCGCGACGGGCGATCTGGTCGACCGTCATCTCGGCCATCACCTGCGAGGCGCTCTCGGCGCTCACCGCGACGCGGGCCGTCAGTGGATCCTCGGCGAGACGGTCGATCAGGGTCGAGACGTTCGCCGGAGGGCGGGGAATCTGCGGCAGCTTCTCGGCGCCGATCTTCCTCGCCGCCTTCCGGGCCTCGGCCGCGATCCACGCCCGGCAGGCCGCGGCGCCGGTGAGGAGGCAGAGCAGGATCGCCGTCGCCAGCGTCCGCTCCAGATCCTTCCGGTCCTCCTCCGTCGGCTCCATCGAGCGGACCAGCAGCGCGTTCCGCCGGAGCCGCGCGAGCGACTCCATCTCGACCTTCTGGAAGCCCTTGGTCACTTCGTCCCCTTGGCCTTGCCCTTCCCCTTGTCCTTCCCGCCGCCCATGAGGCCGCGGGCGCTCACCCGCTCCATCCCCTCGCCGTCCGCCATCGAACCCATCTGGTTCGGGTGCGACAGCCCGCCGCCCGTGCCGAAGCCTGGCAGCATGTTCGCCTGCGAAAGCACCTCGTCGCCGGCCTCCGGCCGCGTCAGGCCGAGCACGCCCCGCAACTGGTCCGCCTTCACCTCGCCGCCGATCGACACGAACTTCTGCGCCGCGTCGAGGATCGCCGGGCCGTCCGGGTTCGGGACGTTCGACCAGAACTGCGGGTACTTCTCCTGCGGCCCGAAGTTGCGGTCCACGATCTTCCGAACCACCTCGCGCGTCAGCGTCTCGTCGAGGCCCCGCGTGATGTATGTCAGGTGCCGGTTGAACGTCTTGGCGTGCTGGTCAGCCACACCCGAGCCCATGCCCGTCGAGTGGACGCCGGTCGTCAGCCGTTGCCCCTGGATCAGCACCTCGATGTTGCTGCTCAGCCAGTCGGTCAGGTCGCCGAACACCACCGCCCGGCCGGCGGTCGGCTCCAAAATCTCGATCTCCGACGACTTCTGGTCCGGGCTCTCACGCGGCAGGACGGCGCTCACGTCGCCCACGAGGTTCCGCAGCACCGTCTCCATGTCCGACTTGGCTTGCAGGTTGCCCGCCTGGTAGTAGCCGATCCGCACGCCCATCGCGTAGCGGGAGCAGTACGTCGCCCAGTTCTGGAGGGCCTCCTGCTTCATCATCCAGTAGAACCACGCAACGTTACGGACGCCGCGGCCGGCGTAGTGGTACGCCGACTCGTTGGCCACGTCGAAGTCCGGGCCGCGCCGGCGGTAGACGTGGAGTGCCACCTGCTCCTGCTCGGTCGGCGAAAGCAGGCGCACCCACGAATCGAACCCGCGCGACAGCTTCTCGTCGGGATGCTGCCGCAGGTACTCGCTGCCCACCCGGAGGCCGAGATTGCCGTCACGGGTGAAGGAGAGCGTGTCGGAATGGATCGGAACCCACCGCAGGGGCACGGTCCCGTTCGCGTCGGCCTTCCAGATCAGGTTCGCGGCGCTCGGGCCGTACCAGACGGCCTCAAGAAGCTGCATCCGCAGGTCGGCGAACTGCTCCACCGCCCGCAGGGCGTCGTCCACGAACTCGACGATCTCGTCCTGTCCGTCGTCCGTCGGGCGGACCTCCCACTCAAGGCCGGCCACCGACACCTGCATGTTGTGCAGCGGCGCCTCGATGTCCGGGTCGTTCCGCATCATCTTCGAGAGCGTGCGGTCCTTCCAGTAGGCCAGCGATGGCTGCCGGAGGATCCCGTCGACGTTCCGGAAGAACGCCCGCTGCAACTCCACGGGGAGCGCCAACGGGTGCCCGACCGACGACAACGCCTTCGCCGCCCGCTCGCGGTCGGCCTTGCTGGGTGCCTTCTGCTGCGCCGTCTTTGTCGATCGAGCCATGTTCGTGCCGCCATCCTACGCGATACCGACAGGAACGCAACAGATCACGCCATGAACAATCCTGCGTTCTCAACCACCTCCCCGATCCGCTTCTCGGCCAGCTTCGCGTACTCGGGGTTCAGCTCGCAGCCGATCGCCTTGCGCCCATGCTTGATGGCGACGGCCGCCGTGGTTCCAGAGCCGAGGAACGGGTCGAGCACTGTCCCGCCGACGGGGCACCCGGCGAGGATGCACGGCTCGATCAGCTTCGGCGGGAACG
>Ga0075464_10001059_pt1 | contig 12395 bp, 11 predicted proteins | sample DEB19_08_DNA_5_FD_75068 | JGI IMG/M metagenome (GOLD analysis project Ga0075464, IMG submission 75068) | Aqueous microbial communities from the Delaware River and Bay under freshwater to marine salinity gradient to study organic matter... | ecosystem: Environmental > Aquatic > Marine > Coastal ...
AGAAAACTGGGGTAGGCCGACTGCTGCAGCATGTCGGGGTCATGGTTGGCCTCTAGCAGCAAGGCATGGCAGTTTTTGAGGGCATGTGCCACGTGAGCCGTGACATGGCCCAAGTCTGTCACCACGCCCAAATCACGGTTGCCATCGGTACAACGCAGTTGCAAGGGTTCTCGGGCGTCGTGTGGCACGGTGAAAGGTAAGGCCTGCAAGGCGCCTAACTCAATACGTTCGCCATCGCGTGCGATCTGGCATAAGTGCTGATGGGGTGCCCACGCATCGTTGCTGATGGCAAGCCAAGTGCCTTGGCTCATCCACAGAGGGATGGGGTGGCGTTTGACGAAGCTACGCGCGCAGCCGATGTGGTCGCCATGCTCGTGGGTGATAAAGATGGCGTCGATTTCGTCGGCAGTGGTGCCCGCCTCGATCAGGCGTGACTCAAGATCTCGCAGGCGCAGGCCACAGTCGATAAGCAAGCGGGTGGTGTGCACGCCACTTTGGGCTTCAACCAAAGTGGCGTTGCCTGAGCTACCACTGCCCAGACTTTTAAAGCGCAGCATGGCGCAACATCTGACTTGCGCTGATCAGCGCAGGTCGTCAGCCAAGAGCTTCAAGATGCGTTGTGTGACGGCGCTGTTCTCGGTAACGCCTGCGGTGTTTTGCACACTCACCTCAGAGGTATTTCCTGTGAGACGCACCACAACGCGGTACTTCACAGGTCCGGTTTCGGCTGGGGACGCACTGAACATCTTGCTGAAGAAACCTTTTTCTTCCTTGGCCGTTGTGTCGACGTAGCGCACGAAGTACACGCCTTGCGCACGATCGCGGTCTTCTACGGTGAAGCCTGTGCGGTCAAGCGCCAAGCCGACACGTCGCCAAGAGACGTCAAAGGAGTCAGGGATATTCAAGACCGTGGCGCCGCCTTTGGTCGCCAATGCCGTTTTATTAACGATGATGTCCTGTGGCGTGATGCTGGCCTGCGCTTTCTCAGCGGAGACGCCCAGTTTGATCATCAAACGGCTCAAGAACTCGGCTTCCAATTCAGGGTCATTGGGACGTTGAACCCAAATCGTGCTCGACTTGGTTTGGTCTTTGTATTCTTCGACCATGCCGCGGTGGGTCACGAAGATGTCAACACCACCCGTGCTGTTGCGCTCCATGCGGGTGCGGAATTTGTCGCGTTCACCCGAGGAGTAGATGCCGTCTAGCACCTTGCCCAGTGTGCGACGCAGGAAGTCTTGTGGGATTTTGGCGCGGTTCTCAGCCCATTCGGTTTCGAGCAGACCGAGTTGTTGTTGCTCAATCACGTACTCGAAGCCGTTTTCTTTCCAGAAGCCTTGCACGATGGGCCAAACCAAGTCAGCGGATCTGTTGACGACCAACCAGCGTTGTTTGCCATCGCGTTCAATGCGTACGTCGTTGACTTGAGCTGCAGCGGTTGACGCCACAGGGGCAACGGGGCGAATGCCCATGCTGCTGGCGGTTACTGGGCCGCCAGGCACGATGTAGCGGGTGTCGCGCGTTAATTGCGTGAGATCTGGTGGGATATCCAGAGGCACAACTTTGGTGCCGCCTTCGGTTTTGTAGTTGACTTTGCCACCGTCTGTCAGTGAGCTGCAGCCGCCGAGCAAAATTAAGGTGGTGATGGCCACCGCGGTGCGATTTAAAGCAAAAGTAGAGTTCACAGACAAGGCCTTTTTAACAATCAGATCAAACCAGCAGCGCGCAAGGCGCTTTCTACGACGGGTTCGTTGGCGGGGGTGAGCTCGGTCATGGGCAGACGCAAGGTCGGGCCGGCGAGGCCCATGCGCTTCATGGCCCATTTGACAGGGATGGGATTGGCTTCCACAAACAGGTGTTTGTGAACGGGCATGAGTTTGAATTGGATTTCCATGGCGCGCTTCACGTCGCCAGCAATCGCGGCCACGCACAGCTCGTGCATCAAACGGGGAGCCACGTTGGCTGTCACGCTGATGTTGCCTTGGCCACCGCACAGCATCAATGCCACGGCGGTTGGATCATCACCTGAGTACACGGCAAAGCCTTTGGGGACATCGCGGATCAACCATTGGGCGCGCTCAATGTTGCCGGTGGCTTCTTTGATGCCGACGATGCCTGGCACTTGGGTCAAACGCAATACTGTGTCGTGGGCCATATCGGCCACGGAGCGGCCGGGCACGTTGTACAAAACCACGGGCAAGTCCACCGCTTCGGCGATGGCTTTGAAGTGCAGATATTGGCCTTCTTGCGTGGGCTTGTTGTAGTAGGGCACCACTTGCAGTTGGCAATGGGCGCCAACTTTTTTGGCAAACTTGGCCAGCTCAATCGCTTCAGCGGTTGAGTTTGCGCCGCAACCCGCCATGATGGGTACGTGACGGGCGGTGTGTTGGGCCGCTTGCTCGACGGAGACGCGAATAATTTCGCAGTGCTCTTGCACGTTGACCGTTGGGGATTCGCCCGTGGTTCCCACAACGCCGATGCAATCTGTGCCTTCGACGATGTGCCAGTCGATCAGTTTGCGTAGAGTTGGGTAGTCGACGCTGCCGTCTTCATGCATGGGGGTGGTCAAAGCCACGATGCTGCCGGTAATGGGTGTCATGTCCGTTGGTTCGGTCAAGGAAAAACGTTCATTCTAGCGAGTGCCGATGGCATTTTTATGGAGAAAGTGGGTAGCGCACAGGCGTTTGCGTGCCGGTCGCCTCGCGGATGGCGACGATGCGCTGCACAAACCGATCAGGTTGACCGATAAACCCCTCTTGAAACGCCACGATGCGTAAGTCGTGGCACACGGCTAGTAGCTCAGCGGGTTTGAGTAAAAAGTCGGTACGAGACGGTTTTCCTACCGTCTCGTTGCCGGCCGAGAAGGTTTCGTAGATAAGCACCCCGTTGGGAGCGAGGCTGGCCAAGATCGCTGGCCACAAAGGGCGCCACAGGTAATTGGTGATAACCACCGCGTCAAAGCTACGGCCATGCAGCGGCCAAGGCCCGTTTTCGATGTCGGCACAGATGGCCTCACCCAAGGGGCTGACCGCCGCCGTGGCTTCTGGGTTGCGGTCGACGCCGACCACCGCATGGCCTAAGGCTTTGAAATAGCGCATATGACGGCCGTGTCCGCAGGCGATATCCAGCACCGTCCCGTGAGCCGGCAGCAAGTGCGACCAAGCTTGAACCCAAGAGGAGGGGACCTCTTGGCCATGTAAAAGCGCTGCCGTCATGTCAGAAACACCCCCACACTTGGTTGGCCAAGGTCAGCAAAAAATCTGGCCGCAAATAAAGCCACAGCACGCCCAACAGGGCCCCTGCACAGGCGATCCCTATCAGGGCTTGTCGCAAGAGGTGACGCATCACTGGGCTCACGCTGGCACCCCTGTGAGTTCACGTTCGATGGCGTGTTCTTTCACCGGTAAGTTCACCAAGGCTGCAAACACGCCTAACGCAATCGCGATGTACCAAACGATGTCGTAGCTACCGGTCTTGTCATACAGATAACCGCCTAACCAAACCCCCATGAAGCTGCCAATTTGGTGACTGAAGAACACAAACCCGCCCAACATCGACATGTGCGCCACGCCAAAAATCTGCGCCACCACCGCATTGGTGGGCGGCACGGTAGAGAGCCACAGCAAACCCATCACGCTAGAGAAGATGTAAACACTCATCGGCGTCAGGGGTGCCAGCAAGAAAAGAACGATGGTGACCGAGCGAGAGAAGTAGATGAACGACAAAATCTTGCGCTTCGCCAAGCGCTGGCCCAAGCTGCCCGCGATGTAGGTACCAAATACGTTGAAGAGGCCAATCAACGCCAAAGCAATGCTGGCCACCTCGGGCGACAAACCGTGGTCTCTCAAATAGCTGGGCATGTGCACCCCGATGAACACCACTTGAAAGCCGCACACAAAGTAGCCAGCCATCAACAGCTGAAAGCTGCGGTAGTTCATCGCCTCGCTCAGGGCATGCAGGATGGACTGATCGCGGTTGGGCGTGGCCCCGCCGGCAAACCCGGGCTCGCGCAAACCATAGGCGAGGGGGATGATCAGCATGCAAGACAACGCCAGCCACACCAACGCCTCTTGCCAGCCCAAGGTGTTGATCAGGTAGCCCTCGGTGGGCACCATCAAGAATTGACCGAACGAACCTGCCGCAGCTGCTACACCCATGGCCCATGAGCGCTTGGCGGCGCTCACATTGCGTCCAATCACGCCGTAGATCACGGCATAGGTGGTGCCGGCTTGGGCGATGCCAATCACCACACCTGCAGTGACTGTAAAGATCGCAGGCGTGGACGAGTACGCCATGCCCACTAAGCCCAATGCATACAGCACCGCACACGTCACGATGACGCGGAAGGCCCCAAATCGGTCAGCCAACATGCCTGAGAAGATGCCCGCAAAACCCCAAGTCAGGTTCTGAATGGCAATCGCCATGGCGAAGTTTTCGCGGGTCCAGTCTTGCGCTTGCGTGATGGGTTGAAGCCACAGGCCAAAGCCGTGGCGCACGCCCATGGATAAGGTGACGATCGCGGCCCCGCAGGCCAGCACTTGCCACATGGGCAGCGTTTTGTTGTGTTGAGACATGGGGTGACTTTACCCAATGCCGCAATAGAGCGTTGTGGCAAGGTGTTTACATGCGTAGACGGTGTCGCAAATGACGATCTGTTGTTTTATACAGTGCCGCGTTTGAATCTGTCTACAATTCCGCCCCATGGCAACAAAGCAACCTACTCCACCGCCCCAGTACTCGGAAGGCTCGATTCGTGTTCTCAAAGGACTCGAGCCGGTCAAACAACGCCCGGGCATGTACACCCGGACCGACAACCCGTTGCACATCCTCCAAGAGGTGTTGGACAACGCGGCTGACGAAGCCCTCGCAGGACACGGCAAAAAGATTGGCGTCACGCTGCATGCCGATGGCTCGGTCACCATCGACGACGATGGCCGTGGCATTCCATTCGGCATGCACCCTGAAGAAAAGGCCCCCGTCATTGAACTGGTGTTCACCCGGCTGCATGCGGGCGGCAAGTTCGACAAAGGCTCGGGCGGCGCCTATAGCTTCTCTGGCGGGTTGCACGGCGTTGGGGTGAGTGTGACCAACGCACTCTCCAAACGGATGGAGGCCACCTCGCACCGCGAAGGTCAAGTGGCACGCTTGGTGTTTTCGGGTGGCGACGTGGTGGAAAAGCTCACCATCCGCAAACAAGAATCCGGCGACCGCAAGCAAGGCACCAGCGTGCGCGTGTGGCCAGACGCCAAATACTTTGAAACGTCGGCCTTGCCGATGAATGAACTGGTGCACCTGCTGCGCAGCAAAGCCGTGCTCATGCCCGGCGTGAGCGTGACACTCATCAACGAGAAAACCAAAGACACACAAAACTGGCTCTACAAAGGCGGTCTGCGCGATTATTTGATGCAGTCCCTGCACGGTGACCCGGTCATTCCTTTGTTTGAGGGCGATGGCTATGCCGACAGCAACCACGACAGCTTCGCCGAAGGCGAGGGGGCTGCTTGGGCCGTGGCCTTTACCGAAGACGGTCAACCCGTGCGTGAGAGCTATGTCAACTTGATCCCCACCAGCGCGGGTGGCACGCATGACAGTGGCTTGCGCGATGGTCTGTTCACCGCAGTCAAGAGCTTCATTGAATTGCACGCGTTGTTGCCCAAAGGCGTCAAGCTCATGCCAGAGGATGTGTTTGCCCGTGCCAGCTACGTGCTGAGCGCCAAGGTGCTCGACCCTCAGTTCCAAGGGCAAATCAAAGAACGCCTCAATTCACGCGATGCCGTGCGTTTGGTCTCTAGCTATGTACGCCCCACGATGGAGCTGTGGCTCAACCAACATGTGGAGTACGGTAAAAAATTGGCTGAGCTGGCCATCAAGGCCGCCCAAAGCCGCCAAAAAGCGGGCCAAAAAGTAGAGAAACGCAAAGGCTCAGGCGTGGCCGTGTTGCCAGGCAAATTGACCGATTGCGAGAGCAAAGACATTGCCTACAACGAAGTGTTTTTGGTGGAGGGCGACTCCGCCGGTGGCAGCGCCAAGATGGGGCGCAACAAAGAAAACCAGGCCATCCTGCCCCTGCGCGGCAAGGTGCTCAACACGTGGGAAGTCGAGCGCGACCGCTTGTTTGCCAACAACGAAATTCACGATATCTCGGTGGCGGTGGGCGTCGACCCGCACGGCCCCAACGACAGCCCCGACATGAGCGGTTTGCGTTACGGCAAGGTCTGCATCTTGTCGGATGCGGACGTGGACGGCTCGCACATCCAAGTGTTGTTGCTCACGTTGTTCTTCCGTCACTTTCCTAAATTGATCGAAACCGGCCATGTGTTTGTGGCTCGCCCGCCACTGTTCCGCGTCGATGCACCCGCGCGAGGCAAAAAGCCAGCGTCCAAGGTGTACGCCTTGGACGACGGTGAACTCACCGCCATCCTTGACAAGCTGCGTAAAGACGGTGTGCGCGAAGGCTCATGGAGCATTAGTCGCTTCAAAGGTTTGGGCGAGATGAGTGCCGAACAACTGTGGGACACCACCCTCAACCCTGACACCCGTCGCTTGATGCCTGTGCAACTGGGCTCGCTCGACTTTGCAACCACCGAAGGTTTGATCACGCAACTCATGGGCAAAGGCGAAGCCGCTGCACGCCGTGAGCTGATGGAACTGCATGGCGATTCGATTGAGATTGACGTATGACCGATTTGTTCACCCCTGAAGTTGTCACCCCCGAGGCTGACGACGACCAAAGCTTGGGCCGCTACGCCCAACGTGCCTACCTTGAATACGCGCTCAGCGTGGTCAAAGGCCGTGCCTTGCCTGACGTCTGCGACGGTCAAAAGCCGGTGCAGCGGCGCATTTTGTATTCGATGTCCCGCATGGGGCTTGGCTTCAGTGGCAACTCGGGCGCCAAGCCCGTCAAGTGCGCCCGTGTGGTCGGCGATGTGCTGGGCCGCTACCACCCCCATGGCGACAGTGCCGCCTATGAGGCGTTGGTGCGCATGGCGCAAGACTTTGCGCAACGCTACCCGCTGATTGACGGCCAAGGCAACTTTGGCTCACGCGACGGTGACGGCGCAGCGGCCATGCGATACACCGAAGCCCGCTTGGCCAAAATCACCACATTGCTGCTCGACGAGATTGACGAAGGCACGGTCGACTTCCAGCCCAACTACGATGGCTCCACCGAAGAGCCCAAGCAGTTGCCCGCGCGCTTGCCGTTTGCTTTGCTCAACGGTGCCAGCGGCATTGCCGTGGGCATGGCCACCGAAATTCCTAGCCACAACCTGCGCGAAGTGGCCGATGCGTGCGTGGCGCTCATCAAGTCACCCAAGATGAGTGATGCCGAGTTGCTGCAAATCTTGCCTGCGCCGGATTACCCCGGTGGCGGCCAAATCATCAGCAGCGCATCGGACATTGCCGACGCCTACCGCACCGGTCGTGGCTCGCTCAAAGTGCGTGCGCGTTGGAGCATTGAAGACCTGGCCCGCGGCCAATGGCAATTGGTGGTCAACGAGTTGCCACCAGGCGTCAGCACCCAAAAAGTATTGGAAGAGATTGAAGAGCTCACCAACCCCAAGGTGAAGACTGGCAAAAAAGCACTCAGCGCTGATCAAACCCAGCTCAAAGCGACCCTCTTGTCGGTGCTGGATGTGGTGCGCGACGAATCGAGCAAAGACGCCGCTGTGCGGTTGGTGTTCGAACCCAAAACCCGCACCATTGAGCAACAAGAACTCATCACCACTTTGCTGGCGCACACCAGCTTGGAAACCTCATCGTCCATCAACCTGACCATGGTGGGTATCGATGGCCGTCCGGTCCCGAAGTCGCTGCGCGACATGTTGACCGAGTGGATTGAGTTCCGTTCCGGCACTATCCTGCGCCGCTCACAGCACCGCTTGAATAAGGTGCTGGACCGCATCCATATCTTGGAAGGTCGCCAGTTGGTGTTGCTCAATATTGACGAGGTGATCGCCATCATCCGTCAGAGCGACGAGCCCAAGCAGGCCCTGATGGATCGCTTCAATCTCAGCGAACGACAAGCCGAAGACATCTTAGAAATTCGCCTGCGTCAGCTGGCGCGTTTGGAAGCCATCAAGATTGAGCAAGAGCTCAAAGAGTTGCGCGAAGATCAAGCCAAGCTTGAAGACATTGTGGGTAACCCATCGGCACTGCGCCGCTTGATGATCAAAGAAATCGAAGCCGACGCCAAAACCTTTGCTGACCCACGCCGCACGCTCATTCAAGAAGAGAAAAAAGCAGTGGCCGAAGTCAAGGTGATTGACGAACCAGTGACTGTGGTGGTCTCTGAAAAAGGCTGGGTGCGTGCACGTACCGGCCATGGCCACGACCCCGTCAGCTTTGCCTTCAAGTCGGGCGACGGCTTGTACGGCACGTTTGAGTGCCGCACGGTGGACACCTTCATTGCGTTTGGCTCGAACGGTCGCATCTATTCAGTCCCCGTCTCGGTGCTGCCAGGCGCACGCGGTGACGGCCAACCGGTGACGACCTTGGTTGATCTTGAAGCCGGTACCCAATTGCTGCACTATGTGGCTGGCCCTGCTGGTGCAACGTACTTGCTCAGCAGCTCGGGCGGCTATGGCTTCTTGGCCAACATCGAGCACATGATTTCGCGCAACAAAAGCGGCAAAGCCTTCATCACCGTGGGCGAGGGCGAAACTGTGTGCCGTCCATCACCTGCCAGCGGTGGCTCGGGCGCGCAGCCTGTGGCCCCTGCCACGCATGTGGCTTGTGCCTCAACGGGCGGCCGCTTCTTGACCTTTGATTTGTCTGAACTCAAAGCCATGGAAAAGGGCGGTCGCGGTCTGATGCTGATTGACCTAGAAGCCAAAGACACCTTGGCCGGTGCGGCTGCATACACCCGCAGCGTGCGCATCGAAGGCATTGGCCGTGGCGGCAAAGTGCGCGAAGAAACGCTAGAAATTCGCAGCTTGAACAACGCTAAAGCGGCTCGCGCCAAGAAGGGCAAAGTGGCCGACTTGGGCTTTAAGCCGAATGCGGTGGTGCGAGTGGAATAAAAAAAGCGGCTCAATGAGCCGCTTTTTTGTGGGATGCCAAGATTTAAGCTTTGGCTTTTTCTGTCTCAACAGCAGTCGCCGCAGCAGGATCAGCTTCTTTCTTGGGGGGGCTGCAGTCAAAACAAACAAACATGGATGAACCCAAGATGCGCTTGAATGAACCATTGTTGCGGGGCTTGTGAACACCGCACTTGATGCAGCTCATGGTGTCGCCGGTGCGGCCAAGACCTTCGAATGGTGAACCGCCTTTTTTCGACTTGTAGCGCAAACCATCGTTGGAGATTTCTGTTTTTTCTGGGCGTGACATTCGTTTTAGTTCTCGAGGCAAAGAAGCTATTTTCGCAAATTTATCAACCGTTCTACGAAGCAGGCCTCAAAAACCTCAAAAATCAGCGTAAAAAACGCCTTGACAGCCGTAAAACAGTCGGTCCAATGCGCTGAGAGATGGTTTGACGGTGTTTTGCGAACAGCATATAGGCCGGTTGTAACACCGGCATGAGCCAGCGGCGCGACAAAACCCACGCCAAAAAATCGAGCTGTACTGCTTTGTAAGCCATGGCAAACACGGGTACACCGACTAGCACATGGCCTTCAGCTGTGCGGCCATGTATCTGTGCCATGGCGGCATCGCATGAGATGCGATGGTCTTCAGCGGCGAAGCCGGTGTGAGTGACGTCCACAAAAGCGAGTTGACCGTGTCCGTTGCGCGACTGCAAATACTCAATCTCAGCCACGCACAGCGGGCACTGGCCGTCGTAGTACATCGTCAAGGTGGGTGGGTTGGCAGATGGTGTTTGTGGCATGGCGTGCCAAGGCTAGCACAGCGGTATCGCGCCAATCGATGATGCAGAATTAACCCCATGACCCAACCTAGCTTTGACCCCTCCACATCCGCAATGCAACGCGTGGCCCACGCGCTAGAAGTTGCCGCCACACCTGCGGCGCAGCATGTGTTCACGCAGTTGTATGTCGATGCAGCACGTGCCACAGCGCATCAGTGCGATGCTGCAAAGCAATCGGGCCGCAACCTAGGCGCTTTGCATGGTGTGTGCATCACGCTCAAAGACAACCTCGACGTGGCTGGAGAAACCACGATGGCTGGTGGCGTTGTGTGCGTGGGCGAAGCGCCTGCGCAGCAGGATGCGCCCGTGGTGCAACGCTTGCGCGCGGCAGGCGCGGTGGTAATGGGTAAAACCAATATGAGTGAGTTTGCGTTCTCAGGCGTGGGTATCAACCCGCACCATGGCACGCCCGTCAACCCTGTCGACAGGGCGCACGCACGCGTGCCCGGTGGTTCGTCGTCGGGCGCAGCGGTGTCGGTGGCGTTGGGTCTTGCCGAGGTAGGCATTGGCACGGACACGGGGGGTTCTATCCGCATCCCGGCTGCGCTGTGTGGTTTGGTGGGTTTTAAGAGTACGCAAACGCGCATTCCGCGCACGGGTGTGATGGAGCTGTCACGCACACTCGACACGGTGGGCAGCATGACCCGCTCGGTGCGCGCGTGTTTGGTGGTCGACGCGGTGATGTCGCAACAGCCCTTGCCCACCGATGCCGCCAACTTGCGTGGCTTGCGTTTTGCTGTGCCGCAAACTTTGATGATGGACGATATCGATGCCACAGTAGCCCAAGCCTTTGCGCGCACTTTGCGCAGCATTGCCGAGGCGGGTGCGCAGGTGGTGGAGATACCTTTCAAAGCGCTGGGCGACATTGCCGCGCTCAGCATGCCCGGTGGCTTTTCGCCCATCGAGAGCTACGCGGCGCACCATGCACGCCTAGAGCGCGGTGCAGACCGCATCGACCCCCGTGTGGTGGCCCGCATGATGCTGGGTAAAGGCATCAGCGCACAAGACTACCTTGAGCTGCACAACCGTCGCCACTCTTGGATTGCCGACGCCCAACAAACGCTGCACGGCTTTGACGCCATGCTGTGCCCGACCGTCCCGATGGTGGCCCCGTTGATTGAGCCCTTGCGCAAGGACGACGATGTGTTCTTCAAAGTCAACCGCTTGTTGTTGCGCAACCCTGCGGCCATTAACTACATGGATGGGTGCTCTTGGAGCCTGCCTTGCCACCAAGCGGGCGAGCTGCCTGTGGGCTTGATGGTCTCAGGCTTGGCAGGGCAAGATGCGCATTTGGCGCGGGTGGCGCTGGCTTTAGAAAACTTAATGAATTCTTTACATGCTTAGCCCACAATCGATGCATTGAGAGAAAGAGAGCGAGCTATGACTTCTAAATTTCGTATGTTGGTTTTAGGCGTGTTGCTGGCAGTCACTGCCGGTGGCGCGATGGCCCATGGCCCATATGGTGGCTACCGTGGGCATAGCGGTGGTTACTACCGTGGTGGTGGCGACTATTTCTGGGGCCCCGCGTTGGTGGGCGGGGCGATTGTGGGGACGTCCATTTATTTGTCGCGCCCTGTGCAGCCATCGACCGTCATCATCACCAGCCCTCCAGCGGTGGTGATGAACAACCCACAACCCACCCAATGGGTGAATGGTCAGCCCGTGCCAGCGCCTGTCGAAGCGTATTACTGCCGTGACTTTGGTCAATATTTCCCTGTGGTGCAAACCTGCCCCACTCCTTGGATGGTGGTGATGCGATGAACAAAGCCTATCTATGTGTGTTGATTGCAGGTTTGCTGCCCTACGCGGGAACGATGGCCGCCAAGTGGGGGTTTAGCCGCTATGACAACCACAACCCCCGCCAATGGCTGGCAGAGCAAACAGGTTTTCGAGCGCGTGGCAATGCGGCGCAGGCCAACAGTTTTGAGGCGTTTCCGTTCTTTGCGGCTGGCGTGATCTTGGCCTCTTTGGCTCAGGTCGATGCGGCGCGTTTGGATATGTACGCCATGGTCTTTGTGACCGCACGTGTGGGTTTTATCGCGAGCTATGTGGCCGATAAAGCGGCTTTGCGTTCTATCTTTTGGTCGATCGGCTTGTTGAGTGTGGTGGGTTTGTTCGCCGCTGCTTTGGGCTTGTAACCCTGTCATCCGATCTGCAGATTGCCGCGTTGTAGTACTACCTTGTCATAAAGTGAGTTCACCATGAAACGCATCTCCATCCTCTTAGCTTGTTTGTTGTCTGCCGTGTTGGCTGTGCCAGCACAAGCAAATGGCTTCGGCCATGGTCACGGTGGCGGCGGGCATGGTTATGGCGGCTATGGCGGACATCACGGTGGTTATGGCTACCGCGGTGGCTGGGGTAACAATTGGGTGGCTCCCGTTTTGGGCGCCGCGATTGTGGGTGGCGCAATTTACGCAGCCAGCACACCTCGCTACGTCATGCCTCAACAAGTGGTGGTGCAGCAGCAATATGCGCCGCCTAGTCGGGTGGCGTATTTCTGCCCAACAGCACAGCAGTACTACCCCCAGGTGCCAAG
>Ga0075464_10001061_pt1 | contig 12384 bp, 14 predicted proteins | sample DEB19_08_DNA_5_FD_75068 | JGI IMG/M metagenome (GOLD analysis project Ga0075464, IMG submission 75068) | Aqueous microbial communities from the Delaware River and Bay under freshwater to marine salinity gradient to study organic matter... | ecosystem: Environmental > Aquatic > Marine > Coastal ...
GCGGGCGATACGGTCACCCTCCATCTTGCGCTCGACCCACATAAAGATTTCGGTGTAAACCGTTTGCGGACAGGTATAACCGCACCACAGTCGCCCAGCGACGGCGGTAAATAAAAATAAGGACAGCGCACTGATGACCAATAAACCCGTGAGGTAGATCAAGTCCTGCGGGTACAGTACCAGATCGAAAATATAAAAACGCCGCGATGCCAGGTCAAACAACATGGCTTGCCGATCATTGATCGAGAACCAGGGCAAGCCGTAAAACACGACTTGCGTTGCAAACACCATGACCCAGCGCCAGTAGTTGAACCAGCCCGATACGCTGCGCGCATAAATTTTTGCATCGGACTGGTAAAGCAGTGCAACGCTTGCAGAGTCGTCAACAGCTATCGGGATGACTCGGTGCAGGCTGGTGACGGTGTGGTCTCTGTTGGACACCATGAGGCTTTTACGGTGTTTTAGGCGAAGCCGTTGGAGGGCCCCCAACAGTGCTCTGCGACAGACTCAACACATAAGCTGCGACCACATGAATTTGCTCTGCCGACAGTTTGGGCGACTGGGCCGGCATCACATTATTTTTTCCATTTTTTATGGCACTGACAATCGCTGCCTCGCCCCAGCCATGCAGCCAGTAGTCGTCGGTCAGGTTGGGCGCACCGAGTGCCTTGTTGCCGGTCCCATCAACACCATGACATGCCGCACATGCAGAGAATTTGGACTTGCCACTGAACGCCTTGATCTCGTTGTGCGGGCTGCCCGACAGTGACAGCACGTAGTGGGCCACCGCGCTCATCTCGGGGTCACCACCGATGGCTGCGCCCATGGGCGGCATCACGCCAATGCGGCCGTTGGTGATGGTTTGCACAATGTGTGCGCCACTGCGCTCACCCAGCCAGGCTGCGTTGGCGTTGGTCAGGTTGGGAAAGCCCTTGCTGCCGCCACCGTCTGAGCCGTGACACTGCGAGCAGTTGTTCATAAACAGCCGCTCACCGACAGCCAAGGCGCGCTTGTCTTTGGCCAGCACTTCCACGCTTTGCGCTGCAAACGCTGCATACAGAGGAGCCACTTCTGCACGGAGCTGCGTCACATCCTGCTGGTGCTCACCATCGGTTGACCACTTCAAAAGTCCCTTGTAGCTACCCAGTCCGGGGAATAACGCCAGATAGACCAGCGCAAACACAATCGTCAAAATAAACAGCCACAGCCACCAGCGCGGCAAGGGGTTGTTGTACTCACGCAGATTGCCGTCCCACACATGGCCTGTCGTGTTGTCATCTTTGCTGCGCCCTGCTTGGCCATCATGCGTAACCACGGTGGCTTTACCCGCCAGATACAGCAGCAAACCGCAAGCCAGCACTGAAACAATGCTGATGGCTGCGATGTACCAAGGCCAAAATCCGTTGACGAAATCGCTCACGGCTGCAGCTCCTGGTCAGCGATGAAGGGCAATTGCGCCGCTTCGTCAAAACCGGTTTTGCGTGCAGGCCGATACGCCCACACCAAAATGCCAACAAACAGCACAAAGCTAAAGGCCGTCACCAGACTGCGAAGAATATTGATGTCCATGTTTTGTCTCCTGCTCAGTTCAACGCCAGACCCAAGCCCTGCAAGTACGCCACCAAAGCGTCCAGCTCCGTCTTGCCCTTCACCTCATCGGGCGCGGCAGCAATTTGTGCATCGGTATAGGGCACACCCACACGCCTGAGCGCTGTCATGTGAGCGGCGATCGATGTGTGGTCTGCAGGCGCTTTCTCCAGCCACGGGTAGGCGGGCATGATGGATTCGGGCACCAGATCGCGTGGGGCTATCAGATGCAGGCGTTGCCACTCATCGCTGTATTTGCCGCCCACGCGGTGCAGGTCAGGCCCCGTCCGTTTGCTGCCCCACTGAAACGGATGGTCGTATACAAACTCGCCCGCCACTGAATAGTGCCCATAGCGCAGCGTTTCAGCCACCAGCGGGCGAATCATTTGCGAGTGGCAGTTGTAGCAGCCTTCACGGACATAAATGTCTCGGCCCACCACTTTCAATGCTGAATCCGGGACGATGCCTTTGATAGGCAGGGTGGTTGATCTTTGGAAGAAGAGCGGAACAATTTCCACCATACCGCCGACCGCCAGCACCATCAGAATCAACACAATCATCAAGGTGTTGCTGGTTTCAACTTTTTCGTGGGTAAATGCCATGATGGTTCCCTTGGTGTGGTGCTTAGGCGTGTGCGGCTGCTGACGGAATAGGTGCATCAAAAGGCTTGCCCGCCCGCGCCGTCATCAACACATTCCAGGCCATCACCAACATGCCCAACAGGTACAAAATACCGCCAAAAAAGCGCACCACATAAAATGGAAAGGTGGCCTTGACACTTTCAACGAAGGTGTAAGTCAGCGAGCCATCAGGGTTGATGGCGCGCCACATCAGCCCCTGCATCACGCCGGCTATCCACATGGCAGCGATGTACAGCACGATGCCGACGGTGGCGACCCAAAAGTGCAACTCAATGGCCGGCACGCTATGCATTTTGGTTTGGCCAAACATGCGCGGCACCAAGAAATACAGCGCACCCATCGATATAAAACCGACCCAGCCCAGCGTGCCGCCGTGCACGTGCGCAACGTTCCAGTCGGTGTAGTGCGACAGCGCATTCACGGTCTTGATCGATAACATCGGCCCCTCAAAAGTCGCAATACCGTAGAACGACAAGGCCACAATCATGAAGCGGATGATCGGGTCGTCACGCAGTTTGTGCCAGGCACCGGACAACGTCATCACGCCGTTGATCATGCCGCCCCAACTGGGCGCCAGCAAAATCAGCGAAAACACCACACCGAGAGACTGGGCCCAGTCGGGCAGCGCGGTGTAATGCAAGTGGTGCGGGCCCGCCCACATGTAGGTAAATATCAGTGCCCAAAAGTGTACGATGGACAAGCGGTAGGAATACACAGGCCGCTCTGCCTGCTTGGGGATGAAGTAGTAGACGATGCCCAGAAAGCCCGCCGTCAGCAAAAAACCTACCGCGTTATGGCCGTACCACCACTGCACCATGGCATCTTGCACTCCTGCGTAAGCCGAATAGGACTTCATCCAGCCCGCTGGCACAACGGCAGCATTGACAATGTGCAGCATCGCCACGGCAATGATGAACGCACCATAAAACCAGTTGGCCACATAAATATGCCGCACCTTGCGAATACCTATCGTGCCAAAAAAAACAATCGCGTAAGCCACCCACACAACGGTGATGAGCAGCGCAATCGGCCACTCCAGCTCAGCGTATTCTTTACCGCGTGTGTAGCCCAGCGGCAGCGATACAGCCGCCGCCACAATCACCGCCTGCCAGCCCCAAAAGTGAAAGGCTGCCAGCTTGTCTGAAATGATGCGCGTCTGGCAAGTACGCTGCACCACGTAGTAACTGGTGGCAAACAGCGCACAACCGCCAAACGCAAAGACTCCTGCGTTGGTGTGCAGTGGGCGCAACCTGCCAAACGACAGCCACGAGATACCGAAGTTAAGTTCAGGCCAAGCCATTTGTGCAGCAATGAACACGCCCACCAGCATGGTCACCACGCCCCACACCACCGCCATGATGCTGAACTGGCGCACCACCTTGTCGTTGTATACCGTGGCTGTTGAGGCGGCCCAAACTCTGGGCGGCGCATGAACGGTTGGAATGGGAAGTACGGCACTCATTTTAGGAATCCTCTTTGCCTGAAGCGATGTCTCAAGTGTGTTGGTCAACGGCACTTGGCGTCTTGATATGGATCAAGCTCGCATCAGAATCCAGCATCAAAATACGCTGACCCTCACTGTCCAGCTCTTCAAACTGACCCGACCACACGGCCCATGCCAGTACGCCCATCACGCCAAGCGCCAGCAGTACCGACAGCGGAACCAGTAAAAATAAAATGTCCATCAAATGTCCATCACGCGTCCGTTTTAAATCGCGACAACCGTGCTGCATTGACCACCACCAAGAGTGAGCTGAGCGCCATCCCCAGCCCCGCCAGCCATGCGGGCAAGAAACCACCGACGGCCAGTGGCACACCGATGGCGTTGTAAATCGCAGCCCACGCCAGGTTTTGTTTGACGATTTTCAAGGTGCGTCTGGACTGGTCCAGCAGGACGGGCAACATTGAAAGTTGTGCGCCCGGCAGCACCAAATCGCTTTGTGCTTGGGCCAATGGCACCGCTGCGCCGACAGCCACTGAGACATCAGCCGCAGCCAGCGTTGGCCCGTCGTTCAGACCGTCGCCCACCATCAGCACTTTGTGACCCTGGGCTTGCAACGCCTGCATAAAAGCCAGCTTGCTCTGGGGCAGACAATCACCCTGCGCGTTTTGAATGCCCAAATGATCGGCCACTCGACTGGTGGCGGTCGAGCTGTCGCCCGACAACAGATACACCGCCAAACCGCGGGCTTGCAAGGCGGCAACCGCAGCACCAGCATCACGCCTCAGGCTCTCGGTCAGTTCAAAAGTGGCAAGCCAACCTTGGCTGTCGACCAGATGGACTCGGCCCAGCGTCATGTCCGCGCCATTTAGGTTGCTATTATTTTGGTTGCTATCATTTAGATGGCTATCAGTTAGATGGCTATTAAGGTCGCAAAAACTGCGTGAACCCAAACGCAGCACGCCCGACCAGTCTTCAGCATGTGGACTGCTTTCGTCACACAAGGCCTCAAGACCCAAGCCGGCAAACTCTTTGACGTTCGATACAGCAAGGGCAGGCAAATGCTCCGCAGCAGATACCAGCGCCCGCGAGACCGGATGCAAAGAATGCCTGGCCAGACTGGCTGCCCACTGCAGCGCCTGGTTGCCGGAGACTCCGGACCGTGTTTGCACGGCCTTCAGGCGCATGGTGGCCTCGGTCAGCGTCCCGGTTTTGTCAAAAATAACCGTGTCAACAGCATCCAGTGATTCAACCGCCTGCAAGCGTCGCACCAGCACCCCATGCCGCGCCAAGAAGCCAGCAGTCGTGAGCATGGCGGTGGGCGTGGCCAGGGACAGCGCGCACGGACACGTCACCACCAGTACCGCAACTGCAGCCATGAGCGCCATGGCTGGGTCAGTGCGCCACCAAAACGCTGCGGCGCCTGCCGCAGCCAGCAACACCAGCCACAAAAATGGTTTGGCCACACGGTCGGCCAGCAAAGCAAGGCGCGGTTTATCAAGGGTAGCCCGCGCCATCAACGCCACCATTTGCGCGTATCGGGTATCTTGGCCCAATTTGTCAACACGCACCAGTGCCGCGCTGCCCACGTTGTAACTGCCCGCCAGCACTGAATCTCCCCTATCGCGCGTCACGGGCTGGGACTCCCCGGTCAGTAGGGCTTCGTCGGCCAACACACCGACGGACAGCACGGTAGCGTCTGCCGGAAAAGCTTCGCCCGGCAACACGCGAACCACATCGCCAAGGCATAAGCGGCGACTTGATATGTGTTCAAAACCGCCATCAGGCAGTTGCCGCTGAACGCCAGCGGGCATACGCTGCATCAGCGCACCCAACGCGCCTGCGGTACGGCTGTTCAGGCGTTGCTCGAGCCAGCGTCCGGTCAGCAGAAAAAAAACAAACATGGTCAGCGAGTCAAAGTACACCTCGCGCCCCCACCAGCCTTGGGGTTCAAAGGTGGCTGCGGTACTGACGACAAAAGTAACGCCTATGCCAATGGCCACAGGCAAGTCCATGCTGATGCTGCGCCGCATCAGATCACGCCAAGCTTTGCTGAAAAACGGCCCGCACGAAAACAGCACCACGGGCAAGCTGAGTACCCACGATGCCCAGCGCAAAAGCTTTTCAATGTCTGGGGTTATGTCGCCTGGCTGCGTGAAGTAGGTTGGGGCGGCATACATCATGACCTGCATCATGCAAAAACCCGCTACCAGCCAGCGCCACAATACCAGGCGCGACTGCTGGCGGTCGCCCTGAACAGACACCGCGTCATCCGCAGGCAGCAACTGGTAGCCGTGTGCCAACCCTGCGTTTAACCAACTTGACGGCTGGGTTTGCGCTGCTGACCAGGTCACGCTGGCCCGAGCGCTGGCGGCACTGACTTGCACTGCCAGCACACCTTTGACACGCCCCAGCGCTGTTTCAAGCGTGAGCGCGCAGGCGGCGCATGACATGCCCTTGACCACCATAAAAGACTGGAAAACTTGCGCTTGCGAGTGTTTGTCAACAGGTTGACTGAATGCAGCCCAAGCCTCGGGATCGTCGTACACAGAAAAGCGGACACTGCTCAGCTCGTCATCAGCAACAGATTGCTCAAAGCCAGAAAAAGGAAGATGACCCGTCACATGCATCACGCAAGACTACTGTCCGCTATGAGAACAAGTGTTGATATGGATCAAGTCGTGCCGGATTGGTTTCGTTTAGGATGAAACTTCAACTACAGGAGACCCTCATGTACCAGCGAATTCTTATTGCCACCGACGGCTCACCCCTGTCAAAAAAAGCGGTCACCAGCGGGCTGGAGCTTGCTGCACTGACAGGCGCAAGCATTGTTGCTCTCAAAGTGGTGCCGCGCTACCCTGTCAGCTACTTTGAAGGCGGTGTGGCCTTGTCCCTGAACAACGTCGCTGGCGTTGAAAAGCAATGGGCCGATGCCGCCATGGCCGTCGTCACCAAGGTCAAAGATATGGCTGAGGCAGAAGGTGTCAAAGCCAAAGCAATGACCACGTCGTCAGACTTCACGGCAGAAGCCATCATCAACGCCGCCAAAAAACACAAGTGTGACTTGATTGTGATGGCATCACACGGCAGGCGCGGCGTGAAGCGGCTGTTGATGGGTAGCGAAACCATGCACGTGCTGACGCACTCGCACATCCCGGTGCTGGTACTCAGATAACCCAAGGGGATCCATATGAGAGTTTTATTGGCCGCTGACGGCAGCAAGTACACCAAAAAAGCATTGGCCTTTCTCGTCAACCATGAGAGCTTGGTCAACAACAAGGACGAATTGTTTGTACTCAACGTACAGATACAAGTACCGGGCAGAGTCAGAACCATGCTCGGGTCGGCCGAGGTTGCCGCCTACCACCGTGAGGAAGGTGACAAGGTACTCAACCCCATCAAAAAGTTTTTGGACAAACATGCGTTGAAATACCGCTGCGTGTCAGTGGTGGGACACCCTGTTGACGAAATTCTTAATGCAGCAGCCAAAGAAAAATCACATTTGATCGTGATGGGCACACGTGGCCACGGGCTGATCGGGCGGGCATTGATTGGCAGCGTTGCGCAACGTGTGGTGTCGGATTGCGACATACCCGTGCTGCTGGTTAAGTAGTTAAACCATTGACACCCAACGGGCAACACCATGAAAGTATTGTTCGCCGCAGATGGAAGTACTTTTACCAAAAAGGCACTGACTTTTTTAGTCGGCAATAAAAACCTGCTGGGCAAAGGTGATGAACTGGTAGTGGTGCATGTGCAAGATGCGGTTTCGGCGAATATTGAACGCAAACTGGGCTCGGCTGAAGTCGCCGCCTACCAAGCCAAGCAAGCTGATGCCATCCTCAAACCGATCAAAAGGTTCTTGGACAAACACACCATTAACTACCGCTGCTTGTGGGTAGTTGGCACCGCAGCCGGTCAAATCATTGATATCAGCAAGCGCGAGCGTGTACAGATGGTTGTGATGGGCGCACATGGGCACGGCCTGCTAAGCCGTATGTTCATGGGCAGCGTGGCTCAGCGGGTGTTGGCTGAAAGTGACATTCCAACGCTGCTGATCAAGTAGCGCCAATACGTCCAGGTAAAACGCTCTTTCGAACACATAGGAGTCCCGACCATGTACAGAAAAATTTTGGTAGCCGTAGATGGCAGCGAAACGTCTAATAAGGCTGTCTCAGCTGCACTAGAGATGGCAAGCTACTCAGGTGGCCGATCCGTTATCAGGTTGATCCACGTGCTGGATGAGATGGCCTATTTCATGGGTCTGGATCCTTATGCAGGACAGTCATACTCAGTCATCAGTGTGATGCGGGAAGCAGGCGAAAAAATTCTCGCTGACGCACTGGCGATTGTTCAATCAGCCGGCGTTCAAGCCGACACGGTGTTGGTTGATCAGCTTGGATCGCACTTGGCAGAAACAGTCGCAGCCGAAGCCAAAGCCTGGGAGGCCAGCCTGGTCGTTGTAGGCACGCATGGCAGGCGGGGCATAGGAAGAATGCTTCTGGGCAGTGGCGCAGAGCAGATTATTCGCCTGGCACCCTGCCCTGTGTTGGTGGTGCGAAGTGCACAAACTGTTTAACACAACTGGCCGGTACGGCTGGCTATCTATGAGCTTCATTGGTAAATGCTGCTCTTGCTACTCGTGGTTTACGCGTGCATCCTACTCAGCGAAAGCTTTCCCAAAGGCAGCGACACAAGGGCGTTACCCAAAACCTGGCATTTCATGCTGGGCTTGAAAGTATTTGAGCTGATTTGGTTCCGGTTGATCGCCAAACTGGTCAACTCCACGCCACTTATCGAGCCGCCAATTGCCCGCTGGCAAGACCTGACGGCCAAAGCGGTGCGGGCTTTGCTCTACCTGTTGATGATCACCATGCCGCTATTGGGCTGGCTGAGATTGGGTGCCGCTGGCAAGTCGATTCCGTTTTACGGCTGGCAACTACCAGCGTTAGTAGCCGAAAACAAAGGGATTACTGAAACTGTCAAGGACGTTCACGAAGCAGGCGCGACCGTCATTTATTTCCTGGTGGGCATCCATGCCTTGGCTGCGCTTTGCCACCACTACTTTGTACGCGACAAAACATTACGGCAGACGCTGCCATGAGCAGCTCATCAGACATCAAAAGCAGTGCTGATACTGCTAGAAATGGAGCCAATAGAACAACAATAGCATTGCGCACTTGGCTAAAGATAGGCTCGGCGGTGCTTGTGTGCATGACTCTGGCGTTTTACCTGATGCGCAATGTGCTTCTAGGCACGCCCGTTAACGTTTACGAAGCTACCCGTAGTGAACTGGTGCAAAGCGTGGTGGCCAGTGGCCGGGTGATTTCACCGCAGCGGGTGACAGTGGCTTTGCAGGGCACGGGCCGGGTACTTCGGGTTGCTGTAGCTGAAGGCCAGACAGTAAAGGCTGGGCAACTGCTGATTGCGCTTGACAACAGCGACAACCAGGCCAGCTTGGCGCAATCGGCCGCAGCAGTCGCCCAAGCGCAGGCCAAACTACAGCAGCTGAGCGAACTCAGCCAGCCATTAGCACTGCAAACACTTGCACAAGCTCAAGCAACTGAGCTGCAAGCGCGCAAGACACTTGATCGCAACCGTGATTTGGTGGCTAAAGGTTTTGTCAGCCAAGCTGCTGTCGATGATGCCCAGCGCGCAGTGGATATAGCAATAAGCCAAGTGGCCAGCGCACAGGCACAAGTTAAAACCAATACTGGTGACGGCAGCGATACAGCTCTTGCCAAAGCAGCGCTGGCACAAGCTCTGGCGGGACAGCAGTTGGCACGTGTCAAGCTGGCGCAAGGGCAGGTGCTGGCGCCCGTCAGTGGTGTGTTGATTTCGCGCAGCGTCGAAGTGGGCGATATCGTGCAGCCAGGCAAAGCATTGATGGTGCTGGCGGCTAGCGGACATACACAGATTTTGATTCAGATTGATGAAAAAAACCTGTCGAAAGTTGCGCTCGGGCAAACGGCCTATGCATCTGCCGATGCCTTTGCAAGTCAGCGCTTTGACGCCGTTGTAGCGTATATCAACCCTGGTGTGGACACTGCGCGCGGCTCGGTGGAGGTCAAACTCAACATTGCCAATCCGCCCGTTTATTTACGCCAGGACATGACGGTGTCGGTAGACATTGAAACAGCACGCCGAACAGCCACGGTGGTGATACCCGCCAGCGCCCTGCAAGATGCCGCAACCGACAAACCCTGGGTGTTGGTGGTACGTGACAAGCGCGCAATAAAGCAGTTCGTCACGCTCGGCCTGCTGGGTGATGCGCGGCTTGAAGTGCTGCAAGGCGTTGCAAAGGGCGAAGGCGTTATCCCCAAGTCAAAACTCGGCATCAAAGCGGGACAACGCGTTCGCGCGCGGGTAGAGGCTGAGCCCCCGCCAACTGCCCCACGCGCAGCCGGCAAACGCCCCATGGAACCATGAAGCTGTCGACATGAGCCCGTTGCTCCCCTTCGAGTGGGTGCTGGCCACGCGTTTTCTGCGCGAAGGGTTGCTGCAAACTCTTTTCATTATTTCGGGCGTGGCTCTGGGCGTGTCGGTGATCGTGTTCATGTCGGCCCTGCTGACAGGCTTGCAGGGCAGCATTTTCAAAACGCTGCTGGACTACCAGGCGCAAATTGTCATTTCGCCACCCGATGAAGCACCGCGCACGTTGCGGCGCGCTGAAGGTACAGAATTTGCTGCACAGGTTCAACCCAGAGCGCAGCGCCCCCGCTCCATCGACCAGTGGCAAAAAGTGCGTGACGTGACGCTTTCCATCCCTGGCGTTTTGGTAGTCGCCCCGGTGGTGGATGGCGCGGCGTTCATCTTGCGTGGTGATGCCAATACCGGCGTGTCCATGCGCGGTATTGAGCCGGAGAACTATCTGAGGCTGATCGCCTTGAAGGAAAAAATGATTTCGGGCAAAGCCGAATTGGACAGCACGGATATCGTCATCGGTAGCAAGCTGGCCACGGACTTGGGCGTATCGACGGGTGACAAGCTGACGCTACAAGCTGCCTCTGGCGTGTCCACCGTGCTCTTTGTCTCGGGCATTTTTGATTTTGGCAACCAGGGCCAAAACACAGGCAGCGTGTATGTGGCGCTGCGTACCGCCCAAAGCCTGTTGGGCCTGCCAGGCAGTGTGACCAGCCTGCAACTCAAGGTGGCCGCTCCGTTTGATGCAGAAACACTGGCATTGCAAATCGAAGCGCAACCAGGTATCAAGGTTGAAAGCTGGATCAAAACCAATGCCGAGTTTTTCAAAGCACTGTCAGGGCAAACCATGTCCTTCTTTGTGATTCGCCTGTTTGTTGGCTTGACGGCTGCATTGGGCATTGCCAGCGTGCTGGTGGTGTCTGTGGTGCAAAAATCCAAAGAGATTGGTATTTTGCGTGCCACAGGTACTACGCGCGGCCAGATCCTTGGTGTTTTTTTACTGCAGGGTGCCATCTTGGGTTTGCTGGGCTCTGTGTTTGGGTCCATCATGGGTTGGCTTTTTCTGATCGCCTGGCGCGGCTTTGCTGTTAACGACGAGGGTGTGCCTTTTTTTATACTGGAGGCCGGGCCGGGCCTGTACCTGACGGTGGCTGCGGGTGCCACGCTGGTCGGCACATTGTCGGCATTGTTCCCAGCCCAGCGCGCGGCGCGGCTAGATCCGGCGGTGGCCATCCGTGGCTGACGAGAAACTCAAGCTGGCGCCAGACACGCCGACCAGCGGCCCCACCTTGCAGCTGGAGGGTATTCGCAAGTCGTACGGAACAGGCACAGCGCATGAGACAGAGGTACTGCACGGCATCGATTTAACCCTGGCACGCGGCGAATTTGCAGCGCTGATTGGACCATCAGGCTCTGGCAAAAGCACCCTCCTCAACCTCATTGGCCTGCTCGACAAGCCCAGCGCCGGCAAGCTGTTTTTAACCGGGCAAGAAGCTGAGAACCTGCCCGACAAAGCCCTGACCCGCCTGCGCGGCGACGCGGTTGGTTTTGTGTTTCAGTTCCACAACCTGCTGCCCGCCTTTACAGCGGTTGAAAACGTCATGCTGCCGCTACTGGCCAAGCGCGGCAAGCCAGACGCCGAGATGCGCCAGCGTGCTGAAGGACTGATTGACAAAGTCGGCTTAACACCCTGGGGACACCACTTGGCCAATGACTTGTCGGGTGGCCAGCAGCAGCGAGTAGCGATTGCACGGGCGCTGGTGATGCAGCCCGCACTGGTGCTGGCCGATGAGCCAACTGGCAACCTGGACACCAAGTCCGCAGATACGATTTTTGACCTGATGCGCGAGGTTAGCCAAACCAGTGGCACGACATTTTTAATCGTCACTCATGACCCACGCTTGGCTCAACGCTGCGACCGCATCATTGAGTTGGTCGATGGGCAGATTGATTCAGATAAAGCCAAGGTTGCGCGCGCCTAAAAACGAGCGACAAGCCCAAGTGTTGATGTGAATCAACCGACATATGCCCGCGCTGTCGTCAAATGACTGATGTTTTGGGCAAACACATGCAACAGCACAAGCTGGTCTTGAAACATCATCGTAAACCTCACACCACAGGTTCAGCCCATGAAAACCAAACTTCGTTTTTTAGCCCTATTAGCTTGTTCCTTGACACTCAACACAGCAACGGTATGGTCAGCGACCCCTGCACAGGAAACTGCACAGGAAACTGCACAAGTCCAATTACACACCTCCTCAATGGCAGAAAAAAAGGCACTTGCTGAGGCGA
>Ga0075464_10001063_pt1 | contig 12378 bp, 17 predicted proteins | sample DEB19_08_DNA_5_FD_75068 | JGI IMG/M metagenome (GOLD analysis project Ga0075464, IMG submission 75068) | Aqueous microbial communities from the Delaware River and Bay under freshwater to marine salinity gradient to study organic matter... | ecosystem: Environmental > Aquatic > Marine > Coastal ...
ACAAGAAATGTTTTCACCTGACGACCAGTATACAAGCAATAACATAAATAAAGGAATCAATATATTAGGGAATAGTGTTGATAAAATACCTGTTATAAATAATAGACTTGATAATTTAGATGGACAAAATAGCAATATAAGTATGTTATTGAATCCATATTTAGATAGCAAAGGAAAAGCACTTCTTTTTCCCAAAGGCGATAAAGGCGATAAGGGCGATAAAGGAAAACAAGGAGATATAGGTCCAAAAGGAGATACTGGTGCTACTGGTGGTGTAGGTGCTACTGGTGGTGTAGGTCCCAAAGGTGATACTGGTGGTGTAGGTCCAAAAGGTGCTACTGGTGGTGTAGGTGCTACAGGTGGTAAGGGGGATGATGGACGACGGGGGGAAGAAGGTTCTGCGGGTGCGAGTGTATTTGATGTTAGTCGTTTGATGTTAAATGGAGAAACAGACCTTTTCAATCAAAAAGATAAAATCAATGATAGTAAGAATGAACCACAACCATCCAATGCATATACCACATTATTTGGTTAAAGTTTGCTTTTCTTTTTTGTATTTCGATTGCGACGACGACGAATGCCCTTTGCATTAGTAGTCTTTGCATTAGTAGTTTTTTTTCTTTGCAAATCACTCACTACTTTCTTTGCAGTACTAATAAATGATTCATCACTCGCCCCATTAATCATCTCTTTAAATTCTTTAAGTGTATCTTTTACTTCAGTTGCATACTCATCAGGGGTCATTATTTTCTTTTTCCCCTTTAACTCAATTATATAATCTAGTGCAAACTTTTGTTCGTCATTACATTGTCTCTTATTAGCAGGTGAATTAATGTCCCAACTAACAGTGGATGGGTTTAAGCGAATGATGTCTCGCCCACTTAAATGTTTTAAATCATTGCACGTTTTATATGTGTACTTTTTAAATCTCGAATTGAACGATTTTGGCATTTATATACATTAATATAAATATATTTACCCAAAAACTTTAGATGTGCTAATTATTAATCCGGCGACAACTACAATAATAGATGCGTAATCATCAATGGTGGTTGGAATGTGTAACCAAAAGGTGTTAGTTATAATTTGACTGCCAAATAAAAACAAATAACTTGCGATTGTTAGTTTTACTGGATTCATTATGCTAACTCCAATACGCATTGCGGGGATGGCAACGCACCACATGGCGGTAGCCCAGAATTCATTCGCAATTATTTTTTCTAGCAATGTATCGTTTACATGCTCTTTTGTGGTTTGTAAAAATAGTGCGATATCCTGCAATACCATGCTTATAGATGTTAAACCCATCCACAACGCAAGTTTATAAATTATTGTTAGATTCATGATATATTACGACATTATTATAATGTTATAATATACATAATATGCTAAACATAAACATCCAACTTGTGTTCTATTGGGGATTGATGATAATTGCATCGGTTATTTCAACGTGGGGGACATTTGTATCGCTTCCATACGAACATTTAGGACAATGGGATGCGATTAAAATGGCGCTTCCTTTTGCGTGGGTTGATTGGATATTTTTGACGCTTGCCATAAATATCGGCAATCAGCACGATTTAGCAACCCCTCTTCAGATGAAATTTGGAATAACCATGCTTAAATTCTTCCTTATTATGATTTTTACTAAATACTATTTACACGCGGATGTAAGTCGAAGTGATGTTGTTGGATTTATCATTGTATTTTTAGCATTTTTATTAAATGAATTTCACGGAATGTCTTACTTACTTGGTCGTGGTGTAGACAAGGACAAGGATATTAAAAAAGAAGAGGATGATAAGACGAAAGAACTAACAACATCTAACAAACCTATTATCGAAAAAGAACCGTCTAAACCAAATTAATTTCTTTGGTTAAAATATAATGAATGTTTTAGACTCTTTGTTTGGACCTATTGGTAAGCAATACTGCAGTTTGTTTTATTATTTGTCAGTAATCGGATTTACAATGTATGTGGGTGTAATTATTGGCGGACTTTTACATGGCGTGTCTAGTAGTAAGGGGTTGTCGTATTACTTAGCAATATTTTGGGTTGCATTAATATTTTTACTTGGGTATTTCCAGAATCGCTTGTTATTTTCGATGTGTTCGCGTTAATTTTTATCTTTCGATATTATATTATGGATGGTATAATATCGACCCTTTTTTCGCCAATTGATTCGAAGAAGTATTGTGATTATTTTTACTATTTAGAACTTTTCTATTTTTTTTCATTTGTTAGTGCAATGACAATTATGGTTATTGGTGCATACCATAAAAAGATGACTAACGGACATTTTGCCGTTGGTATTGTAGGGTTAGTTTTTAAGTTTTTAATGTATATTCAATGCAGGTTGTTATATTCGATGTGCGTTAAATAAATTATAATTCTCTGTCATCATCTGTATAGAATGTGTGCTTTTTTGGTAGTAGTGGTGGTGGTAGTGATGGTGGTTTAATCCAATAAAAAAGGGTTCCAGTTGTTAGAATAGTTATACTAGGCACCAAGACAATTACGAGGGCAGGGTTTGAGATTTGTTTGTAAAATTGTTTAATCATTAATGATATAATATAATAAATATATTATACCATTTAAATTTATTTGTTATAATGTTATGTTATATCGGGTTTTAGAATCGTCATTCTAACAAAACTATCGGTCAAAGACAGACATTTGACGAAGTCGAATAACAAATAATTTTATAATTTATTATCTCCTCCTCATCCTCCTCTCATTCGTCGCTTATTTGTTCGGTTTCGCTTGGTGTGCGAGTGTTTTCTGCAGGTTTTGGGGCATCTCTTGGAACATCTCTTGGAACATTTGTTAGTGCAACGATGAGTCATTATACATTGTTCCAATATTTTATTTTAAACAAATGAATATAATATATTATAAATGTCTATGATTGTTGTTATATCGCGATACAATGAAGATATAAAATGGGCGGATGAATTCCCAAATGTATTGATTTATAATAAAGGAACCAAACTTGATGGTTCATATAATGAAATTATGTTAAATAATGTGGGTAGGGAAGGGCATACTTATTATAAATATATTGTAGATAACTATGAGAATTTAGAAGATTATACGTTTTTTTTACAAGGAAACCCATTTGACCATTCACCAAATATAATTAATAATTTGCATTCCCATATGCAAAAACTGGATTTTGATTTTGAATATTTAAGTGAGCATGTTATTCGTTCTACGTTTGATTTAGAATGTAGATTAAACTGGCAGTGTAAAAATATTCATGCTAATTTTGAAAAAATATTTGGTGAAAAATGTATCAAAGAATGTATATTTGGGGCGGGTGCTCAATTTATAGTTTCAAAAAATAGAATATTGCAAAGACCAAAATTATTTTATGAAAATATTGTAAAAATGTTAGAATACACAATTGACCCAATAGAAGGACACGATGTTGAACGATTTCACAAATACATTTTTACCGCATAATATTTTGATGTAGAATAATTATTACTTATTTTAAAAGTTGAAGTCGGACTTTCTTCTTTAAACTGTCCTCGTCATTAAATACAATGATTCGGACGCGTCGTATATCTCCATTCTCAACTTCTTCCGTGTCCATTATCTTTATTTTATACATCAGATTTAATGATTTCAGATAAACGCTAAACATATGCGTTTCGTTAGGTTCATTGATTGTATGTTTATCGAATAAATAGGCATCACATTCAATGGGTTCTATTGAAGTAGAACACATCGCGAGGAGGGAACACTGTGTTTGAACCCGCCGAACAGACCGCATTTGGTCGTTAATATAATCGAGTTTATCAATCCACTTATTATAGAACGCGGATGCACCGTCCGACAATGGAACCCCTAAACACAACTGAAACTTCGTCATATTCAACAAATCCACGAGGCGTCTGATTGGACTCGTTATGTGTATGTATTTATCCACTTCTAACACCCCGTGTCTAACATCTCCGCCAAACGCAACATACTCACACACCGCATTCTTCCAGTTTTTAATCGCGGTAGGAAGGATGTCGTTATTTAATATTGTTGCCCTGCGAAAAATCCCTGTCCTGTGTTCGTCATGCATTTTCTCGGCGATTCGGCGATTCATTTGACCCATCCAAAAGGCGACTAGTTCATGACTATCGGTTGCAACCCCTGTTGTTGTCCCCGTTTGCATTTTGTTAGTTATTTCGAATAATTGGCGATATTCGCGAGATGCCAATAGTGCGGATTCTTCATAAACATAATTGCGAGAAACTGTAATCGCCGTGTTTTTGAATGATACGTCAATGACGGTTCCGGTGTTCGTGCAAAGGGCGACATCCATTGTTAGAGCGATGCGTCTTAACCCGCAGACAAGACTGCATTCGTGTTCTGACAATCGATGGGGCAACATTGGTCTAGACTTATCGGGCAAATAAATGGTTGAAACTTTGGATACGTATTCCCACAAGTTGTATGCATCCAAACACGCAACTACATTGGCGATATAAACGCTTACGGTAGTTGTCCCGTCTGTTCGTTCGACAATGCTTAATGCGTCGTCGAAGTCGTGTGTTCCTGCGGGGTCGATTGTTATTATTTTCATTCCTGCGCGTGATTCAGTGGGGATAAAGGTGGGATTAGTGGAAATTAGTGCGGTCGCGACACCTTTATTGAAATATTGCATTGTGAGTGCCAATTTGGTGCAATGTAATTGATATTCGTAGTAATTCTCAAGAATGTCCACGTCGCCAATGGCATTTGTTAGATTGGCGTGTGGGTTTAATTCGGTCCATTTTAAAAATCGGATTAATACATATTTATTTGTGAATACTTTGGAAAATCCAACATTTTTCATTTCATAAGCGACTAAAAATGGTGGTAGGTGCTTGTCGTCGGGGATGCACTTGTATAGGTGTTTGTTGCCAACCCTGCCATACGTGCGATTGTTTCGGAGACACAATATGGCGGGAATAACAGACAACCTTGTGGGGGTTTCGGTTAATACTATTTGGTTTGATTCGTTAATAACAAATAGGTCATTGTGGAATAGTTTTGAGGTATCGATTTTTTCGTCTATTTCTGCGGGTTGTCCGGTGTTTGCATTAATGAAACCCGATGTGTTGTGTGATACTACGTATTTATACATTTGTTAGTTTGTTAGTTATATTAAGATATATTTAAAGTGTTTATTTTGAATCAATTTTAATATTGTCTCTATATATATTATATGTTCAAACCTAAAGACGGCGAACACTTATTATTTCCTGCGTTATACGACAAACACAAACAAGATTTTTTTAAGAATACCTTCATAAATATTTATGATAATAAAGACAAAGACCCGAACAAGGCAAAATTAGTTTTATTTGCTGTCAAACTAACAGATATAAAAAATTACGATAGTGGTTTGAATACAACTTTTACTTTTACTTCAAAAGATGGCATCGAGACGGACATTATTCACACGGAAGAGCTTAATTATCATAATTATACTTATACAATTGCTGACACCAATGAACAATACGGTGAACGTGTTTTCAAAAAACAATCGAGAAAGAGAAAATCTTATAGAAAATCTTATAGAAAATCTTATAGAAAACGTGCTGGTCACAAGACGCACTATCGTTAAATACTTTATTTTTGAATTTTAATAATAAGGTATAATATATGGATTTAATTGCTTTAGCAGATGTACACGAGTATAATTGTAGAGCTTATTTTTCACAAGAACTTTGCATTGTGCTATGTCGGAACCAGTTAAATTATTTTTTGCGGTAATAATTAATGATTAGTTTTGCGGATTTTTTTCGTTTTAATTTTGCCCGACGTTTTTTCCGACGCGTAATTCCTAGTCCCATTGGGACGGTTGCACTAGCACTTGTGTCTCCAGAATGTGTAAATGATTTTTCCCCGTGAATATCTATTTGTTCTTGTTCTAGCAATGCATTAAGTCCATCGTCATTAATTAGTTCGATATCTCCTTTTTCTATTTGTTTATTAATTGTTGCACGAGACATTTGTACTGACGACGACCTTGATAATTCTAAATATTTAGATATAACTTTATAATGTAAATTTTCTGTTTCTAATTCTGTATATAATGTTTCCATTTGAAATCGCCTATTTATAATCATTTCAATAATTCTTAATTCAAGAAATATTTGTCGGCATGTATGGGCAATGGTGGCACTGGTGGCACTTGTATCTTCTAACCTATTTGGTCGCTGTGATAATGTGGCTTGATACTGTTTTCTTGATTCCTTAATTGCATCCAATCTACTATCAATGGTGGAATTCAAATCAAATACCATCCCGAAATCAATGATGTATGACATTCCTGATTCATCCACAATAACATTTCCTCCGTGTAAATCAGTGTGAATAATACCGTAATCTAAAAACAATCGCAATACTTGTGCCCCTGCCGTAATTAATGCCATTTCCTTGAAACCTGCATCAGAACCTGCATCATAAACAATGTCGTGAAGAGACCTACTATTTGGGATATATTCCATTGCAATTGCGCCTACCTTTGCATCACGTTGATGGTAGTCAAACAAATAGTCATGAACTTGTGGATATTTGGTAATGCCCTTTCTTTTAATAGTGGATGATTTGTGCTGTGTTCCAAATAATACATCCCCACAATCATAAGAAATGCTATAGACATCAGGGCATATCGGGGGTTTTCCACCGACAATGCTATCGTGCCATAGTCTTTGTTGCAGTTTCGCTTCTTTGTAAAAATTAAGAACCGTTTCTGATGATTTGTTTTGTGGTCGCCCTCTATTTAGTGTAATAGGGTCCAACCCACTTTGTTCTACATTAAGAATGGATAATTTTAATAAATATTGTGTAATTGGTGTAGATAATCGGGTTCCTCCATTAGATGGTCCATAATACTCTACATTTTCAAGGGATACATCCATTGTTATCATAAATCCGAATAAAGAATCCGCCGTTAAAACATCAAACTCGGTGCCAATGCTTGTAATCATATCTGCCACAGGAGTAAATCCCATTTTATCAGCATTTTTCTTTTTTCCACCTCCTTTCATTATATTATATTATACCCTAATATAATTTAACAGAATTAAGCATCTACCTTTTGACATTGTTCCTTAACTTGTTCCTTTTCTTTATTTTGTTCTTTAACTTGTTCTTTAACTTGTTCCTTAACTTGTTCCTTAACTTGTTCCTTTTCTTGACTTTTTGTTATATCTATCTTCTTAACGACGTCGCGCTTAATGTTTTGATTCTGCAGTAGATACATTAATGTGCTTGGTAGAATAGCAACATTATTCATATATGTTCGATAGGATAGGGTGGATACGCTAGTATCTGCACCGAATCGAATAGAATACCACCAATACGCAGGAATGAAAAGACATTTACCGGGTTGCAGTGTTAGTTCAAGACATTTAATTTTGTCAAAGTCGGCACGATATTTTGCTTCTACAGACCACGGGTTTATTTGAGACCTGAATTCAAACGTATCATAATCATTAATTGGATATAAATATCGTCCGCTTTTAGGAGGCGATAATTTTATTTGTATCGAACCTTGGGTAACCACTAAAAATGTGCGGTAGTTGAGCTCATAACGGAATGGTGTCGTCGCCGATTCGGTTCCCATCAATATATCGTAATAGCAGTTTGACACCATGGGTGGTCTAAGAAACTCATCGTTGTATTGCATATGTTTATTAATTCCTGTTTCAAGTAGGAAGTCCTCATTGTTTTCAGAGAAATAGGAAGCGGTGGTGTCTTCTTTAAATAGAACGTTCGCCAATTCAAGTGATAGCGGAACGTGGTCTGAATCTGTTGGGCTCCTTATTTTTATTTCAAATACTGGATAATTTTTGAGGATATACTCTTTATTAGTTGTTTCAATTAATTTAGGATTCTCTAAATCAAACATAACGGGTTGTCTTAAATCGCATATTTCTTCTAACTTATCCTTCGACGCTTGGTCTATTTCGTATATTTCAAGGTCATCGCTTGTTTTCAAATGAAATTGGATGTGCAAGTATAAAAAAAGAACAATGCAAAAAATAAATGTTCCGATAATTAATTTCATAGTAATAGAACAGTATAAAGTATTGTAGTCTTTTTTACGAGAATAAAATGTTATAATATAATATGCCTTCGATTGCCCCATTTAACTTTGTTTCTACCACAACAATAACTTCTTTTGACATTGATGGAATCGATATTCAATTATTCTCATCCGCCAAGATTCGAGTTAATTTATTTAACTCACAACGACATCGTGTAGACATTCGGTATGTCTCAATTGCAGGGGATGATTATACTAATTGGGGGAATGATGACCAGTATATCATAACATTTGTTTCAAATGCACTAGGATTTGTAGCACCTATTGACGACCCTGTTATTGACCCTGTTATTGACCCTGTCATTGACCCTGTGTTAGAACCTGTTATTGACCCTATGGTTGTTGTTGTCGACCCTGTTGTCGACCCTATGGTTGTTGTTGTCGACCCTGTTGTCGACCCTATGGTTGTTGTTGTCGACACTGTTGTTGTCGACCCTGTAGTTTAAACAAATAAAATTGAATATTAATATGGTATGATAGATGTGTATTATAATAACAAAAATGAACATTCAACTTTTAATTAAACTGCATCAAATTTTCACAGACGCATCTATCTCAAAATATAATTGCCAGTTCGCGTCATTGTTTATAAGTTTAATCCTGATTAATATGAATGTTAAATGCGATAAATTGACAAACCTGTTTTCAAGAGTAAGTAATACCATTTTAATGAGTTATTTCCACAGAGTCGTGCAACTTATAGATAACAATTTAGACCCAATAGAAAGTCGTTCAGATTACGATGAATTGAAAGAAATAGTAAATTCAATTCATAATGAGATTACAACAAATGAGCATCCGGAATGGACGCTGAAACAGATAGAAGATAACTTCTTGTTGATTTAACGTGTTTATTTAGGAACAATTCTTACTTTTTGTCTGGTTTCTTTGTCAATTGCGAATGACATAATGGTGAATATTTTGTCGAATACGAATGGTGTTTTGTATAAATGGCAAACCTCCAATATATCTGGTAGTTCATTTGATAGTTTATTAATTGCATCTAAAAAAAACTGTTTGTGTTTGTCTAAATCACCAATAGTCATTGATTTAATATAAATACGTGCAACTACTTTTGAATGGTCTAATGCCGTTTTTTTAGCAGTTTCAAAAATGTGAGATAGAATGGCGGGATATGTGGTGGGTGCGCCAATTAATTTAAAAATAGTGTAATTGATAAACAACTCCCCATTATGACAAAAACACATTTTCTTTAAAATGTCTTGAAACGTATCGGATGGTTGTATCTGTTGTTGTGCAAACATTTCATTCATTGTTATTTATTATGTATATATTGATTCATCAATTTAAACTTATTTCAAATCTAATTTTATATCATTCAAAAATGACATAAAATGTGGTATTGGTTTCGCTCACAGCAGGACTCGAACCTACGACCTATTTGTTAACAGCAAATTGCTCTACCGACTGAGCTATGCGAGCACATATAATAAAACTATTTGTCTTTAAGTTATTGTGTTTGATTAATATAATTCAACGATTTAATTTGTTTGAACTTTATCAAGTGTGAATGATTGTAGTTTCATAATATGGTCCTTTGCGCCCAACAAATCTAGTTCCAATTTAACAATTCGTGCAGTCATTTCTTCCATTATTTTTGAATCATCCTCGACACGACTATCAGGAGTAGTAGCAACCGCACACTTATCTTCCAATTGATTAATACGAGCAACCAAAATCGAGATTGCTTGTGGGATGGTCACCTGTGCTGGTAGTTGGCGATTTGCACTGTTGGGATTATATTGTTGCGGGGCAGATGTCGGTTTTACAGGGGGCGTTTGTTGTCTTTGTTGCTTTTGTTGTTGCTGAGGAGGTCTAGGAGGAGCAGGTTGTTGTCTTCGATTCATCTTTTATTACTACTATCAGACATATTGTTTTCTGATAATAGACGCATTATATTCCTTCCATTATATTCCTTCCATTATATTCCTAAACTGGTTTTTATTTCTTTTCATAAAACATATGGAAACATTAGACGAAATCACCCGAAGTGTCTCAAATAAAACCAGTTTTTTCAACCACGTATTTAATTTCAATGATGATTCAAAAGATGAAATGATGAATATCGTCCAATATGCGGTTTTAGCAATTATTCCTGTTATTATTCTGAATAAGGCGACTCAACGAATTATCCCTGAGGCGGACGAGGAAAAAGGAACGCCCGAAATTGCGATTGAAGTTGTTTTGCAAACGGTGTCAATGTTTCTAGGCATTCTAATTATTCATCGCATAATAACATTTATTCCTACACATAGCGGGGTCAAGTATAGTCCATTAAGTGTGACCAGTAATATATTAGCCGCTTTAGTTATTATTTTGAGCTTGCAGACAAAATTGGGCGAGAAGGTGAGCATTCTAGTGGACCGTGCCGTAGATTTATGGGAGGGCAAAACCGGAGATGATAAGGCGAAACTCAAGAAACGAGCCAATGTAAAAGTATCTCAACCCATATCGCAGAATAACCAGATAAGTCAATCGCTAGGGTATTCAGGGTCAGGAGGTTCAACACCTATTAGTCAGTTGCCCATTGCACCGCAAATAACAAAACCGCAAGAATACGCTAATTCATACCACCAATCTAACACGTATGGGGCGCAACAACCACAACAACAGGCGTCTTATATGAATAACCAGATGATGGAATCAAATGAACCGATGGCGGCCAATTTTGGGGGGTCGTCCTTTGGAAGTTCATTTTAATTATACACTTGTAGTGTTAGTTTGATATATAATATTATAATATAATATGAGGATAGATATCAGAGATTTAATCGAGATACCTTCGAAGAAAATATTGGTTGTTTGTTCTCATTCAAAAGGACGCGATTTTAATAATTCATTAAATGACAGTCTAAAACTTTTATTTGGGGATAATCCCGAATATACTTTTTGTTTTAGCATAGTGGAGGATGGAAACAGCACCGCATGTAGATTTCCTGAAGGCATACTTGATAATAATAATTATGATGCAATTTGGTTTGCTGGTTGTAATATGTCTCATTGGATATTTAACAATCCAGAAACATCCATCGGCAAAATTAAACAGATTTTAAACCCCGACGGATTTATAACTTTTACTGAAAGTGCAGGTTATGTTAAATTGTATAAGGGTGAAAATAATCTTACTTTATCGCTAAATACGTTAGGGTTAAAATCAACACAAATAGAACCAAACAAAACTGAATTAATAACCAAAATAAATGATTTATTTGACAAGAATTTCGAACCAATTGTTGTAAATAATCATCTATTATTTAAAATTAAAATGTCTGGAGAAAAAAAGGTTAGAAAACACAGAAAACATAAAAAAAGGTCTAAAATTTTTAAGAACCCAAAGAAAAACAAAAATAAAAGGACCATTAAGAAATAGATATTATACTAACAATCTAACAATTGCGTTAATATAATATAATAATGTCATCTCTAGAATCGGACCTATTAGATAAAGCATTGGATAATCAGCAAAACGCAATTTTATTGAAACTGAATAATAAGCAAATTGCACAAATGAATAAACAGATTGTGTGTGGCATTCCCCGCATTTCTGCGTCGGCGTCAATAAGTCATCTTAAAATGTTGAAGGGATATAGATACGTCGATGAGATAAGCGATTTGAAGACGAATGTTTATATTAAATGGATTAGAATAGATTCACCTAACAAACTAACAAAAGGGGCGATAAGTTGTAGCGTCAAAATAACGAATGAAGGGATGCTAGTTATGTGTAAAAACCATTTTGGTAAATTCTTCTATTTAAATATGGAGATGTGTGTTATATTTCAAAAAATAACAAATGAAGAAAATGTCATTCTTTCTGCAATGGACTTTATAACAATCTAACAATATATTTTTATCATACAATAATATATGAAAGGCGGACTTATTCAAGATTTATTTATGCATACCCCGTTTGATCATTTTGGGTTTGAAGCAGAATATTCAATATTTCAATATGCTATAGCTATAAATACACATTCGATTGAAAATGATGATATTATATCTACAATATCTACAATTGACAAAGATTATTCGATTGCTTTGGATGATACCAATACAATAATTATAAGTGGTGATGAGTACCAAGGTGAAAATAACACATTCGACGATAGATTTAAATCTTTGGAACTTAAACAGTTATTTAAAAATACGACTAACCCATTCGATAATTTTAAAGTTTTTAAACAAAATATCAATGCAGTTACTACAAGATTGCTTGAATTGAGCACAGACATTCTGGATACTATAAACGTAGGAG
>Ga0075464_10001064_pt1 | contig 12374 bp, 10 predicted proteins | sample DEB19_08_DNA_5_FD_75068 | JGI IMG/M metagenome (GOLD analysis project Ga0075464, IMG submission 75068) | Aqueous microbial communities from the Delaware River and Bay under freshwater to marine salinity gradient to study organic matter... | ecosystem: Environmental > Aquatic > Marine > Coastal ...
AAAAAAATCTCGCAGGCGTGCCAAAGCATTGCTGGTGGCAGGTTGCGACAGGGCCAGCGCCTTGCCCGCCAGGGTGACCGAGCCGGTGCGGTGAATGGCCACCAGCACGCGCAGCAAATTCAAATCGAGCTGACGAAAGTTCATAAGGGGTGAAGGGTATCAGGGGGGTATCAGAGGGTATCAGGGTTGCTGCTAATTATTCATTAAACCAATAGGCTGCATCCAATCTATCCATTAGACGTATGCCGCCCGCATGCGTAAATTGCGTGAATGGCTGAAAGATCATTTACCAAAGAAGTCCAAACCCTGCGCTTGGGCGATGGCGACGAGTTTCGGGGTGAAGGCATTCTGGCGGTCACCAAAGCGCTGTTGCAATCGGGCGTGTCGTATGTGGCCGGCTACCAGGGCGCGCCCATTTCGCACCTGATGGATGTGCTGACCGATGCCAATGACATCTTGCAAGAACTCGGCGTGCATTTTGAGCACAGTGCGTCTGAAGCGACCGCCGCCGCGACACTTGCCGCATCTGTCAACTACCCGCTGCGCGGCGCGGTGACCTTCAAGGCCACTGTGGGCACCAACGTTGCGTCGGACGCGCTGGCTAATTTGGCGTCGGGCGGCGTGATGGGTGGCGCGATGCTGATTGTGGGCGAAGACTACGGCGAAGGCTCCAGCATCATGCAGGAGCGCTCGCATGCGTTTGCCATGAAGTCGCAGGTCTGGCTGATTGACCCACGCCCCAATCTTGAAAGCATTGTGCGGGCGGTTGAAATGGGTTTTGAGTTGTCGGAAGCCAGCCGCACACCTGTGATGCTGGAGCTGCGTATTCGTGCCTGCCATGTGCATGGCCGCTTTGCTACCAAGGCCAACAAGCGCCCAGCGTTCACGCTCAAAGACGCCATCAACAACCCGCAGCGCGACACCAGCCGCATCGTGTTGCCGCCTGCCAGTTACGCGCAGGAACAAGAAAAAATCACCGAGCGCTGGCCAGCCGCTGTCAAGTTTATTCAGGACCATCAGATCAACGAGTTTTTTGCCGAAGGCGCGCAAGACTTCGGCATCGTCATGCAGGGCGGCCTGTACAACAGCGTGCTGCGTTCGCTGGAACTGTTGGGTCTGGCCGATGCGTTTGGCAACTCGCGCATACCGCTGTATGTGCTGAACATCACCTACCCGCTGATTGATGCGGAGTTCATCCGCTTTTGCGCAGGCAAGCGTGCCATTTTGCTGGTGGAAGAAGGCCAGCCCGACTTTATCGAGCAGAACGTCAACACCATCTTGCGCCGCGCGGATGTGCAGACCCGCATTCACGGCAAGGATCTGCTGCCTATGGCCGGTGAATACACGGGCGGCGTAGTGCTCAAAGCGGTGGCACGGTTTGTTGAAAAATACGCCCCATTGCTGATGGAAGGACGCGACCTGCCTCAAGCCGCCCAGCCTGCATCCACAGGACTGGCCACGTTGCCAGGCAATCCCAAAGCCTTCGCCATCAACGCGGCGGTGTCTGAAGTGCAGGGCCGGCCACCCTCGTTTTGCACCGGCTGCCCGGAGCGGCCCATCTTTACCGCCATGAAGCTCATTGAACGCGAGCTGGGCAAGCACCACATCAGTTGCGACATTGGCTGCCACTTGTTCTCCATCTTGCCGCCCTTCAACATCGGCGCGACCACCATGGGCTACGGCCTGGGCTGGGCCGGCGCATCGGCTTTCAACACCACCGACACCTCCAAACGAACGATAGCCATGATGGGTGATGGCGGCTTTTGGCACAATGGATTGACGAGCGGCGTGGGCAACGCCGTGTTCAACCAGACCGACAACGTGCTGATGGTGATTGACAACGGTTACTCGGCGGCCACCGGTGGGCAAGATGTGTTGTCTTCTAAAGCCCCCAACGCCATTCGCAGCACCAACAACCCGATTGAAAAAGCGGTGCGCGGCGTGGGTGTGAACTGGGCCAAAACCGTGACCAACACCTACAGCCTCACGCAAATGCGCGACGTGCTGCGTGAAGCGTTGACGACCAAAGAAAAAGGCCCCAAGGTCATCGTGGCGCAAAGCGAATGCCAGCTCAATCGCCAGCGCCGTATCAAACCGCAAATCAAAAAACGCATTGCCAGCGGCGAACGTGTGGTGCGCGAGCGCTTTGGGATTGACCCCGACACCTGCACTGGCGACCATTCGTGCATCCGCCTGTCGGGTTGCCCGTCCCTCACCATCAAGCCCAACCCAGACCCGCTGCGGCGCGACCCGATTGCAACGGTCATTGACAGTTGTGTCGGCTGCGGCCTGTGTGGTGAAGTCGCCCATGCCGCCGTGCTGTGCCCCTCGTTTTATCGCGCCGAGATCATCAACAACCCCACGCGTTGGGACCGCTTCAAGTTGCGCATGCGCAGCGCCGTGATTGGCTGGCTGCAAGACCGCATTGAGCGGCGGCTGGAAGGGATTGCGGCATGACTTCGCCGCGATCAATAACCATTGCAATATTAGCCATGGGCGGCGAAGGCGGCGGTGTGCTGGCCGACTGGCTGGTGGACCTGGCCGAACACAACGGCTACTTTGCCCAAACCACATCGGTGCCCGGTGTCGCGCAGCGCACCGGTGCCACGGTGTATTACCTGGAGATGTTTCCTGAAGCGGCCACGCCCACCGGCAGCATGCCCGTGATGGCGCTCAGCCCGGTGCCGGGCGAAGTCGATGTGGTGCTGGCCTCCGAGCTGATGGAGGCCGGGCGTGCCTTGCAGCGCGGCCTGGTCAGCCCTGCCCGCACCACCTTGATTGCATCAACGCACCGCGTGTATTCCATGACCGAACGCACCGCCATGGGTGATGGTCGGGTGGATGCTGACAAATTGATCGCAGGCGCCCAAGCTGCCGCCAAAAAATGGATTCATGCAGACTTTGCACAACTGGCTGACCAGACGGGCAGCCTGATTGCACCCGCGCTGTACGGCGCGCTGGCAGCCAGCGGCAGCCTGCCGTTCAGCCGTGAGCAGTTTGAAGCCACCATCACGCGCGGTGGTGTGGGTGTCAGCACCAGCCTGAAGGCATTCACCGCAGGATTTGGAGCCGCGCTTGCAGGACAGGCCTCTGCTGTCAATCCGCCCGAAGTCAGGGCCACGCCCAAAGCGGGCGCAAGACTGACAGGGCTGGCAGAACGCATTCGTACAAACTTTCCGTCAAGCAACCACGTCACCTTAGTCGCTGGCATCACCCGCATGGCCGACTATCAGGACGTGGCCTATGCAGCCCGCTATCTGGACCACTTGATGCCGCTGGTTCGCGCCTTGCCCCAGGATTCTGCAACGGCGCAAGAGCTGCTGGACGAGACAGCACGTCACCTGGCGTTGTGGATGTCGTATGAAGACACCGTCCGTGTCGCTGATTTAAAAACCCGTCGCACGCGCTTTAGCCGTGTGGGCGATGAGGTCAAAATCAGCCCGACACAGCATCTGGGCATCAACGAGTTTTTGCATCCCCGTATTGAAGAGATCGCCGACACGCTGCCCGCTGCCTGGGGACGATGGCTGCTCAAGACAAGCTGGGCGCAAGCCTTGTTGCGACCCTTCACCAGCAAGGGCCGCGTGGTACAAACCAGCTCGATTCGGGGCTACCTGCTGCTGTATTGCATTGCTGCGTTGCGCCCACTGCGCCCACAATCGCTGCGCTTTGGCATTGAGCAGCAGCGCATCAGCGACTGGCTGAAAAGCATCGTTGAGCTTGCGCCAGAACAGCCTGAGCTGGCGCTTGAAGTGGCCCGAACGCAGCGGCTGGTCAAAGGCTACGGCGACACCCATGCACGCGGCTGGGGCAACTACCAGCGCATCATGGCCAAACTGCCGCAATTGCAAGCCATGCCGCAAGGCGCTGCGCAATTGCAAGCCCTCAGCCGCGCTGCACTGGCTGACGACAGTGGTCAGGCGCTTGAGCACATGCTGGCCGCTACTTCATAGCCATCGTTAACCACATTGACCGACCCGCGCAGATACCCGATCATTCATTCCAATCTATCAACAGGAGATGACCCATGACTCACCGTTTCTTCAAACCCCTTCAAACCATGGCGGCCATAACGCTGGCCGCCAGTTTTTGCGCCAGCGCCATGGCGCAGGAGGTCACGTTGCGGATGGTCAGCGCGTTTCCTGAAAACGGTATTTATGTGCAGCGTATCCTGCCGTGGATTCAAAAATTCAATACCGAAGGCAAGGGCGTGTTGCAAATTAACTTCCTCGGTGGCCCCAGAGCCATTCCGACGTTTGAAGCGGGCAATGCTGTCAAAACCGGCGTGGTCGACATGTCGCTCAACACGGGCGCGTTTTATACCAACGTCATGCCTGAAGCTGACTTTTTAAAGCTGACACAAATCACCGTGGCCGAGCAGCGCAAGAACGGTGCGTTTGATGCCATCAACAAGGTCTGGAACGAAAAAGGAAACATGCAGTACCTAGCCCGCATGGTCGAGAACCAGCCGTTTCATATTTACACCAACAAAAAGGTCGACAAGCCTGATTTGACCGGGCAAAAAATCCGCATCAGCCCGGTGTACCGTGACTTCTTTCAGGCGCTCAATGCCAGCGTGGTGACCACCCCACCGGGCGAGGTCTACACCGCACTGGAGCGCGGCGTGGTGGACGGTTACGGCTGGCCGATCGGCGGCATTTTTGACCTGAACTGGCACGAGAAAACCAAGTACCGCATTGACCCGGGTTTTTACGATGCCGAGGTGTCCCTCATCATGAACCTGCCCGCCTATAAAAAGCTCACCACGGCGCAGCGCAACTATCTGCAAAAGCAGCTGTTGGCATTGGAAGCTGAAAACACTTTCTGGACGCGCTATGGCAACGTCGAAACCGCTCGCCAGAAGACCTTCGGCATCGAGACCATCAGTTTTGACGCAGCCACTTCCAAGGCCTTCCGTGACCAGGCCTATGCCGTGGGCTGGGCGGGGGCGGCCAAGCAAAGCCCAGAGGTTGCTGCGCGTTTCAAAGCACTTTTTTCAAAGTAACACCCAGTGAAGGGCCCAGTCGACAGTCTGTCGCGTATGTCCAGCATCTATGGCCGCTTCCTGTCGGCGTTGTCGCTGCTGGGTTGCGCCATTCTGATGGCCATGATGCTGGTCATCGTGTGCGATGTTTTCTTGCGCAATGTGCCGCTGCCCGGCATGCCGCGCGGGCTGGCCTGGAGCACCGAGGTGTCCGAGCTGATGCTCTACCTCATCACCATGTGTGTGGCGCCGTGGCTGTTGCGGCAGGGTCAGCACATCCGGGTTGACATTGTGTTGCAAGCGATACCGCCACGCCTGGCTTGGACGCTCGAGTGGCTGGGTGATGTGATCGGGCTAGCCTGCTGCGTGGTGATTGCCTGGTACGGGACGCAGGCGGCTTGGTCTAGTTTTCAATCAGGCGCCGTGAATATCAAAACGCTGGTGACGCCCGAGTGGTGGGCACTGGCGCCGCTACCGGTGGTGTTTGCATTGCTGTCGATTGAAATGCTGTTTCGCATGCACCGCCTGCAAACTGGTGTGCGCGGTCCGCGCCACGACGCGGTGAGCGCAGCATGAGCGAGTGGATGAGTGGTTGGGCCCTGGCTGCCTGGCTGATGCTGGGCGGCTCGACGGTGTTGCTGTTTATCGGCATGCCCGTAGCGCTGACCTTTATCTCGATCAATATCATTGGCGCCTGGCTTTACATGGGGGGTGAGCCTGGCCTGATGCAGCTGACGCGCAGCAGTGTGTCGTCAGTCACTGCGTTTTCACTCACGCCGATTCCGCTGTTTGTGCTGATGGGCGAAATTCTTTTTCACACAGGTTTGGCGCTCAAGGTGATTGAAGGCGTAGAGCGACTGATCCACCGCATTCCAGGTCGTCTGGCGGTCGTAGCTGTGGTGGCGGGCACGGTGTTTTCGGCCATATCAGGCTCAACCATTGCCACCACCGCCATGCTGGGCTCGCTCATGCTGCCCATCATGCTGGCACGCGGCTACCACCCCACACTGGCCACCGGGCCCATCATGGCGATTGGCGCGGTAGACATGCTGATTCCACCCTCTGCGCTGACGGTGTTGCTCGGTTCGCTGTCGGGCATTTCGATTTCTAAACTGCTGATTGGCGGCGTGGTGCCAGGCGTTATTTTGTCGGTCGCTTTTGTGTTGTGGATAGTGATTCGCGTCAGCATCAGCCCGCAACTTGCGCCGATTGAAAAAGACGATGCCATTCAGTACAAAGGCTGGGCACGCTGGAGCCTGTTTTTTGGCTACGTGCTGCCCACGTTGTCGATTTTTGGTGTGGTGGTGGGGGCGCTGGCTGCGGGCTGGGCCACGCCGACAGAATGTGCGGCACTGGGCGCCTTTGCCACCATGCTGCTGGCCATGAGCTACCGCGTGTTGACGGTAGATGCGGTTGTCAAGGCGCTCAAAGGGACCGCGGGTATTTCGGGCATGATTTTGTTCATCATTCTGGGCGCCACCACCTTCGCGCAAATTCTGTCGTTCTCTGGCGCCAGTAACGGTCTGGTGCAAATGATTACCGGGCAGGGCTGGTCGACCAGCATGATCGTTGTCGGCATGATGTTGATTCTGATTTTCCTGGGTATCTTTGTCGATCAGGTCAGCATGATGATGATCACACTGCCCATCTTCATGCCTATCGTGCAGGCGCTGGGGATTGACCCAGTCTGGTTCGGTGTCATGTTTTTGATTTGCATGCAACTGGGCTTGTTGTTGCCACCGCACGGCTTGCTATTGATGACCATGCGCGGCGTGGCACCACCGTCCGTCACCATGGCGCATATCTTTGTAGCGGTGGTGCCGTATGTGGTGATGAGCCTGATACTGCTGGCGGCAGTGTTCTGGATTCCTGCGATTGCGACCTGGCTGCCCGCGCGTATTGGTTGATGTATCGAGCCTATGACAGTTAAAACACGCGTACAAGCGTTTGTCTACAAATGAATAAGCCCATCAAGATTACCCGCGTCACCGCAACGCCTCTTAATTTGCCGGTATCCGTCAGCATCTCCGGGCGTACCCAAACCACCGCGCTGTCGGTCTGTCTGGTCGACATTGAAACCGATGCGGGCATCACGGGCACCGGCATGACGGCGATTACTGAAGAAGAGGTCATTGGCAGCATCATCAACAACATCGCCTCACACGCATTGATCGGCCAGGACGCGATGCGCCATGAAATGCTGTGGGAAAAGCTGTATTGGCTACTCACTCCCCGCGGGCAGTCGGGCTACGCCAGCCACGCCATGGCCGCGCTGGACCTGGCGCTGTGGGACATCAAAGGCAAGGTGCTGGGCCAGCCCTGCTGGCGCTTGCTGGGAGGCGCGCGTGACACCGTACCGGTGTATGCCACTTTCGGCTTTAACTTTTTTGACCGCGACGAGCTAGCTGAAGCCGCCAAGAGCTGGGTTGCGCGAGGTTTTACCCGGCTCAAAATGACGGTGGGTCACCATGGTTTGCAACGGCGTGACGAGCCCCGGGCACTCAGCGATGTTATTGCCGAGGACGTTCAGCGTATCCGTTCGGTGCGCGAAGCCGTTGGCCCAGATGTAGAGCTGTACATCGACGCCAATTGCAGCCTGGATTATTTTCACGCCCAGGCTTTGGCACAGCGGGTCGAGCAATATGGCATCACTTTTTTTGAAGAGCCGGTGTCGCAAAACGACATTCCCAATCTGGTCAAGCTGCGCGCTAAAACATCGATACCGCTGGCCGCTGGGCAAAACGAAGGCCTGGCCAGCCGCTTCAGGGACATGCTGGTGGCGCAGGCTGTTGATGTTGTGCAGCCCAATGCCTGCATCACGGGTGGCTTTACCCAGTGCAGCCGCATTGCGGGCATGGCAGCGGCTTTCAATACCCGCATTGCCAATGGCGGTGCATGGCCACACCACAACATGCACCTGCATGCGGGGCTGGCCAATGGCTCGCTGGTTGAATACCACTCGGTGGCGGTGCAGTGCTGCGAGCTGGTGTTTGACGGTCTGCCAGTGCCTGAAGCGGGCTGGCTGGCTTTACCTGAAACGCCAGGCCTAGGCTTTGAACCCAGGCGCGAACAAATCGCCGAGCTGGCCAAACGGCCAGGCTCGCGGGGCGCGGGCAAGGCTTGACGTGTAGATGGTTGAATAAAAAATTGCAGGAGACAGCATGAAAAAAATATTTCACCACATCACCCATCACACGGTGCAGTGTCTTGTCAGTGTCGGCTTGCTGATGTCCGCCGGCGTGTCATATGCCCAGGCCTATCCCAATAAGCCGATACGCCTCTTGGTTGGCTATTCAGCGGGCGGCGGTGTGGACGCCATGGCCCGCTTGCTGGCACCGCGCCTTTCAATACTGCTGGGCCAGCAGGTGGTGGTGGACAACCGCGCCGGAGCAGCGGGCCTGATTGCCGGGGACGCAGCCGCCAAGGCCGCGCCGGATGGTTACACCTTGATCCTGGGCGACAGCTCCATGCTGATTGCGCAGCACCTGCAGCCTAAAATGAGCTTTGACCCGATCAAAGACTTTGCACCTGTTGCGGCGGTGTTCAGCTTGCCGCTGATGGTTGTCACCACCAACAACTTTCCCGCTAAAACGCCTAAAGAATTTTTGGCCACCCTCAAATCGTCACCCGGAAAATACTCGTTTGCCACATCCGGCGTGGGCACCGTACAGCACCTGGGGTTTGAAATGCTCAAAGGTCAGAGCAATTCTTTTGTGGTGCATATCCCTTACCGTGGCGCAGCTCAAATCGTACCCGACGTCATCAGCGGCCAGGTGCCCATTGGTGTGATCAGCGCAACCGCAGCATTGGCCCAAGCCAAAGCGGGCAAGTTGCAAGCCATCGCCCTGATGAGCCAGGCCAGGCTGGCAGGTGCAGAAAACGTAGCGCCGCTGGCCGACGCCTTGCCAGGCTTTGATGCAGCCCCTTTGCTGTTTGTGTTGGCCCCCTCTGGCACGCCAGGGCCTGTGGTTGAAAAGCTCAACGACGCGATCCGCCAGGTCATGCGCGCACCGGATATGCCGCAAGCTGCTGCGTTGCAAGGTGCCGTGCCAGCCTACATGTCGTCCGCACAGCTTGCCACCGCCATAACGGCTGAATCAGCCAACTGGCGCAAAATTGTGAAAGAGCAGAAGATATCAGTCGAATGAGGGTGGGCTTATCGGCATTGGGCCCGGCTTGACAGGGATGTTCCATATGGATATCCTTAAGATATCTTAAGTACGAGTGATTGCCATGACAACGACCCGCCTTGCGTCCAACCAAATCCCCTTTCGTTACCGGACGACCGACAGCGCAACTGGTGTGACGCGCGAGACAGCAAAACGCCTGGCAGACAGCTTGGGCGTTGACGAAACTCAGGTGATTCACCATGCACTGCATGCGTTGGCCGTCAAGCTGCTGCCCCAATACGAAGCCGATGACGGGCCATTGACGGCTACGCAACTGCGTCAGATCAAAAGGCGTGTACCTCAGGGCAGCAAGCGTTCTGTTCGTTCCAGCCTGTTCCAGACCGAGGCTGCGTGACTCATGCATGGTGGGCTGAACCCACGGCTGGCGAGATTGTGTGGTGCTACTTTCCAGGCGATGTGAGCCCGCGAGTCAAACCCCGCCCAGCGTTGATCATGACCGTCTATGACGACGACGCGCCGAATTTCGAAGTGCGTGTGGCCTATGGCACTAGCAAGCGAACCACGACGCTGCATGGCGGCGAATTCATCATCTCAAGCACCGGCAATCGCGCCGCCTACGACATGGCCGGTCTTAGCTACGACACCAAGTTCGATCTGAAGCGTGCTATCGACTTGCCCTACACATCCGAGTGGTTTGCGGTTCCGCCCGCTGCGCCGCATGGCCAAACGCCCAAGCTTGGCACCTTGCATCCCTCATTGATGCTGGCGCTGCAGGCGGCCTATCAAGCAGCGACACAATGACGTGACGTGACGTGACGTGACGCTGGCGTGTGGGTGCGTCTTCAGCGGCGAACATTACTTTCTTGAACTCCATCACCACTGCTGTTGCGGTCTTCATCTGGCCGCTTGAGTCCTTTACGCAACCTTGAGTTAGCTTGGCATGTGCCAACGTGTTCGGGCGTTATCTGAACCGCAAACGTCAAGGCTGGCGCTACAGTTTTGGTTCTTTGACTTATTGCTTTGTAGTGAGGATGTGATCGATGGTCATCTGCAGATTGAATGCTGTCTCTCCTGCGTCTTCAGAGATTTCCCTGGCCGTGCGGTAGCCACCCATGCGCTTCACATAGGCCAGCAAGTCCATGAAAAACGGATGTGAGCTCAGCGTAGACGAGTCGCCGACCAGCAGCAATTTGCGGCGGGCGCGTGTCATGCCCACGTTCATGCGGCGGATGTCAGACAGGAAGCCGATGTCGCCATGATGGTTGCTGCGCGTCAGTGAAATGGCAATGATGTCGCGCTCCTGGCCTTGATAGGAATCGACGGTGCCCACGCTGAGCAGGCGCTGCTGCAGTAGGCCGTGGAGAGCGTCGTTTTCCTCGATGGCGTCCAACAAACAGTTGATTTGGGCGCGGTAGGGGGCAATCACGCCAATGGTGAGCAGGTTCTGTAAGTGATTGGCCTGGCTGCAATGAATATGGGGCTCCAGCAGTTGGGTCAGGCGCTTGAGCAGTAAATCAGCCTCCTCTAGGTTGGCAGTGGAGCGGCTTTCAGGAATGCTGGTTTCAAGGTAGCCCAAGCCGGCGGTGTCGATGAATTCCACTGGCAGGTCGGGCGTGAAACTCGCGTCGTAGGCTTCCAGTCCAGCGTGGCGAACGCTCTGGTGCGCCTCTAATTGGCCGTCGTAGAACTGCTCGGAGCTGAACGCCATGATTTGCTCGTGCATGCGGTACTGCACAGTGAGCATGCGCCCCGTGGCCGGCTGGCGCTTGATGCACTTCTCGAACAGGGTTTCGCGTAGACCCTCTCGGGCAGCCTTTTCGCTTTTCACGGTGGGCGGCAGCTGGTGATGGTCGCCAGCCAGGATCACGCGTTCGCCCTTGGCAATCGGAATCCAGCAGGCGGGCTCCAGAGCCTGGGCGGCTTCGTCGATGAAGACGGTCTCAAAGACCAGGTGACGGATGTTGCGGTTGCTGGCGCCCACCAGCGTGCTCGTGATGACCTGCACAGATTCGAGCACGTCCTCAGCGATGAAGCGTTCCAAGTCGTTGGCTGCCTGAGAAAGCATCCGCGCTTCATCTTTGAGCAGCTGGCGCTGTTGTCGCCCCTCAAAGCCAAAATCGCGAGCATGTTTACTCGCAAGTTCGCTAGCGGTGTTGCGGTACTGGTCGGCGGTTTGGCGCATCGCGCGCATCTTGCTGTAGCTCGGGTGGGCCATCACTCTAGCATCGAGGGTGTGCTCTAGGAGCAGGCTTGATACGCGGCTGGGGTTGCCCATGCGGATGACGTTGACGCCGCGTTCGGCCAGCTTTTCGGTGAGCAGGTCCACGGCGGTGTTCGAGGGTGCGCACACCAGCACGCGCCGCTCACGCCGGATGGTTTCCAAAATGGCCTGCACCAGCGTGGTGGTTTTGCCAGTCCCGGGCGGCCCGTGGATGATGGCCACGTCCTGGGCCGCCATCACATGGCGAACGGCCGCCAGCTGCGACTCGTTGAGCGGGCTGGGGTAGAACAGGTCGTCGGTCTTGGGCGAGCGAAAGCGCGCCTGTTGGCCGCCCAGCAGCACGTCGCGCAGCTCGGCCAACCGGTCGCCACGGGCGCGCATCACTTCGGCCAGAGCGTGGTCCATTTCGCGGTAACTCACCTCGTCGAAGGTGAGGTCCACGCCAAGCTTACCGCCTCCCAGCTTGCCGCTTTCGAGCACCCAGTCGGGCAGGTCTTCCTTGGTGGTGGCCAGCAGCAGCTTGTTGCGCCGCACGCTGGTGATCACGCCATTGAGCGTGGGCGGCTCCAGGGGCGAGTGGCCCGGCGCGTTGCCAAACAGCGAAGCATTGCTGCCCACCTGGAACAAGTGCAGGTTCTGCTGACCGGCAGGGCGCTCTAACTCCAGCACGACTTTGCCGCCAAACCCGATGTCCTTTTTGGTGATGATGACGGGGTACCAGGTGAGGCCACGCTTTTGGCGCTCCTGGATGCTGGCCTTGGCGTTCTTGAGTTTGAATTGCGCCAGGTCTTCCTTTTGCTCAAGTTGCATGAGTGCACGCACGCGGCGTAACTCCGTTTCAATAGCGCAAGGGGCAGCGGGGATAACATCGAGGTCGACCAAAGAAATAGAGATTTAAGCGCTCCGAATTTTGAACAAAGCATCACTTTAAGTCAGGCAGCAGTCGTCGACTGATGTGGGGGAATATCAGCCTGGCGCAATGCCGGGGGCTGCCGTGAGGTGCGTGCTGGTGCTTAATGTTGGACAAGTCAAAGGGCAC
>Ga0075464_10001066_pt1 | contig 12371 bp, 13 predicted proteins | sample DEB19_08_DNA_5_FD_75068 | JGI IMG/M metagenome (GOLD analysis project Ga0075464, IMG submission 75068) | Aqueous microbial communities from the Delaware River and Bay under freshwater to marine salinity gradient to study organic matter... | ecosystem: Environmental > Aquatic > Marine > Coastal ...
AGGTGGATTTACCTTTTGATAGGCTTTCGGAAATTGTCAGTCAGAACAATGCTTTCCTTGCTTGGGGCGGTGGCTGTGACCTGTCGCCCGCAGATGATGTCTTGATTTCTGTAGAGCGACCACTTTGTTTAGATTCGCCAGCGCAAATGGTTGCTTCAATCTTGTCCAAGAAAATCGCTGCCGGCTCCACGCATTTGGTTTTGGATATTCCGATTGGCCCAACTGCTAAAGTTCGCTCTATGCAAGAGGCGCAAAACTTGCGACGGCTATTTCAATATGTCGCATTTCGCATGAATCTCTCTTTGGATGTGGTGATTACCGATGGTCGACAGCCGATTGGTTTTGGTATCGGCCCAGTCTTAGAGGCGCGAGACGTGATGCGTGTCCTGGAAAATGATCCCTTGGCACCAATGGACTTACGTCAAAAGGCCTTACGCTTAGCAGGCAGATTGCTCGAGCGTGACCCCGATGTGCGCGGTGGAGATGGTTTTGCTATCGCCCGGGATATTTTAGATTCAGGCAGAGCCCTAGCTCAAATGAATGCCATTATCGAGGCGCAAGGATCACATCATTTTGACTATCTGCAGCCTCAATTAGGGGTGTTGAGTTTTGATGTGCTGGCACCCGAATCCGGAGTGGTTATTGAGATTTGTAACTTACAAATCGCTGGTATTGCACGCTTAGCAGGTGCCCCTAAAGTTCAAAGTGCCGGCGTCGAATTATTCTGCAAATTGGGTGATCGGATTGCTACTGGGCAAATTCTGTATCGTGTTTATGCTCAAATTCAGACGGATTTATCGTTTGCTCAAAAACTTTCTACAAAATCAAGCGGCTATAAGATAGGGCGTCCGGAAGATATGCACCACGTCTTTGTGGAGTTTTGATGGGCAAACCGACGCTGTTATATTTTAGTGAAGAGGCGCATCAAGCGATTGAGCTAGCGGCCTTATGTAACGCTTCTGCGCAACTGATCGAGCGACATGTATTTCCTGATGGTGAGCTTAAGTTGCAATTACCTTCCCAGCTCCCTGAAAGAGTAGCTATCTTCCACTCACTTCATCATCCCAATCAAAAGTTGATTGAGTTATTACTCGCCGCTCCCACAGCAAGAAAAATGGGCGCACGCCAGCTCACTCTGATTGCTCCGTACTTGGCTTATATGCGTCAAGATATGGCTTTTTTTCCGGGAGAAGCAGTTAGCCAGCAGATTATTGGCAAATTACTTGCTTCTTTGTTTGATGCCCTGATTACGGTCGATCCTCATCTACACCGCGTTTCAAGCCTATCGCAAGCGGTGCCTGTAAAAAACGCGCTAGTACTGAGTGCCGCAACCTTAATGGGTGATTTTGCGGCCAAGCAACGAGCAAATCCCATTCTCATGGGTCCGGATGAAGAGTCTCTGCAATGGGTAGTGCAGGCTGCTGCACGGCATCATCTGGATTATGCTGTTGCAAAAAAAGTGCGAACGGGGGACCGAGAGGTTGAGGTGACTTTACCTTCGATGAGCGTTCAAGGCCGACCAGTGATTTTGCTCGATGATATTGCCAGTAGTGGCCATACCTTGGCACGTACTACAGAACTTTTGCTACAAGCAGGCGCCCAGACTGTTGATGTTATCGTGACCCACGCCTTGTTTATGGGGTCCGCATTAGAGTTGGTTAAGCGGGCGGGTGTTTCCGAGGTCTGGAGCACGGACTGTATTGATCACCCCAGCAATGCCATTAGTATGTTGCCTGCTATGGCAGGGGCCTGGAATAGTCTGACAGAAGAATTGTAGTTAACCCCATATCTCCTAATGGCGGAAGCAGACTTTTGCCATCTAACGAGTCAAAATCGGGATCAGCTTTTTTTGACCACTGGTAGTAGTGATATGCAAATCATAGTCGTCAATAATGACAGCACTCTTTAGTTCGGGCTCATTAAATTCAAACCGAAGTCCAAAGTCCTTATCCTCTACCAGTACTAAACCAGAATCAATATCAACTTGTGTAATTTGGAACATGTTGGATCGCTTAATTAAATAGATATGGATATTTTTTAGTACATTTTTCCATTTTATAGAAAATATAAAATAAGCTAATTAGGATAATTCCCTATAAATCATTTTGTTTGCTTGGGGGTATTACAGGATTACCGTTGCACGTGGCACGTAAGGGGAGGCTGAGGATATCTACCAGTAGTGGCGCAGATGGGTTTGGAGATCCATCACTATCACTCAAAAAGTAGATTTACATGGCGGGGATTATTTTGGTGATAGAAACAAAGTTTCCATATGAAACGAATACATCAGTAGTCTAGGGCAAGAGGAGATCTTGCTGTGTTAAGCCGCTACTGACTGTGCAGACTGAGAGCAGGCTACCAATAATTTATCAAGGCGTTTAAATAAGGACACGCTCTTTGGGGCTAAGCTAATAAACTTACTCCGTCCATCCGCCTTGTAAGAGGTGTAGCGCAAATAACCGGCCCTTTGAAGGTTGGTCAGCGCAGCATGAATAGTTGCTTGAGAGCCAAGGTTTGCACAGAGGATGATATCCATCACACGCATCGGAGTCTGGATATCTTGCCCCAAAATCTCTACAAGAATTCTTCTCTCCCGCTCAGGCAAGCCTTTCCACAATTTTTCTTTTTCAATAGCAAATCGGTGGTAGGGACTCATCATATCCGTTCATGATACCCCCAACCTTTCCGCTTGAGTACGGATTTATGACTTTGATGGTCACGCCGCCAGCCTTGCTTACACGCTGCACCGCTTACTGAGCTCATCACGTAAGATTTTCTAGGTTTTGAGTCCTGATATCAGAAATTGATACGATCATCGGCGGTTTGATGCCCCTCCGTGAATTCATTAATCTTGGCAATTCCTTGGCTTGACCCTATATCCGCATGATTAAACATGGATTAAGTTAGTAAAAAGGGGTTAAGACAGGGCAAGAATTAAATTTACATGGCGTAAATTATTCTCTTAACCCTATAATTCATATAGATATTATGTTGTTCTGAGAAGGGGTTGTGAACTCAGCAAGCGCGGTCTTAATTTCTGTTGGCCGTAGCAAGCTCGCGCTCAGCCCTTCATACTTTTTGGGTGTTTCACAGTCATTTCACATAGATCCCTTATAGTTTGCCTATGAGCATTGCAGTCCCTATTTCTTCAGCAGAACCCCCGGTCGCCGTTTGGACGCAAACTGATGCCGCTCATGCCAAAATTTCCCTAGCAGGCAAGATTAATGTCTATTCTCTAGGCGGTGTTTGGACTCAAATTCGTGATGCTCAAGATGCCTGGCTTAAACAAGGCGAAAGCCAATCCTTGGTATTGGATGCCTCTCAGATTGCTTCTTTAGATGTAGCGGGGATTGCCTTTTTAATTGGTGTCGAGGAGGCCCAGAAAAAATCAGGTGGGCAGTTTGAGATTCAGGGCTTGGATTCAAAATATCAACCGCTCTTGCAAGAGTTTGATCCGATTGGTAATTTATTTCCCGTGCCCACCGTAAAGCCAAATAGAGGTTTTGTAGTAAGTACTGGCATGGCTACGCAGAATTTACTAGATGACGCGCGCGGCCTCATTACTTTCGCTGGCCACTTAACTGCCGATTTAGCGTGGTCCATTCGCAATATTAAGCAAGTGCGTTGGGGTGATTTTGTCAACGCTGCCGTAGAAGCTGGTATTGCTGCTCTGCCGATCGTTGCCTTAGTTTCCTTTTTGATTGGTGTGATTTTGTCCTTTCAGGCGGCTATTGGTATGGAGCAGTTTGGCGCCGTCTCATTTGTTGGGCCGTTAGCTGCACTGGGTATTGTGCGTGAGATGGGTCCTTTGATTACCGCCATTCTGTTGGCTGGTCGTTCATCTGCTGCCTTTGCTGCTGAGATTGGAACAATGACCGTCAATAGTGAAGTGGATGCATTGGTGACTGGAGGCTTGAGTCCAATTCGCTTCTTGGTTGTACCAAGAGTATTAGCAGGTATTTTGGTGGCGCCAATACTGACCTTATTTGCTGACATCGTCAGCATCTTCTCATCTATGTTGACGATGCAAATTTACGGCATTCCCTTTATTAATTTCTACAACGGCATGTTAGCCGCCGTGGATGTAGAAGATATTCTTTCCGGCCTATTAAAGGCTACCTTATTTGGAGTAGTGGTGTCTGCGATGGGCTGTTTACGTGGCATGCAAACCGGTACCGGTGCTGCAGCTGTTGGTATTTCTGCGACACGTGCAGTCGTGAGTAGCATTGTCATGATCGTATTAGTAGATGGCATCTTCGCTTACATTTCTTACAGGACAGGCTTCTGATGGATGCTCTTGATAATGCAATCGACGTCCAGAACCTCACCGTTGGTTATGGCTCAAATGTACTCTTACAAAATCTCGATTTTTCAGTAAAGAACGGTGAGATATTTGTTATTTTAGGTGGGTCGGGTTGTGGTAAATCCAGTCTTCTTAAGAATTTATTCGGCCTGTATCAACCGATTGCCGGAGATGTACTGATCGAAGGTCAAAACATCACTACTGCGCATGGTGCTGAACGTCAAAAGATCATGACCAGTTTTGGTGTGATGTATCAGCAGGGCGCTTTATTTGGCTCCATGAATTTGCTTGATAACGTGACACTCTTTATGGAGGAGTACACCCAGCTCACCCGAGATCAAATGAACTTATTGGCTCGCTGCAAGTTGGATTTGGTTGGTCTTCTTCCATACGAAACTTATATGCCCAGTGAAATTAGTGGCGGTATGCAAAAGCGCGCCGCAATTGCACGGGCAATGGCTTTAGATCCGAAGATCTTGTTCTTAGATGAGCCTTCAGCTGGCCTTGATCCTATTACCTCTGCCGATCTAGACAGTACGATTTTGGACCTCTCGAAAAATTTAGGCTTTACGTTTGTGATTGTTTCTCACGAGTTGGCGAGTATTTATTCCATCGCCGATAAAGTCATCATGTTAGACAAGGATGCCAAAGGCATTATTGCCGAGGGTGATCCAAAGGTATTAAGAGATACCAGTAAAGATCCTAGAGTGCATCAATTCTTTAATCGCATCATGAGCAAGGACGCAGCATGAGTAATAACTCCAATCCTAATTATTTCCGCTTAGGCATTTTTGTCCTAGCGGCAATTGGCGCACTACTTACCATTGTATTGATCTTTGGTTCGGGACAGATCTTTAAAAAATCATTCATGATTGAAACCTATATCAAGCAATCGGTGACAGGTTTGGATGCTGGCGCAGCAGTGCGTTTTCGGGGTGTCAAGATTGGTCAGGTTACTTCGATTAACTTATCTGGTGATGTCTATGAAAGAGAAATACCGATGCCACAGCGTCGGGAGTATGTTGTCGTGCGGATGCAAATCTTTGGCGACAAGATTGAGCTAAGTCATTTACAGACTTACCTGAAAGATAACCTGCGTGCCCGCGTTAAGTCTATGGGTATTACGGGGGTTAATTATGTGGAATTTGATTTTTATGCAGGTGCGGCCCAATATGCCCCACTCCCGTACTCATGGGAGTCTGAGTATCCAGTCGTTCCATCTATGCCCAACCAAGCGGATGAAATTATTTCCGGCATTCAAAAACTCATTGGTGCATTAAATGGAATGGATGTGGATGGTACTCAAAAGAAATTTGATGCGCTCTTAGGCAACCTCAATAAACTCATGGCTGGCGATGGTAAAGATAATGCTGGTCTTATTCACTCAGTCAAGGATCTGAATGTATTGCTAGACCGTATTGCTAAAGTGACCGATAAGGATCAGCTCAATATCTTGATGCGCGAATTGGTCGCAGCTATGGTTTCTTTACGTCAAACTGTGACCAGCGTTCAAGGGGATACGACTGCCACCTTAGAGAACTTGCGTCAAGCAAGCGAGCAGTTAAATGAATTTACCCGCGTAGCTAGCCAATCACCATCCACTTTAATCTGGGGTGAGCCTCCTGCACGCATTACGCCTCCGATGAATGGAGCTCAAAAATGAGAATCCAGACCATGAAAAACTTCGCTAAGCTTGCCGCTTTTGGCTTGATCATGACTGCTTTAAGTGCCTGCTCTCTGCCCAAGAGACCTGCACTGGAAGCGGCTAGTTGGATGGTGGCGCCAGAGCGAACCGGCACACCTTATAAGCCAAGAACAGATCTTTGGCTCAAGATGGGCCCCGTAACTACAACCCCTCCGTTTGATGGCAAGTCCTTGATCTACCGTTTAGGTGATCAACGCTATGAAAAAGATTTCTACAACATTTACTCTGCACTACCAAATGAGATGGTGGGTAATGCCACACGTCAGTGGATGAACAGCGCCCAAATCTTTGCAATGACAGTAGGGCAGGGGAACGGCTTCTTTCCGTATTACATCTTGCAGATTTCTGTAGAGGAGTTTTATGGCGACTACCGCGTCCGTCCTGAGGCTGTGGTGTCAGTAGAGTTTTTCTTGACCGCTACCGATCCTCAAAAGCGTAATCCTGTAATTGGCAAAAATCGCTATACCAAGAGAGTCGCACTTAAAGACAATACCCCTCAAGCACTGGCGTTAGGTCAGCAAGAGGCCTTGGCCCAAATTCTGAAGGAGTATGAGGTGGTACTTTATAAATATGCAGGTAACTTGCCCCCACCTCTAGGGCAGTAGTCATTCTGGAATTGCAGTACCTATAAAAAAAGATGGAGAAGACATGGATTTAGGACTCAAAGGCAAGGTTGCCTTGGTGATGGCATCGAGCCGTGGTTTAGGCCAGGCAATGGCAGTATCTCTGGCGCGTGAAGGTGTCAATGTAGCGGTGACTGGGCGCAATGCAGAAGGCCTTAAAAAATCAGTAGAGTTGATTGAGGCTGCTGGTGGTAAAGCATTGGCTTTAAGCTGGGATTTGAGCGATAACTCAGTCATTGATGCCTTGGTGACTAAAGTGGAGCAAGAATTGGGTCCAATTGATATCTTAATCAACAACACTGGTGGGCCGGCACCAACCCCCGCCGCAGGACAAGATCCTGCCCTTTGGCAAAAGAGTTTTAATGACATGGTCCTGTCGCTCATTAGCATTACCGATCGGGTTCTACCAGGCATGCGTCAACGTAAGTGGGGTCGCATTATTACCAGCACCACCTCTGGCGCTATTGCTCCAATTAAAAATCTAGCGATTTCCAACACCTTACGAGCAGCACTGCTAGCGTGGTCTAAAACCTTGGCGGCAGAAGTTGCTGCTGAAGGCATTACCGTAAACGTCATCATGCCGGGGCGTGTAGCGACAGATCGATTGCGCCAGCTCGATGAGGCACGTGCCCAACGTGAAAACGTGAGTTACGACTTAGTAGTACAGGCCAGCTTGAAACAAATTCCCATGGGGCGTTACGGTGATCCACGGGAGTATGGCGATACAGCTGCATTTTTAGCCAGTCAAAACGCTTCCTTTATCACTGGGTCAGTGATCCGTGTTGATGGTGGTCAGATTCAGGCAATTTAATCGCAGTGCTAGCTAGCTTCTTTCAGGGTATCAGGCGAGATTTTCGATCCAAAGAGTTGGTAGCGCTGCTGCTTGCGCTTACCCTCTCCGTGGCGGCCTTATCTAGCGTCAGTTTTTTGGCTGACCGGATGCAGCGGGCTTTTCAGTTGGATGCCCGACAACTACTCGCAGCAGACTTACTGCTAGTAGCCGATCAGCCCTTGCCCGAGCGCTTTATTCAGGAAGCAAAAGATCGACAACTGAACTTTGCCCAAACCATTGTCTTTCCAAGCATGGCAACGGTTGGTGCGCAAAGCAAGCTGGCTTCCTTAAAGGCAGTCAGCAAGGAATATCCACTACGTGGCCAACTAAAGATTTCCTCTTTATTGCCAGACTTAACCCCGCCTTCGGGTTCCGTCTGGGTTGACCCTGCCATGCTTGCTAGCTTAAATACCAAGCTTGGTGACCACATGTCTTTGGGGGACAAGCAATTTGTCATCGCTGGCGTTATAGAGCGCGAGCTAGATCGTGGCGCTGGATTTATGAACTTTGCACCACGAGTCATGATGTCGCTTGAGGACTTGCCGGCCACAGGCCTTATTGGCCTGGGTAGTCGCGTGACCTATCGATTGCTATTGGCAGGAGAGGATTCTGCAATCTCAGCTTATGAGGCATGGGCTACGAAATCAATTGACTCTCAGGGCTTACGAGGATTACGCATAGAGACCCTAGAAAATGCGCAACCCATCATGCGTAAAACATTGGAGCGGGCAGAGCGATTCTTATCTTTGGTTGCCTTGCTGACAGCGATGGTAGCTGCCGTAGCAATTGCTTTATCAGCTCGCCGTTATGTTCTCAAGCAAGCAGATGTTTGTGCTGTCATGAAATGCTTAGGCGCAAGCCAAAATATGATTCTGATAAATCAAATAAAAATATTGACCAGTCTTAGCTTGCTAGCCGCGATCGTTGGCGCTGTTATCGGGTACGGAGTGCAAGAAGTTTTAATGCGCATCTTGGGTAATTTAGTCATGGCTAATTTACCCTCGGTATCTATTTGGCCTGTGGCTTGGAGCGTACTTTTTTCCTCTTTTTTACTGGTGGGTTTTGCTGGTCCGCCACTAATGAGCCTGGTGACGATTTCACCTGTACGACTCATTCGAAAAGAACTGGGCACAGTCAACATTAAGGTGCTTTGGGTTGCATTTTTTGGGATCTTCACCTGCCTGGCGTTAATTGCGATGGCAGCTAGGGACTGGAAACTGGCATCTTGGGTGGGACTGAGTTTTGGCCTGGCAATTTGCCTCTTTGCTCTGGTGTCTTGGCTATCGTTGCGCCTATTGAATGTGTTCTTTTCTAAATGGAGTGCTAAAAGTTTTGCCTTACGTTTTGCATTGACTGCGCAAGCGCGTCGCTCCGGATTTGCGGTGATGCAAATTACCGCTTTAGGTATTGCATTAATGGCTTTGCTACTCATCCTCATGCTTCGACAGGATTTACTGGCTACATGGCAGGGGAATACTCCAGTAGATGCGCCAAATCGTTTCATGATTAATATTCAAGATGATCAAAAGCTAAGTATTGCCAAATCTCTAGCTGATGCAGGAATAGCAAAGCCTAGTTTTAGTCCAATGGTGAGGGCGCGCCTAATTGAGGTAAATGGAAAATCCATCGGCCCCAATGATTATGTTGATGAGAATGCGCGCCGTTTAGTCGATCGAGAATTTAACCTCTCCTATACCGATCAATTGCCTGAGGGTAATCGGATTACCGCGGGTAAATGGATTACAGGAAATGCACCGCAAGTTTCGTTAGAAGTGGGTATTGCCAAGACCTTAAAGCTCAAGCTTGGTGATCAAATGACTTTTGAGCTTGCCGGAGAAAGAGTTGTCGCACCAATCACTTCTTTGCGCAAGCTGGATTGGGGTTCCATGAAGGTGAACTTCTTTGTCATCATGCCACCCGCCATGCTGGCTGAGATGCCGCAATCTTGGATTACCTCCTACTATCAAAGTGATGCGATTGAGGGGCTCGACTATGAGCTCGCGCAGACCTATCCCAACTTAACTATTGTGGATGTTGCAACTTCACTACGTCAAATTCAAGATGTTCTAGATCGCCTGTCCTCTGTCTTGGGCCTACTCTTTACCTTTACGATTGCCGCCGCTGTTCTAGTTTTGGTTGCTGCGATTGCCGCTACTCAGGATGAGCGCTTTCGAAGTGCCGCATTACTCAAGGCGGTAGGTGGATCACGTCATTTGCTTGGAAGGATTGCTCTGACTGAGCTCTTGGTCATTGGTGTTCTAGCGGGTGCTTTGGCAGGTTTAGCAGCTGGAATAGCAGCTTGGGCACTAGGTTACTTTGTATTGGAGATTGAATTCCATGCATTCGCACAGTCTTTAGTGATGGGCGTTGTCTTTGGTGTAGCTGCGTGCCTCTTAGCGGGCTATCGCTTTCAGAGAAGAATTCAAAGTGCTACCGCAATGGAGTGTTTGCGCGAGATCTAGAGTTTCTGGAAGTCTGGCAATCCTGATTGAGGGATTAAGTGAGTGTCACTAAGTTCTTGGGCAACTCTACTAATCTGGTTCTGCCTAAACGATCTGGCAGACTTTGGCGAAGGAGAGGGTTCACTCGATCCAAGTAGATACTGAGTGGCCACAGAAATAAAGCCATAGTAAATAGCATTTCAATGATTTGCCATTTCTGCAATTCAAAAAGCCATTGCAGAAGGACGCACGGCACAATCCACAATGACCCAAATATATAGCGCCAAATGGCCTGTCTACGGGTTAAGTTATACCCACCTGGACCAATCATCCGCACTCGCCAAGTTTGCATCGCCAATGTTTGTCCTGACTTAGTCCAGTACCAAACAAAGTAAATACCCAAGACGGTATAGAGATAGAGGAAGGTGAGCCAACTTGGTAGAGAGACGCCAAATAAAATGCCTAAACCTAAATTGGGGACCAAGAAGGTGAGTGCAATTACGCCCAAGAGAACTAGTTGCTCGTAAAGAGCGCAGGATACGCGTCGCCAAAATTGCGGGGCGGGTAAGGCGTTTAATTCAGCAGGAGTAATCAAGGCTTGGGGATTCTTAGGGAGTACCTGTGCCACTATCGGAGCTAGCGCTCGGTGCCAAAACTTCGGGAGCAGGAGTGCTGCTTGCCGGAAGAGTTGGCGCGAGATTGGATTTTTGTGTGATCGGATGTTGCTGCAATGTGGGTGCGCTGACAGCGGTTGGCTTTTTCTTATTGACCTCTGCTTGAGCTAATTTCTTCTTTTGCTCATCGCTGAGTTTTTGATAGGCACTCCAAGCTTCTGCTTTTTTCTCTGCAGGGAACTTGAGGCTGCTTAAGTAGTTCTCTCGCGCCACGCGACGGTCTTTTTGGGAGAGATTGGACCAGCTAGTCATGCGCGACTGCAGACGCTGTTGATCTGCTTCACTCATTCTTGGGTATAGGTTTGCTACCTGCATCCACTTCTTACGACTATCTGGGAGCATGTAATCCCAATCGTCCTCTAGTGGGGCCAGGATTTTTTGCTGCTCTGGCTTAAGCCCTTCCCAAGTGCCATCCGGTTTTTTCTCGGGAATGCCGGTAGTTTTTCCATGGGCGCCTGAGGAGCTTTGGGCTAATGCATTGGCGGATAAGCCAAGTGCACCCAAGGTCAACATCAGTGATGAGCTGATGAAGAGCGCTGCACAACAAGAGCGTAAGTTTTTTAACATGCGCTAATGAGGCTCAGTGTTGGATTTAGGAAGGTGATTTGGATGAATCCAAGCTATCTTGCTCTGAATCAGCAAGGGGGCCATTTTTTAGGAAACCCAGAAAGCCGCTATCAGCGTAAGCATCTGGCGGGACATCATCGGTCAGGAGGGCAATATCTAATTCAGCGATGTCGTTAATACGCGAATCCTGTTGCCATTGGGCAATGCCAATGAGGCCAAATACCAGAACAATGAGCGGGGCAACCCAACCAACGTTATCCCAAAATGAGCGTGATCCTACAGACCAGTTTCCAGTGGAATTGGCCAAAACATGCTGCTGAACACGCACTTTCTCAGGTTTCTTGAGGGATAGCGCCTTTAAGCGAGCCGCATAAAGGCGATCTTTAATACTCGCTGGCAGGGATTGGGATCCTTGGCGAAGCAGGGCGGCAGTAGCCAGACCAAACTGGTCGACTTCTGTGGAGTTTAAGAGATCTTCATTATTGCGGTTCAAAGCGTAATTCCTTTTAATTTCAATGCTTTAGCTAGAGCCTGAGTGGCTCTTGAGCAGTGGGTTTTGACACTTCCCTCGCTACAACTCATGGCAAGGGCTGTTTCAGTAATGCTCAGCTCATCCCAATAACGCATCAGGAAGGCTTCTCGTTGACGGGCAGGCAATTTTGATATTTCTGATTCTAAAGACTGTAAAAGCTGACTTCGCTCTAGCTTATATGCACCATCTTGGTGAATTTCACTATCATCTGGAGCTGAAAGCGACTCTAAGGGGTCAAAATCATCGTTTTCATCGGATTTCTTGCCCATATTGGAGAAGAGGGTCACCCAGGTATTTCTTACCTTCTGACGCCTAAACCAGTCATGAATACGGTTTTGGAGAATTCTGGTGAAAACTAAGGGAAGTTCTGCAGCTGGGCGATCACCGTACTTTTCAGCCAACTTAATCATGGCGTCCTGAACAATATCGAGAGCGGCATCGTCATCACGCACAGCGTATACCGCCTGCTTAAAAGCGCGCTGCTCAACACTGCTCAGAAAGTTAGAAAGTTCTTGGGGTGAAGCCATTCAGTAGATTAGACCTGAATCAGATGGAATTGGTTGATTTTAGGGGATTGCTATAGAATGTAAGGCTTACTACCTAGAATCTCATTCAAGAAGTGGTTTTTTCCGGTAGCAGCGCCGTTCGAACTCAGGCCACAAGCAAGAGACAGAGCAGACCAAACAATTTTTTG
>Ga0075464_10001068_pt1 | contig 12364 bp, 11 predicted proteins | sample DEB19_08_DNA_5_FD_75068 | JGI IMG/M metagenome (GOLD analysis project Ga0075464, IMG submission 75068) | Aqueous microbial communities from the Delaware River and Bay under freshwater to marine salinity gradient to study organic matter... | ecosystem: Environmental > Aquatic > Marine > Coastal ...
CAGGCCGGTGCCACCCGCAAACTGGCTCAGCTGCGACAGCTGGGTTGGACAGACCTGTATTTGATTCAGGATCAGTCGGCGCGGCGCTGGGGTATTTCGCTCGGCTTATTTAAAAGCGCCGAGTCGGCGCAGGCGCAGCTAGCGCTGGCAGAGAAGGCCGGCGTGACCGGTGCCCGGGTTGAGGCTTATCCGATGACCTTTGCGCGCGCGGTCTATCAGTTGCGCGGATTGGATCTCGGCGCGCGGGAAGCCCTGAAGGCGATTGTGGCGGATTTTCAGGGCCTGGAAATCCGGGCTTGCGAATAGGCCGCCTGAACCAATTCATTTTAATAAACGCGCTAAAAAATAAATCGCCGGGCCCCGATAAAAATCGAGTCCCGGCGATTTACTAGTGCGCTCAAAAAAATAAAAGCAAAATCCTTGCTATTAAAACTGCACACCCTTTGTCAGTGCGCCATCAACCACCAGATTGGTGCCCGTCACAAAACTTGCTGCCGGACTGGCAAGGAAGGTCACTGCATTAGCCATCTCCTGTGGCGTGCCCATGCGCCCGGTCGGATTCATGCTGAGTGCTTCTTTGAATAGTGCCGGATTGCCTTGTTCAATCTGATCCCATACGCCGCCGGTAAAGTAGGTGTTGCCCGGTGAAACGGTGTTGGCGCGAATGTGTTTGCCAGCAAGGTGGTAAGCGAGCCCTTGGGTGTAATGAATAATTGCGGCTTTGAAAGCGCCATAAGGGCCGGAGGCGAAATCAATTTCGCGACCGGAGACGCTGGAGATCGTGACAATAGAGGCGTGCTTACTTTGCTCCAGATAAGGCATTGCCGCAGTCACCAGTCGGACCGTGCCCATCATGTCGACCTGAAAGCCGAGTGACCAGTTTTCTTCTGTCGCAGGAATAGCCAGCGCACTGACATTAGCCACTACGATGTCGATGCCACCCAGAGCCTTACCGGCGGCTTCGACCCACGCAGCTAGTGCGGCTGCATTGGCGATGTCTACTACGGTGCCTAAAGCTTTAACGCCATATATCGAAAATTCTTTTTCGGTGCTGGCGACCTCTTCGGCGTTACGTGCGCAGAAGGCCACATCAGCACCTTCTTTTGCTAGTGTTTGCACAATCGCTCTACCTATACCTTTGGTGCCACCGGTGATGACGGCTTTCAAACCCTTAAGTCCGAGGTCCATGTTATTTTCCTTTAGAAGGTTAGATCATAAAAAATGGTTCTGGCTGGTTGTCCCAGGTCTTTTTACTGCATTTCAGTCGGTACTTTTTTTTTGGTCTTGATAGTCTTGCCGGACAAAGTTTTCGACATGAGTTTGTCGGCGTGAATCAGGTCTCGCGCAATATCTTCGACCTGCAGCCTTTGCGTCATCGCTTGTAAACGCAGCAGCTCATAGGCTTCGTTTTCATCGATTTTCTGCATGCGCATCAAAATGGTTTTAGCTTCCTCAACGATACGAAAATTGGCGAATTTGCTTTCCAGTCGGGTGATTCGCGTCGTATTTTTTTCGTGCTGCCAGCGATGTGACAAGGCCATGATCAGCGCCGACAATAATCCCGCCGCCCGAATCGGTGCAGTGAGCATGCCCATGACGCCGATGCGCAAGGCTTCGTCAATGATGGTCGGGTTTTCAAAACTGCTGACCGAGATGATGGGTGGCGGATTACGATGCAACCAGTCATAGTCGGTTTCTTCTTCATCGGGCTGAAGAGCCAGAAAAATCAGATCCACTTCGTTCGGCACTTCCTGCAAAGGCGGCCAGTGCATCTCGACGATGCAACCGATCCGCTGCAATTGATTGAGCAAGGTCAGGCCATCGGCATCCTGCGGGCAAAACAGCAGCACCCGCGGTTGTTTCGAAAGGATGGAACGGGTAATGCTGCCTGCCCGGCGGCGCTCCGGGTAATTCATTCTGCCGTCTCGATAAGAGCGAGTTCATCATCGCTGGACCAGTCATGGCGCACCATGTAAGGATCGGGGTCGATGCGTTTTCCCAAGTCCTCAATAATGGTGAACTGGCCACTGCTATTAGCTTGTCCGATGCGTGGATAGAGGCTGGCATGATGATTGGAGGAGTCGATGCGTACCCGTCCTTGTGGCGCTTCGATATCACTGCCCAAAATGCATTGCCGGATATCTTGCGGATTGTCGCTGCCGGCATGCCGATAGGCTTTGGCCAGCAAATGCATGCCGAAATAGGATGCTTCCCAATTCATGTTCGGGATCGCGCGCTCGCCATGACGGCTGTTGAAAAACCTGTCTAGCGTGCTGCGATTCAAGGGCGAATCAATGCTTTGAAAATAAGGCGAGGACGTATAGTGGCCGCAGGCGACGTCCGCACCCATGATGCCGATCTCGGCTTCAGATGTATTGAGGCTGGCAATCGGCATGGTTCGTGGATCAAGGCCGGCCTTGTAAAAAGCCTCATACAAATAAGGAACCGTATTACCGATCAGGGTGCAGAAAATAAAATCCGGGTTTTTCTTTTTAATGTCGGCAAACACTTCATCTACTGCCTCCTCGCTGGCATGCATGCTGACGTAACGTTCACCCACAATGCTGTTGTCAGGAGCGGCAGAAATCAGCGACTGCATAGTGCGATTGGTTTCATACGGGTAGACATAGCGCGAGCCGACCATATACACACGCGCACCAAAACGTGACGTCATGAATTTGGCCAGCTGCACAATGTTTTGATTTGGTGCGGCGCCGGTATAGATAATGTTTTCTGAAAACTCAAAGCCCTCATACTGCTGAGGATAAAAAAGCAGTTTGTTGTACTTCTCGATAACCGGCAGCATCACCTTGCGACTGCTGGAGGTGTAGCCGCCAAAAATCACATTGATATTGTCTTCGAGGATCAGGCGCTCCAGCGCCAGCTTGTAGCGTGCAGTATCAGATTGCGGGTCATAGTAGACAGGTACCAGCTCGCGTCCCTGTACGCCTCCTAAGCCATTAATTTCATCGATCGCAAACAGCGCCCCATATAACTGAGACGATTCCTGATTAGACGTCACGCCTGTTTTCGAAAACAGCAAACCGACTCGGATAGGATCTGTATTTTTCATAAAGCTATCCGTTGGCAAGTAACATACCAGGCCGTCGGCAATTCAGATCAGCCCGCGCTTTGTTCATACGCATGCGCTGCACGCAGCACGGTCGCATCATCAAAACGTCGTCCCGTCAGCATCAGACCTACCGGCAAATTCTTGACGTCTTTGCAGGGAATGCTGATGGATGGATGACCTGTCAAATCAAAGGCGGCCGTATTGGCGCACATGTTCAAGGCATTCCGGATGAAGGTTTTGCGATCCACTTCGGGGCTTGCAGGAATCTTCATCGAACTCTGCGGCGTGGTTGGCATCAAGACCAGATCAAATTGCGCAAACACTTTTTCATAGGCCAGATTGATCTCATTCGAAAAATTTCTGGCGCGTGCATAAAACACGCCGTTGTAATGGTCCGTCATGTAATCGGCAACCAGCACGCCGAGCTTGGCGGTCGGTGAAAAATCGCCACCATTGGTTTTGATTCCGCGCCGCATTGCCGACATCAGATGCGGGTAATACCAACCCTTGTGTTGATACGCATGATGCCCGGAGTAAAAGCTATTGACGCCGCCTTCATTGGCAATCGCGTTCCAGACGGCGCTGACCATCCGGTGTTGCGGCAAAGAGATTTCGGTGACTTCGGCCCCCAGCTTTTGCAAAGCTTTGGCTGCAACTTGTACGGCATCGTCGACTTCTTTCATGCCGTATTGCGAACCAAAACCTTCTTTGATGACCGCAATTTTCAAGCCCTTGATGTCGCCAGTCAGCGCCTTCGCGTAATCCTGCACCGGCACCACAGAAGGCTGGCGTGGGTCGTCGCCGTTTTCATCTGCTCCGGCGAGTACCCCCAGCATCAATGCCGCATCGGCGACATTGGTAGTCATCGGGCCGATATGGTCAATTGTCAGATCAAAGCCGACGATGCCGGTGTAGGGCACTAGTCCGTGCGTGGGTTTGTGACCGACGGTGCCGCTCCATGAACTTGGAATGCGGATCGAGCCGCCCTGGTCGCCGCCGATGGCGATGTCGACCAGGCCCGTAGCCACCGCAGCTGCCGAGCCGCAAGAGGAGCCACCGGCGGTGTGCGCCGGATTGGCGGGATTTTTGGTTATGCCATATGCACTGGTATGGCCGCCGCCGGAAAAGGCGAAGTCATCGGTGTTGAGGACGGCGCTGATATGGGCACCAGCTTTCAGCATACGGGTGACGATAGTGGCATCAATGTCAGGCGTAAAACCATACAGCAGCCGCGAGGCGCAGCTCATCGGTATGCCTGCCATGCAAATCGTGTCCTTGATGCCGATTTTTTTGCCCGATAAAGGTCCGCTGAAATCAGCCTGCACAGAACAATATTGCACGATGGCGTTTAACGGATCTTGCTCTGGCGTAGGTCGTCCCAAGGGTACGCGGGTTGCCGGCAACACTGCACGTTGCGGGTCTGGATACTGTTCCAGTTCATCGTAAAGTGCGAGGTTGTCGGAAACCAGTTCATGAAAATCGGATAGCTCAGCTTCAGTCAGATCAAGATGACGGGATTCACTGGACTTTTTCAAGTCCGCAATAGACGGGCGGCGCAGGGGCATGATGCAATCTCCGGAAGGTGCAAAAAAAGGTTTAGGGTTCCAGGTAAGTCTTGGAAATCGCAGCGCCGACGGTGTATTTCGGATCTACAAAATTGCCGAGCCTGACTTTGCCGCACTGGCTCAGCAGCATGTAGGCATCCCACTGATCAAAGCCGTAGTCCTTGGCCATCCAGCGAATCAGTTCACGATAGGCGATGCGGGTTGCATCCTCCAACGGTCGTGCACTGCCTATGCTCATGATTGAACTTTCCGTTTCCAATCGCGGCCATTCAATGGCCCAGTTTTTGATCAGATCCACGCGGATGGTGGTGATGCTGGAATATTCAACCGCCGTGCCGCACACTTCGCCATCACCCTGACAGGCATGGGCGTCGCCAATGAATAGTCGCGCGCCGGGTGAACGTACCGGCAGATAGGTAATGCTGCCCGGCCCCATGTCTGGCAGATCCATATTGCCGCCATGGTTGTCGGGCGTAAGTGAATTGATGGAATCAATTTCGGGCGACAGGCTCAAGGTACCGATGTGCGGTTTGTAATCGAGCGTGGTCCGCTTACTCCAGTACACATGCTTGGTGTCGATTTTGACGCGCCGAACTTTTTCCGGCAGCGGGTCATTCAGCATTGCGGTTTGCGCGGTGCCGGTCAGTGCGCCAAAATCGGGGATCATGCAGCAAATGCCATGCGGGTCATGGCCGCGTGGCAGCATGCTTTCAATCGACACGGCGATCACATCACCCTTGACCGCACCCTCAATCATGATCGGGCCGTTTTGCGGATTTAAAAACGGCATCTTCAGCAGCGCCGATGGTGAATCGGATTCGGAGGTGATGGCTCCTTCAAATGCATCGCGGGTATCAATGATGATGCGGTCGCCCGGCTTCACCATCAGTACCGGTTCCGAGTAAGGACCGATGGTGTAATGGAATTGCTTTTGCATTTCTTCGGTCAGATGATGCGTGACAGGCTCGCGCTGCGCACCGACACCGCGTTGCATCATGATTGAGTTTTTGATCCATTCCATTTTTATCTCCTCTGTTTTAAACCGCGAGATGGCGGCGCATTAATTCATCATCGTTGAGCTGGTCTTTGCTGAGATGCTGGACCACACGGCCTTTGTCCATGACGCAGCAGCGGCTCGCTGCCATCTCGACCATTTTCATGTTTTGTTCGACTAACAAAATACCCAGACCCAGGGTGCTGGAAATTTCGACCAGCTTTTCCGAAATCGCCTGCACGATGGATGGTTGGATTCCCTCGGAAGGTTCGTCCAACAGCAGCACCCGCGGTCGACCGACCAGGACTCGTGCAATCGCCAGTTGTTGTTGTTCTCCGCCACTCATCGTCCCGGCTTTTTGCTGCAGCTTGGCGCGCAAGACCGGGAAAAAATTCAGTGCCATGTCCATATCTTTGGTACTGCCGGAGCGCAGAATTTGCAAACCGACTTTCATGTTTTCTTCCACCGTCAGGCCGGGGAAAATTTCGCGACCCTGCGGGACATAGCCGAGGCCGGCACGGGCACGTTCATCGGGTTCCATAGCCGAGATATTTTTTCCGTCCAGCGCAATAGAGCCGGCGTCGGTGTCGAGGATGCCGATCAGGGTGCGCATGAAGGTCGTCTTGCCGACGCCATTGCGGCCGATGATGGCTACCACTTCAGCCTTTTCCAGACTCAGCGTGAGGCCATTCAAAACTTTGCCGCCGTCATAGCCGGATTGCAGGTCCGTTACCTGCAGCAGTGATGTTCCCATTATCTTTTCCCCAGGTAGATTTCGGCCACGTCATCCCGGTCCAGCACAGCATGCAAGTCGCCATCAGCAAACACCTGACCGCCATGCAGTACTGTCACGCGGGTGGCAACCTGACGCACAAAATCCATGTCATGTTCGACCACCATCATGGTCAGGCCTTCAGCCTTGAGCCGGTTGATCAACTCGCCTGTATGCACGGTTTCTTCATCCGACAAACCAGCCACCGGTTCATCGAGCAGCAGAATCTTGGGTTTGAGTCCAACAGCCATCGCAATTTCCAGCCACTGTTTTTTGCCATGCGAGAGATTGCCGGCCTTGACGCGGGCTTCGTCGCTCAGCCTGAATAAATCAAGCAGGCGCTCCAGTTCGGCTGCGCGTTCCGGTAGTGTGGTCACGCGCTGCAACACCAGTTTCAAATGCTCTTCAACGGTTAGATCAGGAAAGATGCCGGGCACCTGAAACTTGATACTCATGCCCATGCCCACCCGCCGGAAGGGCAGCACGTGCGAGATGTCTTGTCCTTTGAAATGAATCGAACCATGACTTGGCTTGTGTTCGCCGATCAGCAATTTGAAGAAGGTACTTTTGCCGGCGCCATTAGGGCCGATGACGCAGCGGGTTTCGCCTTCATTGATCTGGAAGTCAATGCCGTTGATCACTTGCGCGCCGCCGAAATTTTTGCGCAAGCCTTTTGTTTCGAGAATCACAGTCATGAAAATTCTTTCTCAGCTAAGGGTGTCGTGTTCAGACTTGGTTGGCGTAGGCAGCGCATTAACGTCCGAAGAGTTTGCCCAGTTTTTCTTTGATGGTCGGGATCAGCCCCTGTGGCGTTGCCATCACCACAAACAACAGAATCAGGCCCATAAGAACCAGCGCATATTGGCTACCGTAGGCGGCCAGTTCCTGCGATAAGTTGAGCATGGCGACGGTAGCGATAATCACGCCGGACAGACTTTTGCGACCGCCTGTTGCGACCCAGATGATGGGCATTGCCGCAGCGGTCAGGCCCATCGAAGACGGTGTGATGTAAGAGCCCCAGACCGTATACAAAATGCCAGACAAGCCGCCGAGCGTGCTGCCGAAGACAAAGATAGCCAGCTGATAGCGTCGGATATCAATTCCCAGCATTTCGGCGCGATGCGGATTCTCGCGGATGGATTCCAGCGTCAGGCCGAATGAAGAGTTAAGCAGCTTGCGGGTGATGAAATAGACGCCGGCTAACATCGCCAGCACCAAAAAATAAAAGTTCGTGCCTTCCAGCAGAATCGGTTCGGCTGCAAAGCTCGGCAATACCAGCGAGGGCATCGCCGACATGCCATTAAAGCCATTCAGACGTGCACTGCCGATGGCCCACTGGGGGCCGGCAGTTTGTGCCATGAAGGTTTCCAGCACCAGCGTGACCGACAAGGTGACGATGCCGATGAAGACTTCTTTGATGCCGCCGTAAAAAATCATATAGCCCAGCAGTGCAGCCAACACCACGCACAAAACCAGGCCGGTTAGCACGCCGCCCCAGGTAGCTGCCGGGGACTCGCCCAAATTAATGGTGAAAATGCCGTAGGCATAACCAGCCAAGCCAAAGAATGCAGTCTGACCGAAGGACAGAATCCCGCCATAACCCCACATGGCAGAGAGTCCGATAGCTGCGAACGTCCAGACCAGACAGTAAGCAAGGTTGCTGATGCCGGCCTCGCTCAGAATGGCGGGCAGGAAGAAACAGGCACCGATCAGGATCAGGGTCAGATCAACCGGACCATCGAGCTGCGTGCCGAATATTTTTTTCAACAGCCCTGTTTCAGCGGCGCGCCCGATGGCCAGACGATCTGCCGGGCCATTCATGATTGAAGGGGAAGATTCCACGATGCGCTCCGATTACTTGCGGTTAAACAGACTGCCCAGACCTTGGGGCAGCATGCGGATGATGACGATGACGGTCAGGAGCAAACCGATCTGACCAGCGAGCTGGCCGTAGCTGGCCGACAAGGCGCTCTGGATCAAGCCGAGGAAGCCGGCGGCCGGGAAGATGCCTTGCAAGACATTGGCGCCGCCGGTGACGACCGTGACAAACGCCGGCACGATAAAGCTGCTGCCCATTGTTGGCACGGCGCTGATGGTCGGTGCGTAGATGGCGCCAGCCAATCCGGCCAAACCTGCGCCGAGCGCAAAGGTCATGGTGTAAATGCGCGAAGTGCGCAATCCGAGGCAGCGCGCCATGCGGGCGTTCTGAATGGTGGCGCGGGCATAGATGCCGTAATTGGTTTTGAAAAAAAGGCCGTACAGCGCAGCAAGCACCGCGATCGAGAAAAAAGGCAACAGGGCGCGATAAGTCGAGAAAGAATACTCGCCAAATTCGAAGGAATGAAACGGCGTCGACAAACCTTCAATCGAAGGACCGGCAAAAATCAGCATTGCCTGCTGTGTAATCAGACTGACTGCCCAGGTGGCGACAATAGAGTCGAACAGACGGTTATACAAATGGCGCACGATCAGTCGCTCAAGAATTGCGCCGGCAATAGCCGCGCTGACCGCGCCGACTAACATTGCTAATGGCAAGGGCAAACCAGCTTTGGCGCTGAGTATGGTGACGTACGCGCCGCACATTACAAATTCGCCGTGGGCCAGATTAATGACGCCCATCATGCCGAAAATAATGGCCAATCCGAGTGAGGATAAGGTCAGATAGGCGAAGGAGTCACCGAACTGGTAAAGATATGAATAGGCTGTGGCAAGTAGAGTCATAGCAGAACTTTCAAGGGTGCCAAATCAGAGCCGGATCAGAGGCAAGCCATCTTGTGGATGGCTTGCCTTTACTGCACAAGCAAGCGTTCGGAAATTATTTCTTTGGCGGGCTTGATGGGGTGTATTGCGAGTAGTCAGCTTTCACAGGGAGATTGCAACCAGCATTGCCGAGCCAGTAAGGCTTGATGTCATTCCATGTTTTTGGAAATTCGATCGTATGGTCACCTTGCACGTGGGCCAGATACATGGTGTGCGTTGCATGATGACTTTTCGGATCGATACAGACTTTGCCTGATGGGCCGTCAGTGCAGATATCGCCGGTTTCGAGCGCTTTGCGTACGGCGATCATGTCGGCTGACTTGGCTTTTTCAACAGCTGCTTTGTACAGGTAGACAGCGTTGTAAGCATTGGCTGCTTCCTGGGTGATGTAGGGCTCGGTCGGGAACTTAGCCTTGAAGCGTTTTTTGAAATCATTGCTGGCTGGCGAATTGACTTCTTCGATGTAGTTGGTAGTGACGTACATGTCTTTCAGCGCTGGCGATTTAAAACGCTTGTGCTCATAAGCCTGGCCAACCTGAATCGAGCTGCCCATTGGCAGATTCAAATTAGCTGCGGCTTGCTGTTCGAAATAAGCTGACTGCACGTTGCCGACCAACAGCGTCATTACAAAGTCAGGTTTGGCTTTCTGGATGTTCTGAATAGTCTGGCCAAATTGCGACACGGACAGCGGAATGAATTCTTCACCGACCATGGTGCCGCCATTTTCTTTGACGATCTGACGTACCCATTCAGCCGAGATCTGGCCGAAGTTATAGTCGGCTGCAATCGTATACACTTTTTTGCCGTACTTCTGCATCAGCCAAGGTACGAGTGTAGAGAACTGCTGCTCAGGCACAGCGCCAGTAGCAAAGGTGTTGCTGTCGCAGACGCCGCCTTCATATTGATTGTTATAAAAATAGAGTTGTTTGGCTTTGTCCATGATGGGACGAATCGCTTCGCGCGACGCGCTGGAGTAACCACCAAAGATCACATCAGGCTTGTCGGTCTGAATCAGGCGGCGGGCAAATTCCTGAAATTTCGTGTTGTCCGACTGGGTGTCGTAATGAATCAGTTTGATAGGACGACCCAGTACACCACCCTTGGCATTGATTTCTTCGACAGCTAATTGTGTCGCATGAATTTTAGGAATGACCGCCAGCGCAAAATTGCCGGACGCATCTTCCAGCAACCCCAGCTTGATCGGATCAGCTGCCAATACAGACAGGGAAACCGGCAGCGTTACTACACAGCCGAGAATAAATTTTTTCATTTGTTTCATGATTTCTCCGAACGTAAACACAAAAAAAAGACGAAAAAAAAGCCCACTCCGAGCAAGTGCTCGGGATGGGCTTTATCGCCGGTTCCTTGTGCGACATCTGCGTCTTGCACAAGGAATTCCTGAGTCAGATAGTAGGCATCGAGATTCTTGTTGTCAACGTATTGTGAAAAATAGTTTCAGATTTTTTTGAAAAATAGATCGTTAAAAATCTTGGTATGCGTTTTGCTGAAGAGTGGTGCATATTTTTCTAACTGCACTTTTTTCGCGCACACTTAAAACATCAAACTCATGAAGAATCATCAATGCAGTCCCTCTTGTTCGCATCATCTGTCGGATGCCCAGCCAGCAGTCAAAGAAGAATTTGACGAGGCACTTCATACCTTGCTACCTGCGCTGCCTTCAAATAAAAAAGTGATGCATGACGCCACCGCGCCGACCTCGACGTCAACTACGCCAGCGCCTGCCCGCATCAGCGTGCAACACCACTACATTCCTGCAAATGCACGCACTATTTTGTGGGGATACTTCAGTAAATCAGCTACGCCAATTGTGAAAATTGACTCGGGTGATTTTGTGACCATGGAGACGTTGACGCATCACGCCAATGATGATGCCGAACGCATGGTGCAAGGTGATGCCGGTGCCGAGAGTGTGTTCTATTGGGATGCGAAAACAAAGAATGTGAATCGTCGCGGTGCCGGAGCGATGGACGCTAAAGTTGGTGCAGGCGGTGGACTCGGCGTACATATCTGCACCGGTCCCGTGCATATTCATGGTGCCGAAGTGGGCGATGTGCTTGAGGTTCGTATTGTTGATGTGGTGCCGCGACCGAGTGCGAATCCCCTGTATCAAGGTAAAACCTTTGGCAGCAATGCGGCAGCGAACTGGGGTTTTCATTATGGCGATACGCTGACAGAGCCGAAGCAGCGCGAAGTGATCACCATCTATGAGGTCGATGCAAGTGGAGAGCGTAATTGGGCGCGCGCTGTCTATAACTACCGCTGGACGCCGCAAACCGATCCCTTCGGAGTGGTGCATGCAACGATCGATTACCCTGGTGTGAAGGTAGATCATCAGACTATCCTGAAAAATCACCATGTTCTGAAAAATATTCGCGTGCCAGTGCGGCCGCATTTCGGCACCATTGGTGTGGCACCCGCTGAAGCCGAGCTGGTCTCGTCGATCCCGCCCAGCTACACCGGCGGCAACATCGATAACTGGCGCATCGGCAAAGGTGCGACCATGTATTTCCCGGTAGCGGTGCCGGGGGCCTTGTTTACTGTAGGTGATCCACATGCCTCACAAGGCGATTCTGAGCTGTGTGGCACGGCGATTGAATGTTCACTGACAGGGACTTTTCAATTCATCTTGCATAAGAAAGCCGATTTGCCGGGCACCCCACTAGCCGCGGTACAGTATCCGCTGTTAGAGACGGCAGATGAATGGCTGGTACATGGCTTTAGCGTTGCCAATTATCTTGCCGAACTTGGACCTGATGCGCAGAGCGCGATTTTTACTAAATCTTCGGTTGATCTGGCTTTGCGCGACGCTTATCACAAGATGCGTGATTTTCTGATGACGACCCAGGCGCTAGATGAAGATGAAGCGATTTCATTAATGGCTGTAGCCGTGGATTTCGGCATTACTCAGGTGGTGGATGGCAACTGGGGCGTGCATGCTGTGGTTAAGAAAAATATCTTTCCGTCGTCAGAGTGATGGTGATTTGATAATTTAAGGCCGATGCTGTTTTGGCTGCTCATAGTTTCGAGACAAATAATTTTGCTCAAATTCCAAAGGGTTTCGCTGTAAAATCTGAGCAAATTTTTTTGGACTGGCCATGACCGATAAGCTGACCGCTACTGTTCCACCCGAGATCAAAGCCGAGATACTGGCCGAGGCCTTGCCGTACATTCGCAAATTC
>Ga0075464_10001069_pt1 | contig 12362 bp, 22 predicted proteins | sample DEB19_08_DNA_5_FD_75068 | JGI IMG/M metagenome (GOLD analysis project Ga0075464, IMG submission 75068) | Aqueous microbial communities from the Delaware River and Bay under freshwater to marine salinity gradient to study organic matter... | ecosystem: Environmental > Aquatic > Marine > Coastal ...
CGACCGGCGACGAGGATTTCTCGTGAACACCGAAAACGATTGGGTTCTCGTCAAGCCGACGCGAACGCTCAACGGGCCCGCGGTCATCTATCGCGGCCCGAGTGCGAAGAGTTGCGCCGTCGTTCGGTTCAACTCGGCCGCGGTCAAGTTGCTCGAGCTCCGAGCCGGCGACCGTATCGCGGTGTTCACTCCGGCAAAGCCTGGCCTGAAAAAGCAACTCGCGATCGGGATTAACCCGACCGGCGTCTCGCTACACGGCAAAGGCGGCTCGCTGCAATGCGGCGCGAAAGCGTTCGGCGAGGCGCTCGAGATTAGCGCGCCTGGCGTTCGGTACGATCGAGTCAAGTTCTCGCCGATGAAGGTCACGGCGTCGGGCCCGATCCTCGCGATTCTAAACCATATCGAGAGCGAGCTCGCCCCTTAGTCATGCATATCAAACTACCATTCCGAAAGCTGGCCGCCGCGGCCTTATTTGTTACCACCGACGAAACCCGGTTCGTTTTGACCGGCGTGCGTATTGAGCCGAAGCCGTACGGCGTTTTAATCATCGCCACCGACGGCCGGCGGATCGTTTTCATTCGTCACGAGATTCAAGCTCTGGATCAAACGCTCAAGGAACCAATCTTGATCCCGGCCGCATTGATCAATCGTCTCGGCATTCGAACGGCCGATGAGATTATCGAGGACGAGGAAGCCGGCCCCGAACGTCAACCCACTGAACCGCCGGATCGTGATTGCCTGGTGACGGTCGCCGGGAAGGACGTTACGATACGATTAGACGGCGAGATTAGTCACGGCGTGATCGGTCACCTGGTCGAAGGCCTTTACCCGAACACGGACAAGATTATTCCACGAACCCGGCCCGATTCGTACAAGGTTTGGTGTTTCAATGGCGGGTTCATGGAGGCTTACCGGAAGGCCGGGCACTGGCTGGCGCCTTACGCGGGTGCTGTTGTGATGGCTGGTCACGAACAGGCCGAGGACACACCCCATGCCCGCGTTTATTCGGTGAGGCTCAATGGGTGTCCTGATTTCTACTCTGCGATGATGTCGGTCAAGTTACCGGATGCGCTCGAGCTAGTGGCCGTCCCGGACTGGTTGAAAGCGTGATCTAATGAGCATTCGGCCCTATCAACGCGAGTTCGTCGCCGCGACGTTTGACGCTCTGATGGAGGTCGACCGGGTTCTCTCGGTCGCTCCGACGGGAAGCGGTAAAACGGTCATGGCCGGCGAGATCATTCGGCAAGCCGGCCGCCGAGTGCTCTTTCTCGCCGATGCGCGCGAGCTCGTCTATCAGGCGGCCAACAAACTCGGGAAATGGGCGGGTTTGTTGGCTGACGTCGAGATGGGCGATCATCACGCGAACCCGTCGGCCGACCTGGTCGTCGCGACGACTCAATCGATCGCGCGCCGGCTCGAGAAATACACCCCCGACGCGTTCGGCTTGATCATCGTCGACGAGGCGCACCGGAACACCCTCGGCGCCCAAGCTCAATCGGTTTTGAACTACTTTGCCGGCGCTCAAACGATCGGCCTCACCGCGACGCCGTTCCGATCGGACAAACGCGAGCTCGGCGAGTTCTATCAAAAGGTTTCCGACTGCGACGTCGGCCTCGTTCGCCTGATCAAAGAGGGATGGCTCTCGCGGATCGTGATCAAATCCGTTGCGTCGGGAATCAACCTCGCCGGCGTTCGAACCCGCGGCGGCGACTTCCGAGAGGACGATCTCGGCGCGGCGATCGTTCCCCACCTCGACACCCTGGCGCGGATCCTGGCGGAACACGCGCCCGACCGGCGAACGGTCGCGTTCCTGCCGCTCCGCGAGACCTCGAGACAATTCGTCGAGGCTTGCCGGTTGTACGGCCTGCGGGCGATTCACGTCGACGGCGACGATCGCGACGGGATCAAACATTTCCGCGACGGCTCGCCCGGCGTGATCTCGAATGCTCAACTCCTTTCGACCGGATGGGATGAACCTTGCGTCGACTGCGTGTTCATCGCCCGGCCGACAAAGTCGTTCACGCTTTATTCACAAATGGTCGGCCGCGGAACCCGGATTTTCGACGGCAAAAAAAACTTGCTCGTTCTCGACCCTCTCTTTCTCGACGACGAGATCGGCGGCCTGATCCGGCCGGCCCGGCTGATCGCCAAGACCGAGGCCGACGTCGAGGCGATCTCGAAAGTCATCGACGAGGCGCCAGGCTTGCCGATCGACCTGTTCGACGCCGAGGACGCCGTCGAGGCCGCCGAGGAAAAGGCAAAGGCCGATCGAGCCGAATCGCTACGGCGCCGCATGGTCGAGGTCTCGCATCGGCGAACCAAGACCGTCGACGCTCTCGAGTATGCTCTCGCTCTCGATGATCCGGCGCTCGCCGAGTACGAGCCCGAAACGCAATGGGAGGCGCAACCGCCGACCGAGAAACAGTTGATCCGGATCGAGGCCGCCGGGTTCGAGATCGCCTCGATCACCTGTCGAGGTCACGCGTCGAAAATCATCGATCAACTCGTGAAGCGTCGGGAGCTCGGTCTCGCGACGCCCAAGCAATTGAAATGGCTGATCCGGAAAGGTCACCCATCGCCGAACACCGCAACTTTCGCCGAGGCGAACGCGTTTCTCGACGCGCAATTCGGGAAAGGAAACGCCGCATGAAAAAAACAAAACGACTCAAGAAATTTAAGCGAGAAATGGATACCGATTGGCACATTCTGAATTCGGCAACGGAGTTAGTTGATTACGCTACAAAACTGCACGGCATCACTCCAACGCCGGAAGGTCGAAAATTGGCGATAGCTAACGCTTTTCATGAGCTCAAACTGTTTGTCCAGACAGGCAAGCTGATGGCGGGAGGGAAACCCGCATGAACTTGAACCAATATCAAACGCTCGCTTTGCGAACCGCGCCGGCCGAGACCCGGAATCACGACCTGATGCACGCAATTCTAGGCCTAGTTACCGAGGCCGGCGAGCTCGCCGACTTGCTGAAAAGAGAACACGCTTACGGCAAGCCGATCGACGAGGTGAACGCCAGGGAAGAGGCCGGCGATCTCCTTTGGTACCTGGCGCTGATCGCTCGAGCCCTCGGAACGGATCTCGAGACGATCGCCCGGACGAACATTGAAAAGCTCCGGACGCGATACCCTGGCAAGTTCACGGCCGAGGCCGCATTGAACCGGGATCTCGAGGCCGAGCGAAAGACGCTCGAGGAATTAAGCCCGGACGACGCTGACCGCATAAGCTGGTTGGAGCAACAACGCGAACAGGAGTGTAAGCAAAAGCTGGCCGCGCTCAACGAGTCGGAGGTTTGCCTCAAGGAAACGAAAGAGCTGCGGAAGCGTGCATTTGCCGCCGAGGCCTGCGTGAAGGCGTTCGAGACCGCGCCGAACACCCTGGCGCAAATTCGCCGGCTAATGGGATACGTCGAAAACGGAACGGAACAATCGGTCAAATTCTTTCAAGACGACGCGACGAAAACGTTTTTCGTCATAGTCGGAAACCGAGCATTCGAAGGCCGTTCGATGGCTCAGGCTCTTACAAAGGCGCTCGAGGCAAATCCGGAGGATCCGACGTGAGTACCGAGGAATTTCAAAAGCTCGAGGATGCGGTAAAGGCTAGCAAACTAGGCCACAAGTTCACAAGTGCGCCCGTAGTCGCGATCCTTTCGGGCCCGTCGATCGTCATTGAGGCGATTGTCTACAAGGCATCGAAAAACAGCGGGATTCCGATGGACTGGGGTTTTAGCATGGGGCGTGCATTTGTTCACGCGATCGGCGACGTCAACAAGGCCGCGGCGGCGATTCGGGATGTTTGGCCATGCCGTATGCAAGGAGACCCGTCATGATCTCATTTTTCGTCGCCGGAACTCCAAAGGCGCAACCCCGCGGCCGCGCCGTCGTACGTCGCAAGAAAGGCGGCGGCGTCGTTGCCGGCGTTCACAACCCGGATACGGCCGACGCGTGGAAACGGCTCGTGATGCTCGAGGCTCAAAAACACCGGACGGCGAGCCCGTACGCCGGGCCCGTTCGCGTCGGTCTCACGTTTCATTTCGAGCGGCCGGCAAAACATTTCTCGCGCAAGACCGGATCGACGTTCCTCAAACCCGACGCGCCGGCGTTTCACACGGCAAAGCCCGATTGCGACAACCTGGCGAAAGCCGTTCTCGATGCGTTGACCGACCTTGGCGGATTTTGGGCCGACGACGCCGCGGTTGCCTGGCTCTCGACCCGCAAACTTTACACCGGCCCGGGATGCCCGACCGGGTGTTTCATTCAAATCAAAGGCGCTCATGAGCAACCCGCTTGAAACTGTTTTCTCTACCGGTTCCGGCCTCTATGCCGCGAACTCGATCGTCAACGATAAGTCGATCGCGCCCGGCAAGATCCGGCTACTTTTCGCCCGGATCGACGTTTACGACATCGAGGCTAAAACCGGAACCGAGTTCGACGAAATGTCGTTCATGCTTTTAGCGGCGCTGGCGCAAGGCCGCCCCGACATCGCTCGAGCTCTGATCACCCTTCACGAAACCCTCGCGGCGAACCTGCCGCTTTTGAAACACGAGGCGCAAAAATAGAACCATGAAAGTTTACAAAGACTTCCGAGAACAATCTTGCGGCCGATGGGGAACGACGATCGAGGAAACCGACACCCTCACCGAGAATCAATTGCAAACCGGCGCGTTGCTCCGGATCGCGGACGCCGTCGAAAAGATCGCCGAGGATCACGACCGATTGAAACACGATCGCGACTTGCAAGCCGATCGAGCCCGATACGCATTCGGCCGGGCTCAAAAAGCCGAGCGATCGAACCGCGCCCTCCGCGGATACCTCAAGCGGTTGAAGAGAAAGGCCGCGCCGTGATCACGCCGAACAGCGAAGACATGAAGCTCGCCGACGCGATCGGCGCTCAGTGTGTCAGATTTCCCGGGCACGGCGACGGCGGCGGGTACGATCTGATTCAAGCGGCAAGGTTCATCGCGATGTATCGTGACGAGTTGACCGCGAAGCCGGCCGCGGCGCCCCGGCGTCGGTTCCTGTTGGTCTTGAAGCTCGGCGCCGATTCGAAAGAGGAGTTGTTGCAAGATTTAAAAGAAATTCATCGCCGGATCTATTTCGATGAATTGCGCGGCGAATGCCTTTCGGGAGGGTGCGCCGCTGGTTACACGCTCGAGCTCACCGAGGATCCGACCGTGACACATGACAGCTATTTCGAAGCGATCAAAAACCTATGAACCCCCGTCTCGAGATCGCATCACGTTTCCTGACCGGCCGAGAGGTCACCTCGAAATTAATCGGCAACGCATTGAAAGCGGCGAATGTGTTGATCGAGGCCGATCGCATTTTCGATTTGATCGGGAACAAAACCCCGCTTTGCGAGGCCGACCAAAAGATCGCCGAGGCCGTCGGCCTGGCTGACCTGATCACGCCGGCGCCCGAGATCGACCTCGACCCCGAGGCCGAGCTAACCTCGACGGCCGTTTGCCAGCGTTGCGGCAAGCGTTCGACCTGGGGAGGTCACCGAACTTACTCACGGTTTACCGGGTGCCCGGTTTGCAAGTTCACGACCGAACACAAGTTCACCCCCGATCCGTCATGAGCTCCGCGACGTTTCGACCTTACAAACGGAGGGTTTACCACGTTCGCCAGGCAACCCGCGACGAGTTGATCGTCGGCCGAGAATTCAAGCGATTCTCGCGCGTCGGGATCCTGCGGAATGTATGGCTCGAGACCCTGTCGGTTTGCGGTCGATACGCTCGAATCACCTATCGGCCTCACGGCCCGACGTACGATTGCGCAACCTCCGAGCTACTCGTTTGGAAAGAAAGGAACCATGATCTTGCCGACGAATGAACGTTGCCGCGAGGTCGTTCGCGCCCTCAAAGACGAGCCAACGCTCTCGACATGGGAACGCGCGTTCGTGAACGAGAACCTCGATCGCGCCCACTGGTCCGACCCTCAAAAACTTGTCGTCGCTCGGTTGCTCGAGCGGTTCGAAGTATGAGCGATCAACTTGATCTCTTCCCCCGGAACGTCGGCGCGGCGCTCTCGCCGATCGCGCGCTGGAAAGCCGAGCATTCGATCGAGACCCGTTTTTTCCCGGGTCGCTTCGAGCAACCGGCTTGTTGGGAAGCCTGGATACGCGGCGACCTGTTCACGCGATACGGCGAGAACGAAACCGACGCTCTTTTCGCTTTGGCGAAAGCCTACTCGATCCCCCTATGGAACGACGACCTATTTCCCAAACCCGGCTCGAGGTGATCGCCGTCCGGCAAGGCCGCAAGCTCATCAAGCCGACACCCATCGAACCCCCGGCCGAGGTCACGACCGTTTTCCGCTCCGGCGAGGTCGTTCGCAAATCACCCTCCGGCCGTCTCACGCAACGCCGCCCGATCGATCCAATCCCTTGAAAGCCTATTACAACGAGAACGACCCAAAGGCCGCCGCGTGGCTCCGAGAACTGATCTCGGCCGGCCTGATCGCCCCGGGCGACGTTGATACGCGATCAATCACCGAAATTTCACCGCATGAGCTCACCGGATATACACAACAACACTTTTTCGCCGGGATCGGCGGATGGAGTCTCGCCTTGCGTCTTGCCGGTTGGCCCGACTCTCGACCTGTTCGGACAGGCTCTTGCCCCTGTCAACCCTTCAGCCAAGCAGGGAAAGGCGAAGGCGAAAAAGACGCCCGCCACCTTTGGCCCGTCTTCCGTGACCTTATCACGTTCGGCGAGGCTACAGTCACGTTTGGCGAGCAAGTTGCGTCAAAGGCTGGCCGTCAATGGCTCGCTCGAGTACGTGTTGACCTGGAAGGATTGGGATATGGAGTCGGGGCTGCCGATTTGTGCGCTCCGAGCGTGGGCGCGCCGCATATCAGACAGAGACTTTTCTGGGTGGCCGACCCCGAACGCGTCGGACGAAAAGCACAGATACTCAAACGAGGCGATTGCGCAAAGACGTCTTGCGAGCGGCAAACAAATGCCGCTCGAGGCGACGGCGTGCCTTTCGGGATGGCCGACGGCAACGGTGAACGACTCAAGAGGCGGCCGGAATCACACGGCAAATCGATCCAACCCGAACTCGAAACATCACGACGGGATGACACTTTGCGATGCGGTGACGCTTGCCGGTTGGTCGACGCCGACGGTTCAGGATTCCGCAAACAACGCCGGGCCGAGTCAGTTTCGGCGCAACAGTCTGCCGCTCAATTGCGAGGCAACGCTTGGGATCGCTTCAACCTCTTGCCCTGCACCGACGGAAAAACGCGGCGCATTGAATCCGGCTCATTCCCGCTGGCTGATGGGGTACCCGGCCGAGTGGGACTCTTGCGGGGCTACGGCAATGCGATCGTTCCGCAAGTCGCCGCGGAATTCATAAAGGCATTCCAAGAAATAAAATGAGTTTCCTCGCCATCGCCCAACAACTGCGGGCCGACAATATCGCCGCGATTCCATGCCGAGCCGACAAGGTCTCGGCGATCAAGTGGCGCGCCTACGAATCGCGATTGCCGACCGAGGTCGAGCTCGTCGAATGGTTCGAGACCGCACAACCCGACGCGATCGCCCTCATCGGCGCCACCGTTCAATGTCTTGATTTCGATGAGAAATACGCTCGAGGCATTTTCGGCCGTTTCGTCACTCGAGCCCGCGAGGTCGGCCTCGGCGACGTCGTCGACGAGTGCTTGCGCCAGCGGACGCCCTCCGGCGGGTATCATCTCGTTTTCAAATGCGACGGGCCCGAGCTCCGGAACGTCAAACTTGCAAGCCGGCATCGAGGCACCGAACGCGAGTCGCTGATCGAGACCCGCGGCGCCGGCGGGTATTTCCTGATCGCCCCGAGCCCCGGATACGTTCTCGAGGCCGGCGACTTTTCCTCGATCCCGCGGATCACCCCCGAGGATCGCGACGCATTGCTCGAGCTCGCCCGGTCGTTCGACGAGACCCCGCCGGTCGAGGCTCATTCGACGACGACGGCCGCCCCGCCCCGCCCGGATGAGGGAACACCGCCGGGCGATGACTACGACGCGAACGCCGATGTTCCGGCGTTGCTCAAGTCGCACGGATGGAAACCGGCCGGACCCTCCGGCAAATACTGGACTCGGCCCGGCAAAACCCGCGGAGTCTCCGCGACGTGGAATGTCGTTCCGAATCGGTTTTACGTGTTCACGACCTCGACGATCCTCGAGGCCGGTCACATTTACCGGCCTTGGTCTTTGTATGCCATTTACGAATGCGGCGGCGATTTCTCACGCGCGGCCGCGGAGCTCCGGCGCCAGGGTTTCGGCGGCCGTCGTTCAAAACCCGCCGCAAAGACGCTCTCGCAATACATCGCCGAGGCCGAGGCACACGAACCCCCGCCCGAGGTCGTCGACGATCCCGATTTTCCTCTCGAGGTCGTTCCGGATGAGATCGAGCCGGAAAAGGATCCCGAGGATCCTGATCCCGAGCCCGAGGGAATCGCGCCAGGCGCCGCTCCGACGAACGAAAGCGAGGACGATCGGATTCGGCGTTTGCTCCGAGCTCGAGAATTCGACCCGACTCGATCGCCGCCGGTTTTGCGGCCGATTTTCGAGGTCGTTCTCGGGCCCGAGGAATGGGCGATCATCTCGACGCCAGGCAATTTGACCGCGATCATCGCGCCGCCGAAAGTCGGCAAGACGTCGTTCTCGTCGGCAATGGTCGCCGCGACGATCACGAATGAGGCCGAGGCCGATACGCTCGGCGTTCGAGGCCTCAACACCGCCGGCAAGGCCGTTTTGTTCATCGATACCGAGCAAGCGCCCGATGATTTTTGGCACGGCGTTGACCGCGCCAGGCGCCGCGCCCGCTTGCCGTTGACCGTCGATATCCCGGCCTGGTTGAAAGCCTATACCGTCGCCGACCTCTCGGCGCCCGTCTCGAGACGCGCGATCGGCCTCAAAATGGCCGACCTCGCGGCCGAGTTCGGCGGCGTGCATTCCGTTTTCATCGACGGCGTCGCCGACCTCGTTCTCGACGTGAACGACGCCAAGGAATGCAATGAACTCGTTTCCGAGTTGCACGGCCTGGCGATCCGTTACGAGTGCGCGATCGTTTGCATTTTGCACCTCAACCCGGGCACCGAAAAGGCGCGCGGTCATTTGGGTTCGCAAATCGAGCGCAAGGCCGAAACGAACCTCAAGATCGAGAAAGACGAATCGATTTCGATCGTCTGGTCGAACAAGCAACGCCGGGCACCGATCGAGAAAGACCGCGGCCCGCGGTTCGCCTGGTCGCCTGAAGCGAAAATGCACGTCTCGGTAAAGGCCGACGGAACCGGCCTCACGCGGCGCCAGCAAAGCCGAGTCTCCGAGCTGATCGACCTCGCAACGTCGGTTTTGAAACCGGGTGAGTCGCTCCGCTGGTCCGAACTCATCGTCGCGATGCAAGAGGCCCGCCGGACGCCGAACAAGACCCCGAGCGAGGACACCGCCCGGCGATGGGTGAACGCGATGAAAGATCAAAAGATCATCACTTGCACCTTTGGAATGTATGCCCTGAACCCGCTCGTTCTCAACCCGCAACCCGCAAGTTTACCCGCAAATGCGGGTAACTCCGAAATGCGGGTAAATGAGTGAGGACTCATATACCCGCAACCCGCAAATACCTGCATTTTCACCCGCATTTCCCCCTTACCCGCATACCCGCACCTCCCCCCCTATATATAGGGGGGGGAGCGTTGCGGGTAAAGGAATGCGGGTGAGGGGAGACAACCCGCAAAACATAGAGACCCGATATCATGAAATACCCGACCCGAGAAAAGTTCATCACGTTTGCACTAATCTTGATCTTACCGATCACGGCCGCGATCGCCGCGATCGAGATCATCACGACCCCATTCGTCGACGACGCGTCGACCTGGTCGCGAACCCTGCCGCCCGACGAACCGTTCGGCGCGCCCCCGAAATGGATCGCCGTTCGCCGCGACGGACCCGTCGAGATCGTCGCGCCGACATCGGCTCTCGCGATCAAACACCCCGTTTACGGGTACGCCGCCCGGCCTGGCGATTGGGTTTGGCGCCGAATCGACGACGACGTTCGCGACCAATTGTTCGGCATGAACACCCCGGCCGCCGAGCCCGAGCAATCGGCCGAGCTCGAAAACCTGAAGAAACGCGTTTCCCGGGCCCTGGAAGCCCTCACCGCCCCCTAACCCCGCAAAACGGGAGATCGACCCCGCCAGGCGCAAGGAACGGCCGGCAATCAACGAAATTTTATGCTCTATCACTTCACGTCTCGACTTCACTGGAAACGGATTCGCCGCGAGGGACTGAATCAAGGCGGGATCCCGAACGACTTTGGCGCCGGCCAAATGGGGATGATCCGCGGTTTTCAATGGCTCACCGCGGATCCCGATTGGGATCAAGATTGGGAAACGCAATCCGGCTTGCGCTTGCCGTACCGACGAACCGAGCTCCGGCTCGAGGTCACGATTCCGCGCGCGTTCGCGTCAAAACTCATCGCATGGCCGGAGTTCGCCGTTCGAGCGAACCCGAATTGCCGGCATGCATTCGCCCGGTTCTCGAGCTCGAGACACTGGTTCCTTTTTCACGGGCCTATTCCGCGCGAGTGGATCCTCGCCCATTCCCGCAACCCGAACCCCATCAACCTGCCCGCTTATGACGCCGAGTGAACCTCTAGGGCAAAACCTGCCCGCACCGAAACCCGGTCGACCTCCGTCGAACAAACCGACGAACGCGACCGGTCAATTCAAACGAAATCTCGGCCTCATGGCCGATTGGTATCGCGCCCAAGACTCGGGCCCCGAGCGAGGGATAAACATCGTCGCCGAGGTCGTCTTGCGCGACGTCGCCGCCGCTCTCGAGGCCGCTCTCGACGGCAAAGATTGGTCGCCGCCGGCCTGACACTCTCCGCAACCCAAACCCGTCAACGTCACCAAAAAATGAAATACCTGATCGCCTTCATCCTCATCACGGCCTCGCTCAACGCGGCCTCGCTCACGCTCACCTGGACCGACAATTCAAACAACGAAGCCGGATTCGCGGTCGAACGATCGCCCGGAACCGGCTCGCCGACATGGGTCGAGATCGCTCGAGTCGCCGCAAACGTCACGACGTACAAAGACGAGGGTTTGCCGGCCTCGACGGCGTTTTCGTACCGAGTTCGAGCGTTCAACGCCGGCGGATACAGTCAATACGCGGGCCCGGTCACCGGAACGACCCTCGTCGCGCCCCCGGCCGATCCGACGAACCCGAACGTCAAACCCGATGATCCGATCGTCACGGTCTCGATCGGAATCTCGGTCGCGCCAGGCGTTCGCGTCGCAACCACCACAACCCGAACCCCGTAAATCCGCGATTGACGAATCGGGAAACTAGGTCACCTCCGAAAATGTTTGGACATTCCCGACTACTCGACGCCGGCCTCGATCCTCGAGGCTCAAGAAACCGAGAGCGACGCGATCGACCCGCGAAACGTCGCTCTCGGCCTGGTCTTTCGTCGAGTGCTCGCTTGGGTAGTCGAGGCAAAGTCGGTCAATGCGGTTGGAATGCGCGCCCTCACGCTCGCTCGCAAGGTCTCTCCCGACCTGGTCGACGGCGCGACGCTCGCCGATATCGCCCGACAACTCGGTCAAGGCCGCCAGGCGGCGCACCGACTCGACAAGGAATTGTCACGACTTTTCGACCTACGTTCACCGCTCGAACGATCGCCAGAAATCAAACGCCGATACTCGGAACTCTGGCATGAGCGAAACACTCACCGTCTCAACCCCTCGCCAATCTCGCATTCGCGAGTTGATCGTCGAGGCTCACGATAAGGCCGAGAAAGCCAAAGAGGCCGCGGCCGACGCCGTCTCGGTTGCCGCCGAATGCGGCAAACTCCTAGCGATCGAGAAAGAGCAATTCCGGCTCGCTCTCCCCTCGGGATCCGGCGCACCTCGGCCGGCCTGGTCGCAATACTACGAGGCACACTTTGGCACGGCTCTCCCCTTCAAGACCGCGGAAGCCTGGCAACAACTCTCGCTCGGTCTCGACGACACCCCCCCTCAAACCGATCACGCGATCGCCCCGAACGTGATGAGAAAGGGGATGAGTACCCTCGTCATTTACCCGGCCAAAGACTATTCACAAGCCCCCGGGGACGTACCGATTCGGGCCCGCCCCTCTCACCTGTCTATTGTCAATCGGTTCGTTGCTTGGGCAAAGGACTATAGGCAACGCTATCAAAACAAGATCACCCCGGCAAAAGCTGACGAATTGCGCGCCGATTTAGCGCCCATCGTCGAGTTTTTACGATGGCTTGACGAGACACGCTGACCCGGTCACCCCCCACCCCCTACCCCATAAAGGAAATCTATTCCCCCCAGCCGTTTGCGGAGGTACCTGCAAGCG
>Ga0075464_10001071_pt1 | contig 12353 bp, 14 predicted proteins | sample DEB19_08_DNA_5_FD_75068 | JGI IMG/M metagenome (GOLD analysis project Ga0075464, IMG submission 75068) | Aqueous microbial communities from the Delaware River and Bay under freshwater to marine salinity gradient to study organic matter... | ecosystem: Environmental > Aquatic > Marine > Coastal ...
AAGGTTGTGGGCGAGGCCAACTTTTTGCCGAGTTCCACCAACCCGACCATGCCCTACACCGTCAACACGCTGGACGAGCACGTTGACATGCTGATGGTGTGCCACCACCTCGACGCCAGCATTGCGGAAGACCTGGCCTTTGCCGAAAGCCGCATCAGGAAGGAAACCATCGCCGCCGAAGACGTGCTGCATGACCTGGGCGCCATCAGCATGATGAGCAGCGACAGTCAGGCCATGGGCCGTGTGGGCGAGGTCATCATTCGCACCTGGCAGGCCGCGCACAAGATGAAGCAGCAGCGCGGCAAGCTTGAAAGTGACACCGACCGCCATGACAACTTTCGCGTCAAGCGCTACATCAGCAAGTACACCATCAACCCCGCCATTGCGCACGGTATCTCGCATGAGGTCGGTTCAATTGAAGTCGGCAAGTGGGCCGATCTGGTGGTTTGGAAACCCGCATTTTTCGGTGTCAAACCCTCCATCATTTTGAAGGGCGGCTTCATCGCCATGGCCGCGATGGGCGACCCCAATGCGTCCATCCCCACCCCGCAGCCGGTGCACTACCGCCCCATGTTCGGCGCTTTTGGCGGCGCGATTGCGAAAGGTTCACTGACTTTTGTGTCGCAAGCGGGTCTTCAAGCAGGCATCAAAGACAAGTTTGGGTTAGCCAAGGGTTTGAGTGCCGTGAAAAACATTCGTGGCGTGCGCAAGCAGCACATGGTCCACAACAGCTACCTGCCCACCATGGAAATTGACGCGCAAACCTATGCCGTACGTGCCGATGGGCAACTGCTGACCTGTGAGCCTGCCACGAGTTTGCCGATGGCGCAGCGCTATTTTCTGTTTTGAGGGATGCTTGAAAACGACTTGAACGCATCAAAATCTATATAATTTGATGCTTGAAAGGATTTTTTTGATGCGAACTACCCTTACTATTGATGATGCCGTCATTTCCCAAGTCGTGCAAACCACTGGACGTAGCAATCCACTGGATGCTATTCGGGAAGCACTGCAAAGTTACTTGCAGCAAGAAAAGCTCAAACAAGTCATTGCCATGCGCGGCAAGCTGGATTTGCAAGACAACTGGCGTGCACTGCGCCAGCTTGATACGCTGGACGATACGCAGCGCAAATGAAGTCACTTGTACTTATCGACACTTCGGCGTGGATAGATTTCTTTCGTGGCAGACAAAATGCGGTAACCGAAGCGGTTCAACTGGCACTGCAACTGGGACTGGCACGACTGTGTGGCCCAGTCAAAGCTGAGTTGCTTCAAGGCGTAAAAACCAAAAAAGAAAAGCAGCAGTTGGGCATCGTGTTTGACGCAGTTGAAAGTTTGGCAACTCATGAGCTGGACTGGGAAGTGGCAGGGGACACGCTTCAAGTCTTGCGTGAAAGTGGCATCACCTTGCCGCTGACGGATGCCTTGATTGCCGCTGTAGCCACCAGACACAAAGCGCAGGTATTGACGCTTGACCATCATTTTTCGCACCTGAAAGTACAGCTTGCATGATCTCGATATCTAAAATAATCCCCCAAGGGGCGGGCCTGGCGCCGGTGCTCGTCAAACGCGCCTCGACCCTGGAACTGGACTGGGACACGCGCCAGAAAAGCCGCTTTGATGCGGTTGACTCGCTGGGTCGCCAGTTGGGCATTTTCTTGCCACGCGGCACGCTGGTGCGGGGCGGCGATGTGCTGGTGGCTGAAGACGGCAGCATGGTCAGGGTGATGGCTGCGCCGCAAGACGTGCTGCGCATCACGGCTTGCACAGCGCATGGTTCGCCGTTTGACCTGACCCGCGCGGCCTATCATCTGGGTAACCGCCATGTGCCGATTGAACTGAAACCCGACCACCTGAAAATTGAACCCGACCATGTGCTGGCCGACATGCTGCGGGCCATGCATTTGATCGTGAACGAGGTGCGTGAGGCGTTTGAGCCCGAAGGGGGTGCCTACAGCGCAGGTGGGCATTCGCATGCCCAAGCGCCAGTCCCTTCACCCGTTGCAGCCCAACCGCATGTGCATGGGCCCGATTGCAACCATGGGCACGATCACGATCACGGTCATCACCACTGACACGAACAGAAGATAGCGCTGTGCAAACCGCAGCTACCGCCTTAGCGCCAGCCAGCTTGCTGCAACTCATCTGGCTGGCCTCCCCGGCCTTGCCTGTGGGCGGATTTTCATACTCGGAAGGTCTTGAAGCCGTTATTTCACGTGTGCAAGCAGCTCCTGATAGCATAGCAAGTGCTGCGCCAGATGCATGGATCAGCAACTGGTTGTGTGACCAGCTTGAGCTGACTTTGGCGCGCGGCGATCTGGCGGTGATGGTGCACGCCATTCCTGCCTGGCGAAGCGGTGATGTCAGCCGCATCACCCAGCTCAACGACTGGCTGCTGCAAACCCGCGAGACCAGTGAGCTGCGTGCGCAAGCTGAGCAGATGGGCCGCTCGCTGTGCAACTGGCTGCGCAACCATGATGGTATCGATGCAACGCAGCTTGGGCACTGCGAGCAATTGCCGCCCACATACCCGGTTGCGTTTGCGCTGGCTGCCGCGCAAACCGAGGCATCCGCACGCGACTGTTTGCTCACCTACGCTTTTGGCTGGGCTGAAAACATGGTGCAAGCGGCCATCAAATCCGTGCCCCTCGGTCAAACGGCTGGGCAGCGCATCCTGGCCAAGCTCAGCCAACATATCCCTGCCGCGGTGCAAACCGCCATCGACTTGCCTGACAACGAACGCCAGGCCTTTTCGCCGATGCTGGCGATACTTTCTTCACAACACGAAACCCAATACTCAAGGCTTTTCAGATCATGAATTCGTCATCCCCCATGCATCACATCGCCAATCGCACCAAAAAACTGCCGCCTCTGCGTGTCGGTATCGGTGGCCCGGTGGGCTCCGGCAAAACCACGCTGCTGGAAATGCTGTGCAAAGCCATGAAAGCCAAATACGATCTGGTGGCGATCACCAACGACATCTACACCAAGGAAGACCAGCGCATCCTCACCGTCAGCGGTGCACTGGACGCCGAGCGCATCATGGGTGTTGAAACGGGTGGTTGCCCACACACCGCCATCCGCGAAGACGCCTCCATCAACCTGGAAGCCATCGACCGCATGCTGGTGGACTTCCCCAACGCCGATGTGGTGTTTGTCGAATCAGGCGGCGACAACCTGGCCGCCACCTTCAGCCCCGAGCTGAGCGACCTGACAATTTACGTGATTGACGTGGCAGCGGGCGAGAAAATCCCGCGCAAAGGCGGGCCGGGCATCACCAAAAGCGACTTGTTTGTCATCAACAAAACCGACTTGGCACCTTATGTAGGGGCGGACTTGAAGGTGATGGAAGTGGACACGATTCGCATGCGCACCACGGCCAAAGGCCTCAAGCCCTTTGTCATGACCAACTTGAAAACCAACGCGGGGCTGGCACAGGTGGTGGCGTTTATTGAAGCCAAAGGCATGTTGCTGGAGGCTTGATGGCATCCATCAGCTGAAAAAATCAGCTCAAAAAAGCAGCTTAAAAAGCAGCTTAAAAAGCAGCTTAAAAATCAGCTCAAAAAAATCAGCTTAATAGAGCCTGCGCAAATTCCCGCGCATGGAAGGTTTCCAGGTCTTCCAGCTTTTCGCCCACGCCAATGAAGTAAACCGGCACCGGCCCCAGCGCGGGAGTCGCTGCTTGTCGTTCTTGCGCCCACAAGGCGATCGCTGCCAGCACGCCGCCTTTGGCTGTGCCGTCGAGTTTGGTGACGATCAAACCGGTGAGTTGCAGCGCTTCGTCAAATGCTTTGACCTGGCTCAATGCGTTTTGCCCCGTGTTGCCGTCGATGACCAGCAGCACCTCATGCGGTGCTGTGCCATCGGCTTTTTGCACCACGCGCTTGATCTTTTTCAGCTCTTCCATCAGGTGCAGTTGCGTCGGCAAGCGGCCTGCGGTGTCCACCAGCACCACGTCTTTGCCGCGCGCCTTGCCGGCCGTCACCGCATCAAAAGCCACGGCAGCCGGGTCGCCGCCTTCCTTGCTGATGATCTCGACCGTGTTGCGGTCGGCCCAGACGCTCAATTGCTCACGCGCAGCGGCCCTGAAGGTGTCGGCAGCAGCCAGCAGTACCGACGCACCACCTGCGGCCAGATGTTTGGTCAGCTTGCCGATGGATGTCGTTTTGCCCGCGCCGTTCACCCCGGCCACCATGATGACAGTTGGGCTGTGCTGGCCAATCACCAGGGCTTGTTCCAGTGGCTTGAGCAACAGGCTCAAAGACTCGGTCAAAATGTTTTTGACCGCCACCGGATGGGTCACACCGCTGGCAGCGACCCGGCGTTTGACATCAGCCAGCAAATATTGCGTGGCTTTGACCCCGGTATCGGCCATCAGCAGGGCAGATTCGAGGTTGTCGTACAGTGCATCGTCAATGTGCGTGCCTGTGAAAACGCCTGAAATGCTGGAGCCCGTCTTGCGCAAACCGGAGGACAGCTTGTCCAGCCAACGCTGGCGCTCGGGTGCAAGCTCTGACGCGGCGACAATGGCCTCAATGTCCAGCGGGGTGACGAGAGCGCTGCCAATCAAGCTCTGCTCAGGCTTGGCAAGGGTGGCTGCTGGAAGGACGGGGGATTTTTTCTTGAAGAAACTGAACATTGGGCCTGCTTTGAAGTCACACCATTCTATGAAACCCACACATCGCTTCTTGTTGCCCATTTTTGTACCGGTTTTTTTGTCATGGATGGCCTCTTCGGCAGGGGCCCAAGCCCCCTCAACAGTCGAACAGTTCACCCTCAGCAACGGCCTGACAGTGATCGTCAAGCCCGACCGCCGCGCGCCCACCGCTGCCCACATGCTGTGGGTGCGGGTCGGGTCGATGGACGAGGTCGATGGCACCACCGGCGTGGCGCATGTGCTGGAGCACATGCTGTTCAAGGGCACGGCCACCATCCAACCGGGTGAGTTTTCACGCCGTGTGGCGGCTTTGGGCGGGCGTGACAACGCCTTTACCAGCCGCGATGCCACCGGCTACCACCAGCAAATCCCCAGCGGCAAGTTAGAGGACGTGATGCGCCTGGAGGCCGACCGCTTTGCCAACAACCAGTGGCCCGACGATGAGTTCAAACGCGAGATTGAAGTGGTCAAGGAAGAGCGCCGCTCCCGGACGGAGGAGTCCCCGCGGGCGCTGATGTATGAAGCGGCCAACGCCATGACCTTCACGGCATCACCCTACCGCCGCCCGGTGGTGGGCTGGATGAGCGACCTGGACGCCATGACCCCGCAAGACGCACGCGACTTTTACCGGCGCTGGTATGTGCCGGGCAATGCGGCGGTGGTGGTGGCCGGCGATGTGGATGTGGCCGAGGTCAAACGCCTGGCCGAAAAATACTACGGCCCGATGGCTGCCCGCCCCGTGCCCACCCGCAAGCCGCGCGATGAGCCCGAGCAAACCGGTGCGCGTCGGCTCGACTTCAAAGGCGTGGCCTCGCAGGCTTACACCAGCATGGCCTTCAAGGTCCCCAAACTGTTGCCGTCTGATTTCACGGACGACAAGGCGGACAACAAGGCCGGTCGCGACCCGCTGGCCCTGACGGTGCTGGCCGCCGTGCTGGACGGCTACAGCGGCGCCCGCTTGAACCGCGCGCTGGAGCAGGGTGACAACCGGGTGGCCGACAGTGCGGGTGCCTACAACGGCTTGACAGGCCGCGGCCCGCAGCTTTTCATACTCGACGGCGTGCCCGCAGCCGGCAAAACGGCTGCCCAGGTAGCTGCCGCCTTGCGTGAGCAAGTCGCGCGGGTGGCCCAAAACGGCGTCAGCGAGGCAGAACTGAACCGGGTTAAAACCCAGTGGATTGCGAGCGAAACTTACAAGCTCGACAGCGTGTTCAACCAGGCGCGTGAGCTCGGCTCCAACTGGATCAACGGCATGCCGCTGGACTTCGACAAGCGGCTGATAGCCCGGCTGCGCAGCGTGACCAGTGCTGAAGTGCAAGCGGTCGCTGCCAAATATTTTGGTGACGACCAAATGAATCAGGCCACGCTGCTGCCGCAGGCGATGGACCCGAACCGCAAGCCGCGCACGGCAGCCACCCCCACCACCCCACCTTCCAGGCACTGAGCGTCATGACTGTCACTATTCAATTTATAGCTGCTCGCGCACGTATTCATTGGCCTCAGGCCGTATTTGGCACCTTTTTTTGTGCTTTTTTCAGCGCTGGCGCCCTGGCGGCGCTGCCGATCCAGAAGTTTCAACTGGCCAACGGCGCGGTGGTGCATCTGGTTGAAAGCCCGGCCATTGCCATGCTGGACGTACAAATTGACTTTGACGGCGGCAGCAGGCGCGACCCGCCCAGCCAGGTCGGCCTGGCCAACATGACGGCAGAGCTCCTTGAGAAAGGCGTGATGGCACGCAGCGGATTGCCGGCTTTGGACGAAAACGCTTTGGGCGAAGCCTGGGCCGACCTGGGCGCGCAGTTTGATGCCGGTGCTGGGTCTGATCGTTTCAGCTTCACCTTGCGCAGCCTCACCGAGCCTGACTTGCTGGCCAAAGCCGTGGCATTGGCCGCGCGGCAAATCGCCGAGCCTGCTTTTCCCGACGACGTATGGCAGCGCGACAAGCAAAAAATGATTGCTGGCATCAAAGAGTCTGACACCCGGCCCGCCACGCTGGCGCGGCGCGCCTATTCGCAGGCGGTGTATGGCGGCCACCCATATGGCCATGAATTTACCGAGGCAGGTGTGGCCGCTATCCGTACCGCCGACATGCGCGCTTTTTACCAGGCCACGGTGGTGGCTTGCCGGGCGCGTATCAGCCTGGTCGGTGCTGTCAATCGGGCGCAGGCAGAGCAAGTGGCCACCGCCATGCTGGCGCGCCTGCCGCAAACGCCTTGCGCCAACTTGCCCGCCTTATCGCCCGTGGCTGATGTCATGCCGCTGGCCCAGGCCGTGCAAAGAACCATCGCCTTTGACGCGGCCCAGGCCCAGGTGCTGATGGGCCAGCCCGGCTACAAACGAAGTGACCCGGCGTTTTTCCCGCTGCTGGTGGGCAACTACATTTTGGGCGGTGGTGGTTTTGTGTCCCGCCTGATGACAGAAGTGCGCGAAAAGCGAGGGCTGACTTACGGCGTGTCCAGCAACTTCTCGCCCGGCATGCATGCCGGCGCTTTCACCGTCAGCCTGCAAACCCGGCCTGACCAGGCACAACAGGCCCTTGACGTGGTGCGTCAGGTGGTCAAAGACTTCGTGGCCACCGGCCCGCTTGACGCAGAAGTCAAGGCCGCCAAAGACAACCTGACAGGCGGCTTTGCCTTGCTGATTGACAGCAATCGCAAGCTGCTGGGCAACATCAGCAACATCGCCTGGTACGGCTTGCCCACCACCTATCTGGACACCTGGACTGCGCAGATTGACAAAGTCACGGCACAAGATGTGAAGGCAGCGATGGCGGCCAAGCTGCAACCTGAGAAAATGGTGACCATTATTCTTGGTGCCAAACCTTAAAACATGAAATACACCCCTCAAGTTACTGCCGCTAAACCTGAAAAAGACCCTGCCAAAAAAATCGCCAAATCAGGGAAAGTTGTGGGCCGTAAAACCATTCCGCCCGGTGAAGTCCGCATCATTGGTGGTGTCTACAAACGCAGCAAAATCCCGGTGGCCAGCCTGCCGGGTCTGCGCCCCACGCCTGACCGCGTGCGCGAAACCCTGTTCAACTGGCTGGGCCAGGACCTGAGTGGCTGGCGCTGCGCCGATGTGTTTGCCGGTACGGGCGTGCTGGGTTTTGAGGCGGCATCGCGCGGTGCGCTGGATGTGCTGGTGTGTGAGCAGGACCCGGCGCTGGTGGACAAACTCAAGGCGCTGCAAACCAAGCTCAAGGCCAGCATGGTCAAGGTCGAACGGGGTGACGGCGTGAGCCTGCTGCGCCGCGTCAGCCCCGGCAGCCTGCAACTGATTTTTCTGGATCCACCGTTTGAGTCCACCGCGTTTGAAGCGGCACTCAAGGCCGCCGCCCAAGCTGTCGCCACCCCAGGCTTTGTGTATCTGGAAGCGCCCAAGCCCTGGACCGACGAAGAGCTGGCCGATGCGGGCCTGCAAGTCCACCGTTTTGGCAAAGCCGGGGCGGTGCATTTTCATTTGCTGGTCAAAACCCCTCCAATGCCCGAGGCGCTTCAAAGCGCATAATTTGCCCATGACTCAACCCGCGTCCTTCACAAAGCGCATTGCTGTTTATTCAGGCACATTTGACCCCATCACCCTGGGCCATCTGGACGTGGTGCGCCGCGCCGCAGGCCTGTTTGACCAGCTCATCATCGCGGTGGCTGCTGCCCATCACAAAAAAACACTGTTCAGCCTGGAGCAACGCGTCCGTATGGCGCAAACAGCGACCAGCGCTATGGGCAACGTGACGATTCAGCCCTTCAGCGGGCTGATCATGGACTTTTGCAGCAGTTACAACGCCACTGCGGTGGTGCGCGGCATTCGCAACATGACCGACTTTGACTACGAAGCCCAGATGGCCGCCATGAACCGCAAGCTGGCGCCCCAGGTCGAAACCGTCTTTTTGCTGCCCGACGCGCCGTTGGCCTGCATCAGCAGCACACTGGTGCGTGAGATCAGCAAATTGAATGGCGACGTCAGCCAGATGGTCAGCCCCGAAGTGATGGCCGAACTGAATACGGCAAAGATCGTCTGAGCATGGAGCAAGCATGGCCCTGCTGATCACCGACGAATGCATCAATTGCGACGTATGCGAGCCCGAATGCCCCAACCAGGCGATTTACATGGGCCAAGAGATCTACGAAATTGACCCCCATAAATGCACCGAATGTGTGGGCCACTTTGACGAACCACAGTGCGTACAGGTCTGCCCGGTGGCCTGCATCCCGGTCAACCCGCAGTTTGTCGAGAGCAAGCCCACCCTGTGGGAAAAGTACCACCGCCTGACGGGTGCACCAGCCAGACCCACCGAAAAAACGGTCTGAAGAGCCCATTTTTGACGGTTTTTAGGTATGTTTTAGGGCTCCAGACCAATGGATATATGCGTGAGCAGCTATTAAAAAAATAGCGTTCAATTGTCCCCAAGCTGCATCACTCTGACGCGGGAAGAGTCTTTGCCAGCGTGGTGGCGGTGGCTGTCGGTTCCATCTTGCGCGGCGGTTTTGGCCGGGGCGGCGCACTGGTGTGAATCATCATCGTGGCTTTGTCCATCTCGCCTGCCAGCAGTGCCGGTACGGCTTTCAGTGAGCGGGTGATGCATTCTTCAATCGCTGCGCGGTGCTCTTGCATGGGTTTCTTCAGCACCCAGTCCACCACCTCGTCTTTGTTGCCGGGGTGGCCCACGCCCAGGCGCAGCCGCCAGTAGTCGCCGGTGCCCATTTGGGCATGAATGTCGCGCAAGCCGTTGTGGCCAGCATGGCTGCCGCCAAATTTGAGTTTGACCTGACCTGGAACGACGTCCAGCTCGTCATGCGCGACCAGAATTTCTTCCGGCTTGATCTTGAAAAACTTGGCCAGGCTGGCGACCGATTTGCCCGACAGGTTCATGAAGGTTTGCGGCGTGAGCAGCCAGACGTTTTGACCGTTGATACTGGTACGTGCGACTTGCCCGTAGTAGCTTTTGTCAAAAGACAGCGGCGCTTTCAGTTCACGCGCCAGCGCGTCCATCCACCAAAACCCCGCGTTGTGCCGGGTGGCTTCGTATTCCGCACCCGGATTGCCCAGGCCAACGAACAGCTTGATCATGTTTGAAATTCCATCGGTCGATTTTAGAACGGCATAAAAAAAGCCCTTGCTCGTCAAGAACAAGGGCTTTGACCGTTGAAACAGTCAGCGCGGGCTTATTTTTTCTTGGCAGCAGGCGCTTTGGCTTCTGGTTTGGCAGCAGCGGCGGCTTTGCCGGCAGCAGCTTTGGCCGCTTTGGGATCAACCGGAACTGCAGCGGCAGCGGCAGCTGCCGCATCGGCTTCAGCTTCAGCAGACACGGCAGACACTGACACCAGAACAGGATTGGCCTGACCTTTGACAACAAACTTCACGCCTTTTGGCAGGGTGATGTCTTTGACGTGCAATGAGGTGCCCTTTTTCAGGCCGCTCAGGTCGATGGCGATGAATTCAGGAATGTCTGCTGGGAAGCAGGAAACCGTCAAATCGGTCAACACATGGTTGACCAGGCAGTTTTCAGCCTTGACGGCGGGTGACTCTTCTTCACCGCTGTAGTGCAAAGGCACTTTCACGGTCATTTTGGTCTTGGCTTCAACGCGCTGGAAGTCAATGTGCAGGATGAGCTGCTTGTACGGATGCATCTGCAAATCGCGCAGCAGCACTTTGTGCTCTTTGCCAGCCAGTTCCATGTCGAGGATCGATGCGTGGAAGGCTTCTTTTTTGATGGCGTGAAACAGTGCGTTGTGATCGAGCTCGATCAACAGCGCATCGCCAGTTCCACCATAAACGATACCGGGCGTGCGGCCGGTGATGCGGAGACGGCGGCTCGCACCCGTGCCCTGCTTTGCGCGCTCAAAAGCGACGAATTTCATAATTAACTCCTGATAAGGGCAGGCCGCGACCAGCTTTACCCCGTTTAAAAAGACAGCGTGTTTGACCGCGCTGCCGCTTTTTGTCTCAGATCAGAACCGCCTGGTCCTGGTCTGAGAACAAACTCATCACCGACTCACCCTTGGCAATGCGCTGAATGGTTTCAGCGATCAACGGGCCCACAGAGAGCTGGCGGATTTTGGTACATGCCCTGGCGCTGTCGCTCAGCGGAATGGTGTTGGTGATCACGACTTCATCAAGGGCATCGCCCTGGGCAATGCGGTCAATCGCCGGGCCCGAGAAAATCGGGTGCGTGCAGTACGCGTAGACTTTTTTGGCGCCGCGCTCTTTGAGCACTTCAGCGGCTTTGACCAGCGTGCCGGCGGTGTCGATCATGTCGTCCATGATGACGCAGTTGCGGCCTTCAATGTCGCCAATCACGTGCATGACCTCAGACACATTGGCTTTGGGCCGACGCTTGTCGATGATGGCCATGTCGCAGCCCAGTTGCTTGGCCAGTGCGCGTGCGCGAACCACGCCGCCCACATCGGGGGACACCACCATCAGGTCCTGGTAATTTTTTTGCCGCAGGTCGCCCAGCAGCACGGGCGATGCATAAATGTTGTCCACCGGGATGTCAAAAAAGCCCTGAATCTGGTCGGCGTGCAAGTCCATCGTCAAAACACGCGATACGCCCACAGCTTGCAACATGTTGGCCACCATTTTGGCGGTGATGGGCACGCGGGCCGAACGGGGGCGGCGGTCTTGCCGGGCATAGCCAAAGTAGGGGATGACGGCAGAAATACGCTCTGCCGATGCACGCTTGAGCGCATCGACCATGATGAGCAATTCCATCAGGTTTTCATTGGTGGGCGCGCAGGTGGACTGCACCACAAACACGTCACGGGCACGCACGTTTTGCTGGATCTCAACCGTCACTTCACCGTCAGAAAAGCGGCCAACATGGGCTGCACCCAGCGATATACCCAGGTGCTGGGCAATCTCAAGGGCCATGCTCGGGTTGGCATTGCCAGTGAACAGCATGAACTCGGGATGGTGCGTTTGCATGTGGGGCCCGGCGTTGATGGACATTGGCGTGGCAGTCGTTGATGAGGAAAAGCGAACCCAAACGGTACCGGATCGTGCGCTGCACGAGCCGGTACAAGACCAGATCGGCGCGTGCAATGCACGCGCCGATACATGTTTTGGCAGGGGTGGAAGGAGTCGAACCTGCGAATGCCGGAATCAAAATCCGGTGCCTTAACCAACTTGGCGACACCCCTACACGGGACAGATGCCGGGTACTGAACTTGCGTTCAACACCTGGCAACCAACCCATAAACTGTCAATCAACTCTTCTTTGCTACCAGCCTGAACTACCAATCGCTCAGCGGATGGGCTTGCAAATTGCTGCATTTGCGAACCTTCCAGCCATCTGGATGAACTGAGAGGTCAACATTCACATGGCCACTTGCATCCTGCGGCAAGTGGGCAAACACCGCACTTCCTGAGCCAGTCATTCGGCCTTGAAGCTGCTGGGCTGACAGCCAGTCTATCGACTGGGCAATCTGCGGGCAAAGCTCCTGGGCCACTGGCTGCAAGTCGTTGTGCCCAAACCTGAAGATTTGAGCTGGATTGTTTGCAGCAAAGCCTAGGAGTGTAGCAGTTTCAGAGTCACGTTTGAGCGCGGGCGAGCTAAAAATCGCAGGTGTTGACAGCCCTTGAGGCGGCTTGACCACTAAAAAGTCGGCAGACGGCAGGGTGATGGGGGTGATCCGCTCACCCACGCCCTCGACCCAGGCGTGGCCACCCGACAGAAAAAATGGCACGTCCGCCCCGA
>Ga0075464_10001073_pt1 | contig 12333 bp, 8 predicted proteins | sample DEB19_08_DNA_5_FD_75068 | JGI IMG/M metagenome (GOLD analysis project Ga0075464, IMG submission 75068) | Aqueous microbial communities from the Delaware River and Bay under freshwater to marine salinity gradient to study organic matter... | ecosystem: Environmental > Aquatic > Marine > Coastal ...
AATAAAGAAGCATTGAAGCAGGCATTTGAGGAATTATTAATTTTACTTCGTCCACTTGAGCAGAATAAATTAGAGAGCCGCGCATTCATGTACTTAGATATTATTTCTTGGCTCGAAAGTCGCATTGAAAACAAAGATGTGCAAACAATTATCAGAGAAAAGTTTATAGCATAAAAAATCCTCCTCAAATAATTGAGAAGGATGAATAGGGGACCAAATAATATATAATAAGGAGATTACTTTTTTACCTGATGTGTCATTAAGTCGTATGCTTGTCCAGAAGATAGCATTGTAAATGGTTTGACAACTTTACCCCATTTTGACTTTTGCTTTTCCCATTCTTTTGCATCATATACCATCACATAAGAATAACCCCACACTTTAAATTGATTGCTTTCTACTATAATTGCAGTAGACTCATCTATTGCTACACCTAAATGTGTAGGATGATTTTCAATCACAGGAATTAAATCAAATTGTCTATTTCTAGCCAACACATGTTGATCGATATCTACATTTTGTATAAATGAAAAAGCAGGTTGAAAAGGATAATTTTTGGTAAGATCCTTTCTGGCATCGCCTCCGACCAACAAAGCGCCCATGATGGTTGCGCCCGCAGGGGTTCCCATGATCACCCCACGTCGTGCTAATAAAGCGAGCATCGCTTTATACAATTGTGTTCCTCCATATGCTGCAGCAATCAGGTCTTGATCTCCACCTCCAAAAAATATACCCTTGGCTTTTTTAAGCAAAGCGATGTTTTGAGGATCATCTGCTTTTACTTTATCTCTTGTATGAATCGTAGCTAAGTTAGTAAAGCCCCTTGATGTAAATTTTACAAGGTGTCCGCCCTCTTGGATATATTGCTCGTCCGAGGTTGCGGTTGGTATGTATACAATGGGCTGGTCTTTACCACCACAATATTGAGCAAAAAATTCAAATAAAGAATCTGGCATTGATCCTCCTCCAACAATAATCAACTTACCCTTGTAATTAAAATATGGATTCTGCGCTTGTACCTGAAAAATAGATAGAAAAAGAATGCCACTTAGTAGAATTATATTTTTCATGTTGAAGTCTTTTTAAAGGTTTCAAACGCATTATCTACCGAGAATCTTTGTAGATACATTTTATAGATACATCGTTTCTATTTCTTTTTCAAAATTCGCAAGCACCTGCTTACGACGTATGCTTAACTTAGGTGTCATCTCTCCTTTGTCAATCGTAAACTCTCTTGGTATTAATGTGAACTTTTTAACTTGTTCTACCTGATTGAACAATTGATTGTATTCTGCAACAATAGATTCAAATGTAGCAAGCACCATCGTATTTTGAATGATGGCTTCGTTGCTTGTGTATTCAATACCATGATGTTTTGCCCAATCTCTTAATTTAGAAAAACCTGGCACAATCAAGGCACTTACAAATTTCTTATTGTCTCCAATTAAAACAATCTGTTCGATGAAAGGACTTTCCTTCATCTTGTTTTCTATCGGCTGTGGTGCTACATATTTACCACCACTTGTTTTAAATAATTCTTTTTTACGATCTGTGATCTTTAAATACTTACCATCTTCTATCACACCGATATCTCCTGTATGCAACCAACCATTGATGATGGTTTCTGCAGTTAATTCTGGTAATTTATAATAGCCCTTCATCACACTTGGACCAGCTACACAGATTTCTCCATCTTCCTCTAACTTCAATTGAACACCTTGAATGGGTAATCCAACGGTGCCAAATTTTGTATCTCCTGGCGTTCTTAAATTAATACTGATGATTGGACTATTTTCTGTTGGTCCATATCCTTCATACACCGGTATTTGTGCCGCATTGAATATGCGCAATAATTTGACTTGACAAGCCGCTCCTCCTGTTACAATAAATTTTACATTGCCTCCAAGTCCTTCTCTCCACTTACTAAAAATAAGTTTGTTGGCTAGTTTCAATTGGAATTGATACCAAGCAGATCCCGGCTTTAAATTATCATATTGCTCTCCTAAAGCCACTGCCCAGAAAAATAATTTTTTCTTTAACCCTGTAAGCGCTTCACCCTTAAGCATGATTTTTTCGAACACTTTTTCCAATAATCTTGGCACAGTAGAAAATCCATCTGGTGCAACTTCTTTTAAGTTTTCACCAATTGTTTCCATGGATTCTGCATAGTAGATACTCATCCCACTATACATATATATATAAGAAGCCACTTTTTCGAAAATATGATTCAATGGCAAAAAGCTCAATACTTTTTGATCGGGTGCATCAGGAAAAGGAAAACTAATTTTACCTGATTGCAAATTGAAATAAATACTGTGGTGCGTCAACATCACGCCCTTAGGTGTGCCTGTTGTTCCTGATGTATAAATGAATGTAGCAACTTGTTCTACTGGAATTGTTTTTTTAATCACCTCCACCTGCTCTAACAATGCTGGATCTTTTAAACACAATTCTGTCCAATGTTTTGCTCCTTCTATTTGATCAAATGTATAGACCTCTTTTAAACAAGGCACTTTATCTTTAATAGACATCACCTTATTGTATAATTCTTGATTGCTCGCAAACATATATTTCACTGATGCGTCATTCAAAATAAAAGTGAGTTCTAATGGATTCGTTGTTGGATAAACTGGCACCCAGATGACACCAATTTGTTGTGTGGCCATATCGGCCATCAACCATTCTGGTCGGTTGCTACTAATGATGGCGATTTTGTCTGATCCTTCTGGTGTGAAATCATTTCCAGATAAACCAAGGCTAAGCAATCCTGCACTTAATGCATTCACTGTTCCAGCCACTTCTGATGTAGAGTAAGTTCTCCATCCACCATTTTCTTTTCCAGCTAACATCACCTCCTGAGGAAATTGTGTTAACTGATGTTCGATACAATCAAAGAGTCTTTTAGATTCCATAAGGCAAGCAAATTGTCCAACAAAATACAAAAAAAACCAGTCAAATGACTGGTTTTAGAAAGGAATTATCAATTTTAAACTTTGTCTTCATTTTTAAAAAAATGATGCAATGTTTTTATTTTTTACGACTTAATTATTTGAATTGTAAATCAAATGGGTCAGTAAACCATCTCTTAATTTAGGTTCAAACCAAGTGCTTTTTGGTGGCATGACTTCCCCCGCATCTGCGATATTGAATAACTGATTGATTGTGACAGGATATAAACTGATTGCCAATGCCATTTCTCCACTATTGACTCTCGCTTCTAATGCTTCCATACCACGTATTCCACCTACGAAATCTATTCTTTTATCTACACGCTGGTCTTTGATTCCTAATAGTTTGTCTAAGATATTGTTCGATAAAATAGTCACATCTAAAACACCAATTGGATCTGCATCATTGTAAGTTCCTGGTTTTGCAGTCAATGCATACCATTGATGATTCATATACAATCCAAAACGATGTAAGGCGTCTGGCTTAAAGGCATTATCCATCGTTTGAACATCAAAATCTTGGGCTAGTGCAGTTAAGAAAGCTGAAGCCTCGTGTCCGTTTAAATCTTTTACCACTCTATTGTAATCCATAATCGCCAATTGGTTAGATGGAAACAAAGTGGTTAAGAAATAATCTGCATTTGTATGTTCTTTACCGATAGCCGTTCTCACTTTTGCTGCCGATGCTGCTCTGTGGTGTCCGTCTGCGATATAAGTGCATGGCACTTCTGTTTCAAATAATTGGGTGATTTGTGCAATGGTATCGGTATCACTCACAGCCCAAACGGTATGTTGAATACCATCTTCTGCTGTAAAATCATACACTGCATTTTTAGTCGTTTTCCACTTGTCTATCAATGCATCTATCGACGCTTGATTGCGGTAAGCTAGAAAAACATTGCCTGTCTGTGCTCCAGTCGTCTTGATATGATTGATTCTGTCCTGCTCTTTTTCTGGACGCGTAAATTCATGCTTTTTGATGATTCCGTTTTCATAATCTTCTACACTACTCACACATACCAATCCAGTTTGTGCACGACCATCCATGATTAATTGATAAATATAATAACAGGGTTTAGATTCTTTAAACAACACATCTCTTTGGACGAATGCGTTTAAATTATCTAATGCAATGTCATACACTTGTTGACTATGGATGTCTACTGATTCTGGTAAATCGATTTCACTCTTGGTGATATGTAAAAAAGAAAATGCGTTTCCAACAGCTTCGGCTTTTGCTTCTGCACTATTTAAAACATCGTAAGGTTTACTTGCTACTTGCTTCGCTAATTGTGGCTGAGGACGCAATGCTTCAAAGGGACTAATTTTTGCCATGAGGGCAAATATCGTTCATTTTGTCGAATATTATCTACTTGAATGTAATTGATTCGTTAAAATATTTCGATTGTGTAACGAATCTGTATGTTTATGCAAAAGACTTTATCAATGCGCAAAAAGCGACTACACTTGAATGGGGCATCGCATTGTACATACTCACTCTTATACCCCCAACCGTTCTATATCCTTTCACGCCAATCATGCCTTTCTCTTTACACAATGCTAAAAAATCGGCTTCTCTATTTTGGTCTTTTAAAAAGAAAACGGCATTCATGATACTTCTATCTTCTTTTGCAATTGGACAATAAAAATTTTCCGATGCATCGATGGTATCATATAATAAATTTGCCTTAGCTGTATTCCTTTTTTCCATCTCTACTAATCCACCTTCTTTTTCAATCCATCTTAAAGTTAATAGACTTACATAAATGGCAAAAACGGGTGGTGTATTTAATAATGAACCTGCCTCAATATGTTTTTGATAATCTAGAATGGCTGGTATTTTTCTGGTTGTTTTTCCTAGGATAGCTTTTTTTACTACGACCATCGTTACACCTGCTGCACCCATATTTTTTTGTGCACCCGCATAGATTAAATCAAATTGATGAAAGGGAGTAGGCCTGCAAAATATATCCGAACTCATATCGCCCACCAACGGCAGATCCACCTTAGGGTATTGATGCCACTGCGTTCCCTCCACTGTATTGTTGGTGGTGATGTGCAAATAGCTGGTATTTGATGGCAGTTCGATGGCCTTATTAATATAAGTATGTTTAGCGGCTGTGGTATCTGATACGACTTGCACTGGACCAAATAATTGTGCTTCTTTAACTGCCTTATGTCCCCAAACTCCATTGTCACAAATAGCAGCCAATCCATTTTCATCCAATAAATTCATAGGCACTTGCATAAACTGCATGGTGGCACCTCCTTGCAAAAACAAGACTTCATAATCGTCCCCTAGATCCATCAATCTTTTTACAATTTGTTTTGCTTCTTCCACTACGGCAACAAAATGGGTGGTTCGATGTCCAATTTCTAAAATTGACAATCCCGTTCCATTAAAATCATGAATGGCCGCTGCTGCTCCATCCAACACTTCTTTAGGTAAAATAGAAGGACCAGAATTGAAATTATGTAATTGCATAAAAGAGACTATTTATAGATTAACCAATGGATCTTCGTCATTCTCATCCATCGTCGTAACACCTCCAGAAACCACGTACTTCATAGCTTCTGCGGCAGCAATGCCTTTTGGTAATTTTTTAATTCTTGTTGGTGCAACTATATAAGTAATACCAGAAATCGCATAAGAATGTGGTACATAGACTGTAACAAAATCTGCCAATCCAAAATGTGCACTATCGTTTTGTGTAATGAATCCGATTCTCCAAACATCGGTCGCATCTACATTCACTAAAATGGGTTGATCAAATTTTTTCTTATTGCCTGCAAATGCTTCTAAAAAATCTTTTACAGAAGAATAAATGATTTTAATACCTGGTGTTTTTTCCAATACTTTATCAAATACTGATACCAACCTTTCTACAAAAAATAAAGAGGACAACCAACCCACAATTAATACCAATGTGATGGCAACTAAAAATCCCAATCCAGTCACTTTTGGTATTTGTCCGTTCACCTCGGCAAACTGAATAGGAAATAAAGCATTTAATAAATTAGGTAAAAAATTGTCTACCCAATTGAAGAGACTCACCACCACCCACACGGTCACACCGATTGGCGCTAGGACAACGACCCCTTGAAAGAATAATTGAGCCATAAAGCCCAAAATCTGTTTTCTTGTTAATTTTTGCCTTAAACTGGGCATTTTGCACTGATTTAGCCCCAAATTTCACTCATTTTTGCCATTTTTCACAAATTAATAATTTTTTAAGGTTGGAAACTTTGTAAACTCTTATAGTTTCCTTAGTTTTGCGCCCTCAACTGAAGGTATGCAAGACAGAATATTATTAAAAGCAAGGGATTTAATGCTTCAATCCGGCCTAAGACAGGTGACTATGGACGATTTGGCGAACCAACTGGGGATCAGCAAAAAAACCATTTACCATTATTTTAAGGACAAAGACGATCTAGTTAGAGCCGTTGTGAGTCATGAATTAAAGTCACACGAAGTCTCCTGCCGTGATTGTGAATCTAAGGCGGACAATGCCGTACATGAAATGTTCCTAGTGATGGAGACGATGAAGGAACTGACCAAGACGATGAATCCGGGTAGTATGATGGAACTAGAAAAATATTTCCCTTCTGCTTTTGATATCATTAAAAATCACAAAGAAGATTTCTTCCTTTCCTTAATTAAACAAAATTTAATTAAAGGCATTGAACAAGGCTATTATAGAAATGAACTTGAAGTAGACATCATTTCAAAATTCAGATTAGAGACCATTTTTATTCCATTCAATCTCCACGTGTATCCCATTTCAAAATTTGATCCAATTAAAGTACATACCCAATTAATGGAACACTTTGTATTTGGATTGATGACCGTGAAAGGATACGAGTTGATGGACCAATACAAACAATTAAGTAAACAAGCAATCTAAATATACAAATGAAAAAAATCATCGTCATTGTAACAGCACTTTTTGCAACTGTAGCGCAAGCTCAGGAACAAAAGACTGTTCATGCATTTTCACTTACCGACGCAGTGAATTATGCGCAAAAAAATAATGTTCAAGTAAAGAACGCCTTACTTGATGTAGACATTCAAACTCAGGTAAACAGGGAAATTGCATCTGCAGCCTTGCCTACCATTAATACCAATTTGAGTGGAACCAATTTCTTAACTATACCTACCTCTTTATTACCAGGTCAAATATTTGGTGGTGCTGCTGGAACCTTTATTCCTGTTCAGTTTGGTACTAAATACAATAGCACTTACGGCGCTAATTTTAACCAACTACTTTTTGATGGTCAGGTATTTATTGCATTACAAGCAAGAGCTACTTCATTGGACTGGAAAAAGAAAAACGCTGCATTGACAGAGGAAAATATCAAAGCAAATATTTATAAAATTTACTACCAACTTTCTGCTAGCAGAACACAGTTAAATATTTTAGATGCCAATATCGAGCGTCTTCAAAAATTAGCGAATGATGCTGCCGCAATGTATAAGAATGGTTTTGCTGAAAAATTAGATGTAGATAAAGTCAATGTTCAATTGAACAACTTACAAACTGAAAAGTTGAAAGCCAATAACAGTGTTACCATTGGATATATGGGTTTGAAAATGTTGATGGGCATGCCTGTTAAAGACAGCTTAGTGTTAACGGATGTAATCAATGAATCTAGTTTAAGTACAGATGTACTTATTGAAAATGATTTTCAATACGGTGTGCGCAAAGATTTTCAGTACTTGACAACAGTGAAAAAAATGAGTCAGTTCAATGTAAAACGCTACCAGTTAAGTTATTTACCTACAATCAGTATCAACGGTGCTTATACTAAGAATGCGCAAAGAACTAAGTTCGACTTTTTTGACAATAACAATGGCAACTGGTTTAAGACCTCTTTAATTGGTCTAAATATCAACCTGCCTATTTTCAATGGCTTAGCGACTGTCGCTAAAATCAAACGCGCCAAATTAGAATTAGAACAAGTAGACAACCAGTTGTCTGCTATGAAAAACAATATTGACAACGAATTAAGTCAAGCTAAGTTGAACTACATGTCCTCTGTGGCAACCGTGAACTTTCAAAAGAAGAACATGCAATTGGCAGAAAACGTCTATAGCCAAACAAAAAAGAAATTCGAAGCCGGCACAGGTTCCAATACCGAGATCTCTGCTGCTCAGGCAGACCTAGTGGCTGCACAAAATAATTTTATGAATGCTCTTTATGCAGCCCTAATTGCTAAAGTAGATTTATTAAAAGCAAGCGGTAAACTATAATCACCAATCATACAATCAATACAACAATCATATAAAATAGATACAATGAAATCAATAGCAACATTTTTTACCCTTAGCTTACTTGTTCTCGCATCTGCCTGTGGTGGTGGCGATAACACTGTTGAAGCAAAACAAAAGTCTTTAGCAAGCTTAAAAAAGCAAGCACTCGAATTGAATGCTCAAATCGTAACATTAGAAAAAGAGTTGGAAAAAGCAGGCGGTGCTGCTGCAGCTAAAGCAATATTAGTAGCAACAGATACCCTACAAACTGAAACCTTCACACATTTTATCGAACTACAAGGTAAGGTTGAATCTGAGAGCGTTTCTTTCATTACCCCTCGTGCTGGTGGTGGTCAAGTAAGAGCCATCTATGTTAAAAGAGGTGACAATGTAAGAAAAGGTCAATTGTTATTACAATTAGACAACACCTTAATTAAGCAAAGCGCTGCAGCTGCTGCTCAAAACATTGAGACCTTAAAATCTCAAGCTGCTTTAGCAAAATCTGTATATGAAAAACAAAAGAACCTTTGGGAGCAAAACATTGGTAGCGAAATTCAATTGATGACCGCTAAAACAAATGCAGATGCCTTGGCTAGCCAATTAAGAGCTGCTACTGAACAACTTGGAATGGTGAGAGACCAATTGGCTTTCACAAGTATCTACAGTGATGTAGATGGCGTGGCTGAGGAAGTAAATGTAAAAGTAGGTGAACTATTCATGGGTCCTGGCCAAATCAAAATCGTAAATACAACTAAACTTAAACTAACTGCACAAGTTCCTGAAAACTATGCTGGCAAAGTAAAAGTGGGTACTGAATTAACTTTAACCTTCCCTGATATTCAAAAAACTATCAGCAATAAAATTAATGTACTTGGTAATGTCATTGATCCTTTAAGCAGAAGCTTCTTTATTGAATCTAAGTTACCTATTGACAAAAACTTTAGACCCAACTTATTGGCTCAGGTTAAAATCAAAGACTACGAAAAAAAGGACGCAATCAGCATCCCTGTTAACTTATTACAGAATGACGAAAAAGGAAAATTCGTATATGTAGCAGTTGTTGAAGGCGGTAAAATGATCGCTCGTAAGAAAATGGTTTCAACAGGTGAATTTTACGGTAACAATATCGAAGTACTTGGCGGTTTAGCAGCTGGCGAGATCTTGATCACAGAAGGCTATCAGTCTATCTACGATGGTCAATTGATCACCACAACCATTCAATAATTTAAAACAGCTTAATCGATCCATATGTCGACACTTAATAACTTAAAAGAAAAGTTTAAAGAATTTAAACCTACTTCTTGGAGTATCACCAATAAAACATCCATCTATTTAGTGATGTTGTTTATTAGCCTTGGTGGTATCTACCAATTCTTGACCCTCCCTAAAGAACAATTTCCTGAGATTGTTATTCCTACCATGTACGTTCAAACGATCTATGTAGGTAACTCTCCTAAAGACATTGAAAACTTAGTGACACGTCCTATCGAAAAACAAATCAAGGGCATCACTGGCGTGAAGATCAATAAATTCACATCGGTATCTCAACAAGATTTCTCTGCCATCACGGTAGAATTTAATACCAGTGTGAAGCCGGACATTGCTTTGCAGAAAGTAAAAGACGCCGTTGATAAAGCGAAGGGCGACTTACCTAACGACTTAACACAGGAGCCTCGTGTTATTGAAGTGAACTTTAGTGAGCAACCCATTATGTATGTCAACATTAGCGGTAATTACAGTTCGGTTCAATTGAAGAAATATGCAGATGATTTAAAAGACAAACTAGAGAATATCACACAGGTAAATCGCGTAGATCTAGTGGGCGCACCTGAACGTGAATTCCAAGTGAATGTGGACAATTACAGAATGCAAAGTTCTGGTATCACATTTGACGATATCACGTATGCGATTCAAAGAGAGAACTTAGATATGTCTGGCGGTCTTTTAGAAGTGGGTTCTATGCAACGTAACCTTCAGTTAAAAGGACAGCTTAAAAGCGCCAATGATATTGCTAATATTATTGTTCGCAATACAAGTGGTGCACCTATTTATTTAAAAGATGTAGCAACGATTATAGACACCGTTAAGAAAAACGAAAGTTATGCGCGTTTAGATGGCAAGAATGTATTGACTTTAAATATCATCAAACGAAGTGGTGAAAACTTAATTGAAACTTCTGACGCTGTAAAGAAAATTGTAGATGAAGCTAGATTAACTAGTTTACCAAAAGACCTTAATACAGTTATCACTGGCGATCAAAGTATTAAAACAAGATCCTCTTTTACAGAATTAGTGAACTCTATTGTAATTGGTTTCGTGTTGGTATTGATTGTATTGATGTTCTTTATGGGTGTGACCAACGCCTTCTTTGTGGCCTTATCTGTTCCATTGAGTATGTTTGTTGCCTTTGTGTTTTTACCAGCAGGTAACTTATTAATTGGCACCAATATCACGTTGAACTTCATGGTGTTATTTGCGCTCTTATTTGGCTTGGGTATCATTGTGGATGACGCGATTGTGGTGATTGAAAATACGCACCGAATTTTTGTTCAAGGAAAAGGTAAATTAACCGCTACCACTTCGGCTAAGATGGCTGCGGGTGAAGTATTCATTCCTGTATTAGCGGGAACGGTGACAACTTTAGCACCTTTCTTCCCATTGTTATTCTGGCCTGGTATCATTGGTAAATTCATGGTCTACTTACCTGCGATGTTGATCTTTACATTGGCAGCCTCGTTGGTAGTGGCGTTTATTATGAACCCTGTTTTTGCAGTTGACTTTATGAACCACGAGGAGCATGATAGCAATGAACCAAAATCTGCCATCTTTAAGAAAAAGACGTTCTGGATTCCGATTGGTTTCGGATTGGTATTAGATTTAATGGGTGCAACCTTCTTAGGTAACCTAATCATCTTCTTTATGCTTTTGGTATTGGCTAATAAATATTTTATTGCTGCCGCAATCAAGCATTTCCAAGAGACTACCTTACCGAATATGATGGATTTATATGAGCGTGTCTTAAGAAGATCCTTATCTGGATGGAGACCGGTTAAATTATTGTTTGCCACTTTTGGTTTATTGATCTTCTCCTTTATCGTATTTGGTATTAGTGTTGGATCTGGCAGAACAGGAATTGAATTTTTCCCTCAAGCAGATCCAAATCAAATTTATGTTTACTTAAAATTACCAGTGGGTACGGAAGTAAAACACACTGATTCTATTACTAAAGTACTAGAAGCTAGAGTGAAAAAAGTTTTAGGAACAGACAACGGTAAAAAGAATCCTATTGTAGAATCTACCATTGCCAATATCGCAGTGGGCGCAGGTGATCCGATGGCGGGTGATAGAAGTACTAGATCCGAATTGGGTCGTATTCAAGTGAACTTTGTAGAGTTTGAAAAACGTCATGGTGTTTCTAGTTTACCTTATTTAGATGCCGTTCGTAAAGAAATGAAAGGCATTCCTGGTGCAGAAATAACGGTAACACAAGAGTCGAGTGGTCCACCAACAGAACCTCCAGTGAACATAGAAATTCAGGGAGATGATTTTGATAAGCTAATCAAAACGGCTGTTGGACTAAAGAACTATTTAGATGCAGCACAGATTCCTGGTATCGAAGAATTAAAGATGGATGTGGATTTACAAAATCCTGAATTAACCTTAACGATTGACAGAGAGCGTGCATTAAGTGCTGGTGTCTCTTCTGCTCAGGTAGGTATGCAAATTCGTACTGCCTTATTTGGTAGAGAAGTATCTAAGATCAAAGACGGTAAAGACGAATATAAAATCCAATTGCGTAACGAGGAAATGCAACGTAAAAATTTAGTAGACTTATTAAATATGCGTTTGTCTTTCCGTGATATGGCTGCGGGTGGTATGGTGAAGAATATTCCAATTAGTTCTTTAGTAAAAGTAGAACCTACAAGCACCTTGGGTAGCGTAAAAAGAAAGAATCAAAAAAGACAAATTCAATTGCGTTCGAATGTATTGTTAAACGAAGGTTACAATCCTACCGCTGTCAATGCGGTGATTGCTCAATACATCGAGAACTACAAAGGGATTGCAGATGGTGTAACAGTAAAACAAACTGGTGAGAACGAACAACAACTAGAAACAGTTGCATTCCTTGGTAAA
>Ga0075464_10001075_pt1 | contig 12329 bp, 9 predicted proteins | sample DEB19_08_DNA_5_FD_75068 | JGI IMG/M metagenome (GOLD analysis project Ga0075464, IMG submission 75068) | Aqueous microbial communities from the Delaware River and Bay under freshwater to marine salinity gradient to study organic matter... | ecosystem: Environmental > Aquatic > Marine > Coastal ...
AAAGCTGGTAAATTAAGTTATGTTGGAATTAATGTAATGAGTTTGGGCTTTGGCGATAACAAAGAAACAACCGAATATGAACCCACAGGAACTGGCAGAAATGTGTTAATGGGAAGCACCTCTATTGGTGTTACATTTGCAAAAATATTAAACAATAATTTTAGTTTTGGATTACAAGCCAAATTTGCCCAAGAAGTAATAGCAAATGTATCTGTAAATAATGTGTTATTTGATCTAGGATTGACTTATAATATTGGAATAAAAAATGCAAGATTTGGTGTTACATTCACTAATTTTGGTTTAAATGTGGCGCCAACTGGCGATGTTACCATATTGAAAATGAACAATGAAAGTGCTAAAAGCGATTTTACTCCAGTTTCTGCTCCAGCAATATTTAGATTAGGTTTTGCCATTGATCCAATTAACGATGGAACCAATATTTTAACTACTGCTGCGCAATTAAATCACCCAACTGATAACAATGAAACTTTAGCTGCGGCTTTAGAATATAGTTGGAAAAAAATATTGTTTGCCCGCACTGGTTGGGAGTTTGGATTAGATGAAGATAATAATTTTCCTACTGTAGGTTTTGGGGTAAAATTACCTCGCAGCTTTGGAAATTTTGGAATAGATTATGGCCTAGTTAGCAAATCACGAATAGGAAATATTCACAGAATAGGTTTATTATTTACCATTAAATAAAAGAACAATATGAATTTTAAAAATATAAAAATAATCGTTTTATTTATTTCAATGATTGGTTTAGTTTCTTCATGTTCCATATTTGGAAGTAAGCAAAACGATACCGTAGATGATGTATTGAAGCAAGGACAAATAGATCCAAACTTAGTTCCAAAAGCAGTAAGTTATGTACCAATTTTTCCTTTTTTTAAAGGCTTTCAAAATCCAGTAGATGTATTCGTTGGTTTCGATGAAATGATTTATGTAGTGGATGATAAAGGTTTAAATATTTTAGATCAAAAAGGAACTTTGGCATACACTATTGCTATTCCGGGAGCAACTGAAGTTACCCAAGACAGACGTTTGCATACTTATGTAATTGGAAAAGTTTTTGATGCAACAGTTAATGAAACTGTAACTTGCGTGTATCATTTAGAAGGAACAGGTCAAGGAAATTATCATTTTATTGATACTTTAATTCATCCATTTTGTGATGCTTCGCGTCAAAGTACACAGTTTAGAGGTGCTGCAGATGTAGAAGTAACGTATACTGGTTTGGCATGTTTGTCAGACAATACATTATATGTTACTCGTAAAGGTCCAAGAAACCAAGCTAACACTTTTGTTAGACCTGATAATGCTGTATTGGTTTTTAACCAAGAAGGTTTAAATATTGGTTATGGTGTTGGGTTAAATCCAACAGAATCGGGATTGAAAACTGCAATTGATATTTCTAGTATTGCTACTTTTTCGGCACCACCTCAACGTTTGCAAGGAATGAGTACCTCAAAAAACTTTATGATTACTTCAAATAATCAAACCAATAATTTAGAGTATAAAACCTTAATGATAACCGTTATTGATGATCCAGATTTGGGTCCTCAATATTCAGAAACTGCTAGTTTGTTAAATTTTGATATTGGCAAAGCCAGCAGCTTTATGTACGAACCTTTTAAATTCAAAAAACCCGAAGATTGTTTCATAGCGCCCGATGCCACGAATTACTTTTTTGTGGTTGACAGTGAAACTGATTCAGTTTATGTATTCACCAATCAAGGTTTTGAAGGTGTAAATCCTCCAGCAAATTCCACCATAAAAAAGCAAATAAATGTATCATTCGGAGGAAAAGCAATAGCTGGAAAACCACTAGATGGTCCATTTAATTTTTTAGATCCAATGGGAATTTGCTATAACCGCAAAATGATTTATGTTGCCGATAAAGGCAATAACAGAATCTGTAGGTACAAGTTAAATACTGATTTGGAATAAAAGAAATTAAAATGCGAAGTGCTGAATGACAAAAATGCCGAATGGATTAGTTTTAAAGGTTTAACAAATCAACTAGCATTCGTTATTGTTTTTCTTTTTTATTTCTCAAAACAATTGATTTTTATTGGTGTTTATTAAACTAACTTATAAAAATATATATTCGCAAAAACTATTTTACAGATATGAATTTCCAATTTACAGAAGAACACTTAAACGTACAGCAAGCCGCTCGTGATTTTGCACAAACCGAATTATTACCTGGAGTAATTGAGCGTGATGAACATCAAAAATTCCCAATGGAACAAATGTTAAAACTAGGGGAACTTGGTTTTTTAGGTATGATGGTTGATCCCAAATATGGCGGAAGTGGAATGGATTCTGTAAGTTATGTTTTGGCTATGGAAGAGTTTTCAAAAATTGATGCTTCAGCTTCTGTTGTTGTTTCAGTCAATAACTCATTGGTTTGTTGGGGATTGGAAACTTTTGCTAACGAAGAACAAAAACAAAAATATTTAGTGCCAATGGCAAGCGGCAAATGTTGGGGAGCTTTCTTGTTATCGGAGCCAGAAGCTGGTAGCGATGCAACAAGCCAAAGAACAACTGCCGAAGATAAAGGTGATTATTATTTATTAAATGGTACCAAAAACTGGATTACCAATGGCAGTACAGCAAAATATTATATTGTTATTGCACAAACCCATGTGGAATTAAAACATAAAGGTATTAATGCATTTATAGTTGAAAAAGATAGCCCAGGTATAGTAGTTGGAAACAAAGAAAATAAATTAGGAATTAGAGGTAGCGATACCCATTCTATTATGTTTACCGATGTAAAAGTTCCAAAAGAAAACCGCATAGGTGAAGATGGCTTTGGTTTTAAATTTGCCATGAAAACTCTTGCTGGTGGCCGAATTGGTATTGCATCGCAAGCATTAGGAATAGCAAGTGGTGCTTACGAATTAGCTTTAGCATATTCAAAACAACGTAAAGCATTTGGCACTGAAATTATGAACCATCAAGCTATTCAATTTAAATTAGCCGATATGGCTACAAATATTGAAGCTGCTCGTTTGCTTTGCTTAAAAGCAGCATATTTAAAAGATACTCATGGCGATTATGCTTTGGCAAGTTCTATGGCTAAATTATATGCTTCGCAAGTAGCAATGGATACAACTATTGAAGCAGTTCAAATACATGGTGGATACGGATTTGTAAAAGAATATCATGTAGAACGTTTAATGCGTGATGCTAAAATTACTCAAATTTATGAAGGAACAAGTGAAGTTCAAAAAATTGTTATTTCTAGAGAAATTTTAAAATAATTAAGATAGAATAGATTACTTATAAAATTTAAAAGTCTTAGTTTTTAAACTAAGACTTTTTTTGTTTCAGAATTTCAAATATTTAACTGTATTTTCAATATAAAATATACCTTTAATAAATAAAACATTGAAAGCAACCTTTTTGTAATTTTATATTACTATTTGATTTATTGAAGCAAAGATTATATTTGCCATTAAGTAACCTTATTTTAAAAAATAAATAAGTAATTATTAAATTAACATACTAAAATATATTAGATGAAACACTTTACCATTTTAAAAAAATCATTATTTGCATTAGTTGCTAGTGCAGTTTTTTATACTGCAAATGCTCAAACTGCGCGTTTTCAGTTAATTCATAATGCTGCCGATCCTTCAATGGATACAGTAGATGTATATGTAAACGGATTTAAATATGACAATGTTGCTTTTAGACAAGCAACAACATTATTAACTACCACTTCTGGTGCTGTAAAATTTAATATTAACAATAGAAACAGTATTGATAGCAGTGATTTAGTTTTAAAACGTTTTATTTCAACTTTAGCTGCTAGTTCAAATTCAGTAATTATGATTACTGGTGTTGATAGTACAGCTAATTTTAGTGCTAATCCCAATAGTATAAATACAGGAATTGCATTAATAATTAGAAATATCACAACTTTTGCAGCAGGTAATGGAAAAGTACAAGTAAATATTTTTCATGGTGTAACTGACGCTCCTGGAGTTGATTTAGTTATTAAGCCAGCAACTTCAACTGGAACATTGCCAACTAATTTGCGTTTTGCACAAGCAAACTCTAGTGCTTCAAATTTGTTTTTTAATAATGTTCCTACATATTTAGAAATTCGTATTACGGGTACAAGTTCTGTTTTAAAAGCTTATAGCGCAAATTTGACTTCATTAAATCAAAAAATGGTTACCGTTTTTGCTTCAGGTTTTGTAAACCCAACTGCTAATCAAAATGGAAAAAACTTTGGTGTGTTTGCTGTCGATACCAACGGAATTGTGGTAGAATTACAAGAAGCTACTCGCTTACAATTTATTCATAATGCAGCCGATGTTGCTTTGCAAAGTTTTGATGTTTATTTTAATAATAACAAAGTAATTTCAGCTTTAAATTTCAGAGCTGCAACTCCTTTTTTAACAATAAATGCTGGCATCACTGAAGTAAGAGTTTCAACTGCTAACCAAACTGATACATTGTATTTTATTCCAGCTATAAATTTAGTTTCTGGTAAATCATATTTAGCAATGGCAATGGGTTTAAAAGATTCTTCATCTTTTGCTGCTAATCCTGATGGTGTTAACAGATTATTGAATATAAATGGATATGATAGCATGCCCGAAAGTTCATTGTTAGCTGGTAGTTTCCAATATTTGGTAGCAAACGGTAGTACCGATGCACCTCAATTATCATTAAATAAAGTTCCTTCTCAAACTTCAGTAATTTCTAATTTAAAATATGGTGATTTTTCAGCATTAAGAACTGATAATACTGGTTATATTTTTAATATTAGTAATAGTTCAAAAACTGAATTTAATGGAGCTTATTCATTGAATGCAGCTGCTTATTTAAATCAATCTGGTGTAGTTTTTACTTCAGGTTTTTATCGTGCCGCTGGCAATCCTACTAACGCTGCTTCTTTTAAAGTTATGTTGGCTTTAAGTAATGGAACAGTGGTAGAATTAACTCGTTTGCAAAACAAATTACAGTTTATTCATAATTCACCTGATACTGCAATTCGCAATGTAGATATTTACGCAAATGGAATAAAAATTGTAAATGATTTAGGATTTAGAAATGCTACTGGAATTGCTAGTGGAACTGATGCTTATGTGCCAGTAAGAATTAACTTAACAAAAGGAAATGCTGTTGATACATCAAACGCACTTTGGTCTATAAGTATGTTGCCTGATTCCAACTTTAACATTGCAATAGCGTATGGTTTTACTGGTGCTGCTTATCGTACAAATCCTGAAAATATTTCAACTGCATTTGGTGTAAAAATGATTACTCCAGGTAAAATAGTTTCAACATTTCCAACTCCTTCAAACGAAGTAATATTTTTTCATGGTGGGGTAAATGTAGGTAAATTAAATATTCAAGCTGATCAAGAAGCTTTATTTGTTGCAAAACAAACTTCATATGGTTCTTTGTATAAATACAGTCCTACAAAAGGAAATGCAGGTGCAACTTATTTTGTTAACGATGGAGTAACTGGTAAAGGTATGTTGACGACTAAAGTAAACTTTGTAGGTAGAAGTGGTTTAGCAGGTGTTATGTTTGCTTCAGGTATATTGTTAGATTTGAGAATGTTAACAAGATACGATACTGCAATTGTTAAAGGAAATAAAGTTCCTTACCCTGTTTTATATGCAGCAAGTAAAGAAGATTCTATTTTAAATATTATAGATAGCAGTTTGAATTTAGGTTTTTATATTGCTTGGAGCAATGGTATTGTAGATTCATTTGAAAAAGCGACATCTAGAACTAGTACAAAAGAAATTATTGAAAACAATAATTTTGTTATGTATCCAAATCCTGCTAATGAAAACGTTTCAATTGTATTAAATGCAACTCAAAAATCAGAAGGAAATGTAAATTTATTCGACATGAAAGGTGCTTTGATAAAATCAATAAATACTAAATTAGTTGCTGGAATTAACACAGTTGATTTATCATTAACCGATTTGCCAAAAGGAATGTATTTTGTTCAAATCAATAGCAACGAAAGCACATTGACTAAGAAATTAATTGTTGAATAATCATTCAATTTATTCTAAATAAAAAAAACGAGCTAAGTTAAAATTAGCTCGTTTTTTTTATGAATTTTTTTAAGGAATATTTTTAAAAAACTCAAATATAAATGAAAGGGAATAGAATGTATGAGCTTTAAATACATCAATTAAATTATTTAAAACCATCAATGGTAATCATTACTTTTCCAAAGTTATATTGCTGAATGAGCATTAAACTTTTATCGTCATTTAAAAAAGCCCAATACCGTTCCATATCAAATTTTAAATACTCGCCAGTTTCTTCGTTAATGGCTTGTTTGGTGTGTTTATCTATGGCTTTGGTGTAAAGTTTTAAGCTTTGAATGGTTCCATTTTTATTGGTTATATTGATGGTACAAATTGCTTTGTTTTGCATCAGGCTATCAACCAATTTTTGACTTTGATTTTCATCGTATCCATCAAAATTTAATTGCTTAAATGTGGCCACATAAAATTTTAAAAACTGCAAGTCTGATATGGTTTTAACTTTTTTATTTGCATCAAAAATCAATGGTGCTTGCACGTTACTATTGTCAATAAAAAAACTATTGGCTGCATTTTCATAGTTGAAATCAATGCTTTTTATGTCTTCTGGTTGATAGTTAAAAACTGATCTATCTCGCCAAGTTAAACTATCACTTATAAACCGTGGAGTTAAGTAACCAAAAAATCCTGGAATATGCACCGCATATGGTTTTGATGAACCTTCAATTAACATATAAGTTCCATTTTGTTCTTGCGTAGCAGAACCAATATAAAGTGTTTTTACTGTTTCATCTTTTGAATAAAACTGTGCTTTTATCCCTGTAGTTGCTAAGTCGCCAACTGCCGAATTATGCTCACTTTGAGGAATTGGTCGTAATACCGCCAAGCTTTTAACTGTTGATAAAAGCAATTCAATCTTGCTAAAATCTGCCATTTTATTATTGTTAATGGTCCAAGTTTGCGGACCTTTTTTTTCTAAAATTACGGTATTCCCATTTCTGTCTGCAATAAATATTTTGTCAATTGCTGCAGTGTCAGCAATGGCAAAATCAGCAATATCTTTATAATTTATACCCCAAGGTTTTTTATTAATTAAATAATAAGAAATTGCTACAAGCAACAAAACTAAAATGGCTAAATATGTTTTTTTATTCATGGTGTCAAAATTTTAGGGCTTTATGTATATTATTGTTTTGAAAGCGTTTCGACAAGCTCAACGACCATTCTACGTGCGCGGTCGTTGAGCTTGTCGAAACGAATTTAAATTAAGCGTATTTTCTTTTTCTGTAAAAATTATTTGCCAATGCAAAAACAATGATTAACACAATTGGTAAACCAATATTGATGAATTGCCAAAACAGTTTTTCTTTTTTTATTTTAGCTTTATCTAGCAATCGCAAAGTAACTTCTTTGCTACGTACTTCTATAATTCCACTGTCATCGCAGAGGTAATCTACACAGTTTAAAATAAAGCGTTTATTACCAAACTCTTGGTTTGCAAAACGGTCGTAACCTAATGGAAATACTTGTCCTTTGCTTGCGCTATATTGATTTCTAATTACATCACCATCAGCTATTACAATCATTTTATTGTTTTCAACTTTGCTTTTAAAGTCTAATGCAGGATTTTTAGTTTGATCGAATGTATATTCAAAGCTTGAAGAAAATTCACCTTCTAAAAGCACTGCTAAAATTTTGTTCCCTCCAGTTCTAAATAAATTTGGATCTGGCTCTAATCTTGCCATTTCAATGTCGACCCTAGCAGGTGCCGGTACCGAACGCGAATACTGAGAAGAAGCCAACAAAACTGTTTTGTTAATTTTTTTATTTGGAATGGTATCTATACTTGCTGTAAACTGAAACCAAATAGGATCCACACCACGAACTATAGGGTGCGAGCTAGTAGGAGGAACTACTGGAAAATACATCCAAGGCAATAATTTTTGTTCTGGAGTTCCGTTTTTCATTCCACTTAAAACCGGAATGGTATTACACTGAATATCCTGAATAATATTGTTATTGATTCGCACACCAAATTTGTAAAACAAATCGTCTAAACCTAAGTTGTAAGCTATGGAATAATACTGAGGTGAATTGCGTAAGCTATCCATTTCGGCTAACTGGTTTTCGACCAACCACAACACTTTTCCGCCATGCATTACATATTGGTCTAACTTAAATTTATCAAAATCACTGAAAGGCAAAGTTGGTTTTGGAACAATGATTCCATCATATTTGTTCAATTCCGAAGGAGGAACTGCAGTTAAATCTACATCATCTATTTCGTAGTATTGTTTCAGTTCCGTTTTGCCATCTATAATATTCCATTTGTCTAGTTCGCCATTGCCTTTTATAAATGCAATTTGCTTCACTTTTGTCTCTGTTACTTTGCGCAAAGCATTGGCCATTTCATATTCCAATTGTTCAATGGAAGTATTTAAAACTGCTTCTGGCGCTTGTCCAAACTGACTTTTCAATAAGTTTATAGGAATTTTTTTATCGCCATAATAAAGCACAGCGCCTGGCACAATTATTTTTTGACTAAAACCATCTTCTTTCTTTAATTGAATGCTGGTGGCTTGTAAGCCAATTTCACTTAATTCTTGTAATATTTCTGTGCTTTGTTTAGCTGTTGTGTTGAGCAAAGGATCAATGAATTCGTATTGAATATTGTTGTTCGAAAGAATTTTAAATTCATCCAACATTTCTTTGGTCGCTTTTTGCAAACGCTTGAAACCTGCTGGAAAATCGCCTTCTAAATACACTTTTATCAGCATGCCATCTTTTACTTTTGCTGCTAAATTTTTACTGGCTTTGGCCAATGTGTAACGCTTTTCTTTGGTTAAATCTATCCTAAAAAAGAAATTGCTAAATATGGCGTTTAGCAAAATAATAACTGCTAAAACAATGATGAGTTGTAAGTATGATTGTTTCTTTTTGTTCATATATATGGTTGAAAAAAGGAAATGTATAATTAAAATTTACGTGAGCTAAAAACAGTTTTTGTAGCATAAATAAATACCACAATAAAACTGATAAAATATAGAATATCGCGGCTATCAATTACGCCACGACTGATGCTTTGGTAATGCGCGTTGATTCCCAATCCTGCGACTAAACTATCCCACGAACCAAATAATTTAAAGTCGGCAATGAGTTCAAATAAATTGTAAAACAAGTAGCATAAAATCATACTGACAATGAAAGATACAATTTGATTGTCGGTTATTACCGATGAAAACAAACCAATGCTAACAAAGCAACTTGCTAAAAAGAACAATCCAATATAAGAACCCCAAGTAGCGCCCACGTCCATGTTTCCTGTGGGTGCGCCTAATTGGTATACAGTATAAAAGTAAATCAAACTTGGAATCAAGGCAAATAAAACCAATACTACTCCAGCAAAATATTTTGCTAAAATTATTTTTAAATCGCTGATGGGTTTGGTGGTTAATATTTCAATGGTTCCGTTCTTTTTTTCCTCGCTAAATGTGCGCATGGTAATGGCCGAAATCAGGAATAAAAATAACCAAGGAGCGAGTGTAAATAAAGTATCTAAATTGGCATAAGCCATATCAAAAACATTATTATCGGGTAGTACCCACATGAATAATCCTGTAGCTATTAAAAACACAATGATTACTACGTAAGCAATCAATGAGCTCAGGAAACTGCGTATTTCTTTTTGAAGTATTGATATCATTTTTTAGTTGATAGTTGATAGTTGTTGGTTGATAGATTTTAGTTTTTGTTGAATTACTTTTGCAAATTTCTCTTTTTTTCTACATAATCAGTTTTATTTCCAAATATTTCATGTAATTTTTGTTGTAAAAGTTTCTTATCAGGCAGTTGTGTTTTATACTCTGAAACCATAGTAGGAGAAAGACTTCTGCTTAACGCATATTCTACAACTTCGTTGTCTTTGTCTTTACATAACAGAATCCCAATACTTGGATTTTCATTTAGTTTCTTTACATCGCGGTCCAACGCTTCTAAATAAAAGTTCAGTTGTCCTAAGTGCTCTGGCTTAAATTTGTCTGCTTTTAGCTCAAAAGCAACTAAACATTGTAGTCCACGGTGATAAAAAAGCAGGTCAATAAAAAAGTCACTGTTTCCAACTTGTAGTTTATACTCTTCGTCTATAAATAAGAAATCCTTACCAAGTTCGAGAATGAACTTTTTCATTTGTTTAACAAGCCCACGCTGCAACTCACTTTCGTTATGATTTTCTGGTAAATTCAAAAAATCAAACACATAGCTATCTTTGAAAGTAGTGGAAATGTCTTGATTAAAAACTCTCAGCACTGCCGAGAGTTTCTCATTTCCAATTATTTTTCGCTCAAAAAGGCTTGCAGAAATTTGTCGCTCAAGTTCTCTTGAACTGTAATTTTCTTCCTTAGTAATTTTAAGATAAAACTCCCTTTCTTCCGATGTTTTGCACCTCGAAAATATAGCTAAATTGTGAGTCCAGCTAATTTCTCTCACCAATGATGAGAGTTTTGGAAAGTCCTTATAAGTTTCGTAAAACTGCTTCATTCTCCAAATATTCTTATCAGAGAATCCTTTTATTTCTGGTTCTTTATTTTTAATATAATTTGCTAAATCAGCTACAACAGATTCACCCCATTCAGATTTTTCTAGCTTAGTGCTTACATATTCACCTACGTTCCAATAAAGGTTAATTAGTTCAGCATTTACGGCTCTAATAGCATTCGTCCGAGATTGCTTAATAAGTTGAATGATATCCGTAAATCGTTTGTCCATTTTTAATTTTATATACTATTGATTTATGTTTTTTAGTATTTAATTAGGTTTACTATTGCTTACTTAGTTAAACTCTGAAACACTTGTTCCAACGAGCTTTCTTCCAAATTCATACTTAATATTAGCCAATTATTTTCTGCTGCTTTTTGAGCAATTTTTTCTCTAATATCTTCTTTTGCAGTAATGGTAAATCCTTCTTTTGTGGCTAACACTTTTATGTTTTTGTCAATGGCTTTGATACTTTCAATAGTTGGACTATTTTTAAATTGAACCGAAATAATATATTCTTTGCTAAACGATTGTTGCAGTTTTTCAATTTTATCATCTGCCACTATTTTACCACGATTGATAATAATTACTCTATCGCACATGGCTTCTACTTCTTGCATAATATGACTCGAAAGTATCACCGTTTTATTTTTGCCAATTTCCTTAATTAAATTTCTGATTTCACTTACTTGATTTGGATCTAAACCGCTTGTTGGTTCATCTAAAATCAATACACTTGGGTTGTGAATCATGGCCGCTGCCAAACCAACACGTTGTTTGTAACCTTTGCTTAATTGACTGATTTTCTTTTTGCGTTCCAAGCTCAAACCTGTTTTTGAAATCATTTCTTCAGCAGCTTGGTTTGCTCCTGTGGTAATTCCGTAACTATTGGCTATAAAAAGTAAAAACTCTTTCACATACATGTCGGTGTAAAGCGGATTTAGTTCGGGTAAGTAGCCCACTTCTTTTCTAATGGCTATGCTGTTTTCGTTTATTTCAGTCCCGTTTATAAAAGCTTGTCCGCTAGTGGCAGGAATATAGCCCGTTAGAATTTTCATGGTAGTAGATTTTCCAGCACCATTTGGTCCTAAAAAACCTAGTATTTCGCCTTTATGCGCTTCAAAACTGATGCTGTCGAGCGCTTTTTGGCTGCCATATATTTTTGATAAATTAGTTACTTTAATCGTCATGCTTTTGTTTTACAAAGGACAGCGAAAGTAAGAAAAAGGTTGGTTTGAAATGCAATAAAAATAGAGTTAATATTTTACACTTAATTATTATCTATATGCAAATTTATTATCATTTGTAAAATTGCAAATTCTTATTTAGCATTAATTTTATCTCTTTTCAAGCAATTCAATTATCTTTTTTTGATTCTCAATTAGTTCTTTTAATAATTCAATTTCACGTTTCAATGAATTGTTATCTAATGGTATTAGTTTTCTTGTTTCAGATATTTGATTTATTGAAATAATTTTATTTTCATTTGAATATGTCTCAATTGCTTCAATGCTTGTGTTCAATGCGTTTGCAATGTCTTTAAGCGTGTAATGATTTACTTTGCCTTGCTTTTCAATATAAGAAACCATGCCTCTTGTTTTACCTATTTTTTCGGCAAGTTCAGCTTGACTTAAACCTGCAAGATTTCAAAGAATCCTTATTGAAAAGCCCACATGATTATTTTTATTAGTTGCCATATGGCAATTTCTACATTAAATAATTATCACTTTACAGATCAAATTTGTATTAATATAATTT
>Ga0075464_10001076_pt1 | contig 12313 bp, 13 predicted proteins | sample DEB19_08_DNA_5_FD_75068 | JGI IMG/M metagenome (GOLD analysis project Ga0075464, IMG submission 75068) | Aqueous microbial communities from the Delaware River and Bay under freshwater to marine salinity gradient to study organic matter... | ecosystem: Environmental > Aquatic > Marine > Coastal ...
GTTTCATATATTGCTGGATTATTAAAATCATACCAAACAACCAGACACGAACCAGCCTCTAAAGGATAGCAATTACCATCCGTTGCATCGGCACCCAAAAAGAAATCCCAATAATCACTATTGGATAGTTTAAGGTCTAGTTTGTTAAAGTTAAAATTTAATAGATTTGCCATAGTTAAAAGTTTTCTAAATTAGTACGCTTCCAACCTGTACTAGTTCTAACATATAAATAGTCTTCATCTCTAGTAAGATTACCTTCAGAACCATTAATATCACTAGTTGATGTTGGTGTATATGCTGGGATTGTTAAAGCGTTAGGTTTAAAGTCATTGTTCGTAACCCAGTTTCCATCAGCATCAGTTATAATTTCGGCAGCAATTCCAACACCTTTGGCGTGAAGTACGCTAATACCACCACCAATAGCGGTTGTCGGAGTTCCACTATAATTTAATTCTATATTGTTATCCTCAGCTAGAATTGTTTGAGTTTCTAAATAGGTTGTATTGTTGCTAGTTGTTCCAGTTGCCAATTCTTTGACAGCTTCAACCAATAACGCAGTTACATCGCTATAATGAACCCCCATGTATTCTTCTGGGATTGTTTTGTTTATAAATGTTAATTCTGGTACTATTTCGTTGACTTCTTGAGCAATAAACCCAATTCTAAAATCATCACCACCAGTTACTCTATCTTTTAATTGGAAAGTAACACCTCTAAGGTTTTTCACCTTATCCAAAGAATTTGTTAAAGTTGAAATGTTTTCTTTAAGACGGATATCAGATGCTGTTAAAACAACATGACCAGTACCATCAATAGCAATACTAGTACCAGGTCCAGCACCAACCGTTTTAATGTTTAAATTATCAACATATGTCGTATTTGCTGTTAGTCCAGTTATACTAGCACCAAATACAATAGTATTTAATCCACCAGCTATTGAGTTATTACCATGAACAAATGATGTCGTACCACTTGCTGTTGAGCTAACCCCACCAGCATGTGAATTGGTAGCACTAGCTATCGTACTTTGACCTTCAGCGTGAGCATAAATACCACTAGCTAGTGTAAAACCACCTTCAGCATGACTACCATTATTACTAGCTGTCGTTTGACTACCTTCGGCATGTGAATAACTACCATACGCATGTGTAGAAAAACCTTCAGCGTGAGCTGAATTACCACTTGCTATAGCCCCATACCCTTGTGCGTGTGAGTAATCCCCACTAGCTATTGTATACCCACCTTCAGCATGAGCACCAAATGTTGTTGCTGATGTATGAGTACCTTCGGCATGTGAATAATTACCACTAGCTTGACTATAAACACCTTCAGCGTGTGATGTATTACCACTAGCGGTAGTACCATAACCTTCAGCATGTGATTCATCACCTATAGCACTAGTAAACCAACCTTCAGAGTGAGCAGCAAAACCAGCGGCAAGAGTATTATACCCTTCAGCATGTGCAAATGATGTTGTTGCTGAACAAAATTCACCTTCAGCATGTGCTGCATTACCAAATGCATATGTGCCATACCCTTCAGCGTGACAAAAATTATAATCAGCAATTGTGTTACCACCTTCAGCATGACTACCAATACCGTTAGCTGTACCACCAGAAGCCCCAAAAACTACTTCACCACCTTCAGCATGTGAACCATTACCAAAAGCTACAGAAGCCCAACCTTCAGCGTGTGAATAATCACCAATAGCGTATGTCCCAACACCTTCAGCATGACTTGCGTTACCTATAGCTGTACCACCAGAAAGAACCAAAGCCATAGAACCACCTTCAGCGTGCGAACCTTGTCCAGTAGCTGTTGAATAAATACCTTCAGCATGACTCGCAATACCATTTGCAATTGAATAAAAACCTTCAGCGTGTGCATTTGTAGTGGTAGCTAGTGTTGATTGACCTTCAGCGTGTGAACCAATTCCACTAGCTTTTGATATATGACCTTCAGCATGTGAATACCATCCAGAAGCTTCTGAATAATACCCTTCAGCGTGTGAGTAAAAAGAACTAGCTTTGGTATCCCAACCCTCAGCATGTGAGAACTGACCACTGGCTTCTGATAGATAACCCTCAGCATGACTTCCTTGACCATAAGCTTTTGTAGTGTCACCTTCAGCATGACTCGATTGACCACTAGCAAGTGTATACGACCCTTCAGCATGTGCATAATTTGATATTGCCAATGTACTTCTACCTTCAGCATGTGCTCCAATATTAGCAGCATATGTAAGATAACCTTCAGTATGTGTTCCAAAACCCATGGATGTTGTTTGTTGACCTTCAGCGTGACTTCCAGCCCCACCAGCGATACTACCAACACCTTCAGCGTGACTAGTGTAACCACTTGCAATATTACCATCACCTTCAGCTACTGAAAACGAACCACTAGCAATACTAGTGCTACTATTTAATATCGCAGAATTAGGGTTTGTACTTATATCCCATACAGTTGAAGCACTCGTTGCCCCCGAAAGTGGTAACCACACAGCTTTACCCTCAGCATCCAAACATGTTAATACATGACCAACACCTGGATTTTTAGTTATAATAAGGTCTTGAGTTCTAGTTATCCCAGATACATCAGCCCATATTGTTCTTCCTGTGAAATCTAACGTTGAAGCTGAAAATATATCTAATAAATCAGTCTCAACCGTTCCACTATAATTACCACCACCCAAATCATCAATTGCGATAACATAAACATCAAAGGTTAAACCAGTATATGATAATGTTGAAGTATTCCCATCTATTGTAACGAATGTATTTCCAGTAAAAATTGGTAATACTTCTTGAGTTGTCGCTGATGTTGAAGGTGTTATAGCCGATAATGATGACCAACCTAGTTGCATTCTAGGGTCAAACCATGAATAGTTGGTCGTTGTATTATTACCAGAAAACGTACTAGCGATAAAACTATAAGTTTCGGTAATTGCTGTGGTTGTTAAATCTGGACCAGTTGGTAACATGCTAAATGGAACTCCAAATGATGTTCCACCAGATAAAATAGTAAGTGTTTCTATTTGTTGTTTTACTTGTCTGTTGCTTGAAAAGTCTAATTTTGTTCTAAATGCCATATTTATAGGTTTTATTATAAATATTCCATCTTTTGAATATATTTATAATAAAACATAAATTATGAGTACAATTAAAAAGAATGAATTGAACGAATTGGTTGGTGGTGATGTATTTTCCGCTGGTAGCGATAGAAATGTAACCAACAATAGTGAAATAGAAACAGGTCCAGTTCAAAAACCTTACAACGATACTTCAGACTATGAAAAAGGTATGGCGACAACTGGTGATAAGGTATTTGGTCGTTATAGACAAAATATTCCATGGTTTGCTGTCTACAGTTTTGGTGGTTCTAGAAGTGGTGGCTTACAAATTAGTTATGGTTTAAAAGAAGGTAAAAAAAATATCATCACTAAAAAAAGTGTTGAAGAAAAAATAGAAGATTTGGTTAAAAAAAGTAAATCGTCAGATGTTACACAAAAAGATTACAACCCAAAAGTTGGTAAATTAATCGATACAATCAATGATGTTGATTTGACAGATTCTCAATTAGAAGAACTATCGAAAGCTATTTTAAATAAAAAAAATAACCCTAGCAAAACTAAAAATTTGTAAGATGCCAAATCAAGCTTTAACTGGTAAGATTTTTAACACTGGTGACCCTAATGTTAATAATGACGAAAACAAAGAAACATACGATGCTTTAGCTATGCAAAAAACTAGGTTAAATCAAGCTAAAAAACTATGTGAAGAAACCAATAACTGTTTTGAATATCAAAAATTAAAACAAGAGGCTGACAATAAGAATTTAGAGGGTACCATTGATGTGGCCCAAGAAACAAATTACAATGCTAAAGATATTCAAAGAAAAGGTGGAGCTGAAAATCAATTCTTAAAAAAACACAAAAAAGATAGAGATAATGCAAATCCTACTGCTATTGGTGGAGTTCCAAATGTAACAAAAGGAAAAGTTAGTGATAAAATTATGACAAACAAAGAAGTTTATAATGAAGGATTAACTAAAGAATTATCTGGAATGAGATATTTAATAGAATACATGGATAACAATAACAAAAAACAAAACTTATAAATTATGCCACAAGTTTACAACGGTCAACAATCACCATTAGAATATTACGCTATCAATGGTAATTCATTATACCCAGGTTCTGGAAGATTAGCAATAATTGGACAAACTAAAATTGGTACTGGAAAATATAACTTCCAAGGACCATATAAAAACCCACAAATTACAGGTAATGCCAATGATAAATATGGTATGAACAACACTAACGCACTTGCTGATGCAACGAGTCCATACAACGGTAGAGGTACTGGTGATGGTGTAACACAAGGTGTTTACGCTGCTATCACTAACTATGCTGGTGGTAACACGGAAGATATCAACGGTGTTCCAACTCAAGGGGGTTCTGGTAGAAATCAACAAGTAACTCTTAATGCTGCAACATGGGGTTACGGTCCAGCAGTTATTGCTGGTGGTAATTATACATCACCTAATACAGCTGGTAATGTTGGTCAAGTAGTTATCTAAAAAAAAAATATTTATGAAACTTTACAATCTATTCGAAGAAGTTATATTAGAAGAAACCAAAAAACACTTACAGATTATTTCTGAAGGTGTTTCTGGCAACGAAGTAGTTTCAGCGATAGATGGTAAATATAATGTTAACATCTTATACAGAGATTCTAAAAACGCACCACCTAGCAAAAGATACATACAAACATATGTATATGGAAAGCTAAACAATGGTAACTATGCGATTAGAGCATACCAAATTTTTGGTGGTTCTAAAACAACACCTAAAACTGGTGCTTGGAAAATTTTTAGATTAGATAGAATCGAAGGCTGGTATCCTACCAATATGAAATGGAACAAACCAGTTTCAGACTATGGAGCCGTTGGAAAATACAACGATAATGGAGATATGAAAGGTAATTTAATGCCAGGTCAAAAAGTTAATACTTTTGCAACTATTATTAGACAATACAAACCAGAAGCTCCAACAAATAATGTTGAAAAACAAGAAATATAAAAGATAAGAATATGGAAATGCCAACACCAGTTAACTTAGGACCTTTACAAGCACTTTTAGCTAAGTCCAAACAAGTTATGTCAAAAGTTGAAGGTGAGAAACCTGTCAAACAATCTGGAAATCAAATTCATGAATCATATGATTCAGAGGATTCATCAAACTCATACGATTCTCGTAATAGTTACAATGATTCATCTGGGTTTGATGACGATAGATTACCTAGTTATAATGAACCACAATTATTAGCGTCTGACCCTACACGTGTTTCAGATTATACTGAAGAACAAGTTCGTGCATCTGGTATGCCAGAAGCGATAAAAGAAGCTATGTTGAAAAATAGAATTGCTAAACCACAAAGTTTAGGTGGTGGTATTTCAGCTGAAGAAATTTCTAGGATTACTGGTGCTCCAATTAGAAAACCAGCACAACAACAACAACAAAGTCAAAGACTAAATGAAAATCCAGCTCCAAGGCAAGTTCAAAATTCAGATATGATTACATGTAGTAAAGCTGAATTAAAAGAAATGATTAACGAAGGAATATCAACATTCTTCAAACAAGTTTACGATAAAACTCTTACAGAAGAAACAATTAGAAAAACCATAAACCTACTAATTAAAGAAGGTAAAATAGGTGTAAAAAAGAAAGTTGTATAAAAAAATAATAAAATAAAGTCCTTTTAGGGCTTTTTTTATTTACTATTGTTTTGCTTTGTAATATATTTGTGTATTATAAAAACTGTTTTTAAAAATAAAACTATGAAAAAATTGAAAGTGCTAGTAGTACCTAGCGATAGAACTGGAGTTTCTTACTTTAGAAGTACTAATCCTCATATTGCGTTAGAAAATAATTACCCAGATGAATTTCATATCGATGTTGATTATGAGCCACAAATCAATAATAATGAATGGTTGAAACAATACGATATTATTCACTACCATAGAACTATCGGTTCTTACGAGCAAATGGCCTCTTTGGTACAGAAATTTAAAAGCTTAGGAATCGTTTCCATTATGGACTTAGATGATTACTGGGCCCCAGGAATTCATCACCCAGCTTATCTTTTGATTAAAAACGCTGAAATTGATAAAAAGATTTTGGAAAATATTAAATCAGCTGAAAACGTAACAACTACTACATCTATTTTTGCTAAAGAAATTGGAAAATATAATAAAAATGTTCACGTATTACCAAATGCTGTCGACCCTAAAGAAAAACAATTTACACCAAACTTAGAGAAATCTGATAGAGTTAGAATCGGTTGGTTAGGTGGTTCATCTCACTTAAAAGATTTAGAAATTCTTAACGGAGTTGTAGGTCGTCTTAGAACCGATAATTTGTTAGACAAGGTACAATTTGTATTATGTGGTTTCGATACTAGAGGTACTCATACTCAAATTGATAGTGTTACCAAAGAACAAAAAACTAGGCCAATTACACCTAGAGAAAGTGTTTGGTTTAAATACGAACAAATCTTTACTGATAACTACCAAACTATTAGTCCAGAATATAAAGAATTCCTTATGAAATTTTCACAAGAAGAATTCCCTAACGTGGCTAACGAACCATATCGTAGAGTTTGGACTAAACCAATTTCTACGTATGCTTCTAACTACAACTTATTTGATATTTCTTTGGCACCGATTGAAGAACACATCTTCAACCAAGTTAAAAGTCAATTAAAAGTAATTGAAGCTGGTTTCCACCACAAAGCAATCATCGCACAGGACTACGGACCATATCAAATTGATTTAACCAATGCTATCCAATATGGTGGTGGGTTTAACATGGAAGCTAACGGTATTCTTATCGATTCTAAAAAGAATGGTAAAGATTGGTACACAGCAATAAAAAAATTAATAACTAACCCAGAAGTTGTAACTGCATTGCAAGAAAACTTATATCAAACGGTTAAAGATAAATACTCTATGGATAAAGTAACTGAAGACAGACGTGCTTTGTACCTATCTCTAGTTAACAAACAAAAAGATTATGAAAAAGAAACAAGATTTATTAAACGTATTCAGCTTTATTGCTGAATTTTTAAGAGAAGAAGAAACAGTATCGACTAAAAAATTATTAGTTGAAACTTCTACACTACCAAGCTTAGAAAAAGCTGAGAGTAACATTTTGAACCATTTAGGTGTTTTTCAGAGTGACACATTAACCAAACTTAAAGCACCTATTGACCATTTGGGTAAAGATGCTAAACATATCAAAGATTTGATGGATAGAGTAGATGCTAAAGATAAAGAACAAGCAGTAACGAACATTCTATTAAGCACTCAAAGAAAAACCTTTGAAAATGAAATCAAAAACTTAAAAGAAGAATATAGTAAAAAGTTGGAAACTGAAAAAATTGAAGATAATGAAATCAGCGGGAATACTGTAACAACTATTCGTGAATAATAAAAAACATTAAATTTAACACTAAAAAACTTGATTTATTGAAATTAAAGTAGTATATTTGTATAAAATAACACTTCTTTAAAACAATATAGAATGTCTATAGAACAAGAAAAAATAGTTTCAAACACAAAAAAATATTTTGAAACTTCGACAAAATTAGGTTTCATGAATAATGACCTTATGACTTACTTAGGTGAATCATTCATCAAAGCACCAGCATCAACAATGGAAAGTTTACATAACGCTTTTGAAGGTGGTCTTGTTGACCATTTATTAAAAGTTGCAAACTATGCTGTAAAATTCAATAACGCATTACCAGAGGGTGAAAAAGTGGACCAAACTTCATTGTTAAAGGTTTGTTTCTTACACCAAATTGGTAAAGCAAATCTTTACACTCCATGTACTTCAGACTGGCACCGTAAAAACCAAGGAAAGATGTTTGAATTCAACGAAGATTTGGTTTCAATGCGTGTAAGTGACCGTAGTGTTTATTACGCTATGTCACATGGTATTACTTTTACTGAAGAAGAATACCAAGCAATCATTATGTTCGATAGAGCTGATGATAAAATGGCTGAATACCATAACTCAACTTTAGGTGAACTCTTAAAAATGGGTAATACTTTCGCAATAAAAAATGAAAAAATCAAAACTACAAAATAATGTTTGATTTAGAATATATGCGAGAAAAAATATTTGAAATCGCTGACCCAGATAATCCTTATACTCAAGAAGATTTTGATAAGGAATTTGGTTCAACACGGAGTACTATATCTGTTGATGAAAATGCTTACAAATTATTATTTCAATTCTCAAATAAATCAACCAACCAAGACCCAGAGTACGCAACTGTTGGGTCATCTGGTTTTGATTTAAGAGCTAACCTAGAAAATCCAATTACTATCCCAGTCGGACAAAGAGCGATAGTTCCAACTGGATTATTCTTTTCAATCCCAGAAAACTTCGAAATACAAATTAGACCTCGTAGTGGCTTAGCCGCTAAGAATGGTGTTACTGTGTTGAATACTCCTGGTACAATTGATGCCGATTACAGAGGTGAGATACAAATCATATTAATAAATTTAGGTTATGAACCTTTTGTAATCAACCATGGTGATAGAATTGCACAAGCTGTTGTGGCTTCTGTGTTCGCCAAGAACACTGTAAACCTTTCTAAGGTTGAAGATATAAGTAGCGACACAGAACGTGGTGCTGGTGGTTTTGGTAGTACTGGAAAGAACTAATGAAGTTTCACGAAAATTACGATACCATAATTGAAGATAATGAACTAGTTGACAAATGGACCAAGATTGGTCTGTTAGAAAATGGTAACAAAACACTAGCTATCGCATTAGAAATATCTGCTGTTTATTTATTAGAAGTAGATGATATGCATAGCCCTTTGAATACGTTAGTTTTTCCAGTTATATATAGAATTTTTAAAGATAGAACTAGTGAGTTTGATTTTGAAGAATTAAAAACAGAAGTAATGACTGTTATTCATTTATTGAATGAAAAATTACATTTAATCGATGATTTATCATGTGTAAATTTTATCGATTGTGAAGCACAATTTTTAGCAGCATTTGCTGACAAATATAATGAACATAAAGAAAAACAAAATGATAAATAAATTTGATTTTAACGACATTCTAATTAAACCAGCAGCTGTTTCATATATTGAAAGTAGACAAGATATAAACCCATTTTATTATGGGTTTTTACCTTTGATAACTGCACCAATGGATACGGTAATAAATACCGACAATTCTAATTTATTTTCACGCTTAAACATAATGACATGTTTACCTAGAGGTGAGAAAAATACTACAGGTTTTGAATCTTATTCTTTGAATGAAATTAATGATGAGTTATTATTTGGTTATTTGAAACCTAATGGAATGTACCTTATTGACATAGCCAATGGTCATATGGAAAAACTTCTAACTACGACTAGAGCAATCAAAGAAAAACACCCAAATCTAACTCTTATGGTTGGCAACGTTGCTAACCCAGAAACATATGTCGATTTATCTAACGCTGGTGCTGACTATATTAGAATTGGTATCGGAAATGGTGGTGGTTGTAGCACAACAGTACATACAGGTGTTGGGTATCCAATGGGTTCTCTAGTTAGAGAATGTTACTTGGCTTCAAAATTGTTGGGTAAACCAGCTAAGATTGTTGCCGATGGTGGTATGCAAAACTATAGCGATATTATCAAGGCTTTGGCTTTGGGTGCTGATTTCGTTATGGTAGGAAGCCTTTTCAATAAAGCCATGGATTCATGTGGTGATAACTACTTATGGAAATTCCTTAGAGTCCCACAAGGTGTTGCTGAGATAGCGTATCAATGTAAGATTCCAGTTTATAAAAAGTTTAGAGGTATGAGTACAAAAGAAGTACAGAAAAAATGGGGTAAGGTATCCTTGACAAGTTCGGAAGGTGTGATTAGATTTAGAAGAGTTAAATATTCATTAAATCAATGGGTAAACAATTTCGAAGATTATCTACGTTCAGCTATGAGCTACTCTAATGCTAATAATTTAGAGGAATTTATCGGGAACGCAGAAACAATAAGAATAACAGATAATGCATTTAATAGATACAACAAATAATGATAACAGTAGTATATTGTACAAGACAAACAAACCCAGCACACAAAGAACATTTGATTAAGAGCTCTGGACTTCATAATAACATCGAGGTTATCGAAATAATCAATAATGGTGAATCACTAACCAAAACATATAATCGTGGCTTAAAACAAGCTAAAAACGATATTGTAATATTTTGTCATGATGATTTAACTATTGACACCAAACAATGGGGTTCTAAGTTGCTTAAACAATTCCAAAAAAACCCAGAATACGGTATCATTGGTGTTGCTGGTAGTAAACACATGCCAGTGTCTGGTCAATGGTGGGAAAAGAAAAACAAAATGTATGGTCGTGTGCAACATACTCACGAAGGTAAAACTTGGTTGTCAGCTTATAGTGATGATTTAGGTCATGAATTAGAAGAAGTTGTGATTGTTGATGGTCTTTGGTTTGCAGTTGATAAAACTAAAATCAAAAAAACTTTTAATGAAAATGTTGGAGGGTTCCATTTCTACGATGTAACATTTGCTTTTGAAAATTACTTAGAAGGTGTTAAGGTCGGTGTAACTACAGCGATTAGAGTTAACCATCAATCTATCGGAATGACAAATGAAGCGTGGGAAAAAAATAGAGCAGACTTCTCTGAAGCGTTCAAAGCTAATTTACCAGCAGATATAAAAAGAGTTTTACGTAAAAACGAAAAATTAAACGTGCTTATTGGTTGTCTTAGCTTCGCCAACTATACTGGTTCTGAACTATATGTGTTTGAGTTGGCAAAACAATTAATTAAACAAGGTTGTGATGTTAGTATTTGTTCAAATATCGGACAACCATTAGCTTCAGCGGCCAATAAACTTGGGATAAAACTATATAATTTACAAGAACCACCTGGTTTTAAATTAGGTGACGGTAAATGGTTGTTAAAATCACCAACAGGTGGTGATACGGTTTCACAAGAGAATACTCTTTATAATGTGATACCAACTAACTTTGATATCATTCATATGAATCATAAGCCAGTTACCGAACATTTATTAAGGTTATATCCAAATACACCGATTATCTGTTCAATTCATTCTGAAGTTATTGCATTGGAAGAACCAGTAGTAACACCATTGATTAAAAAATACATAGCGATTAGACCAGAGATTAAGGATTATATCGTTGATACCTTTGGTATTGCTGAAGAAAATGTTAGTGTTATCTATAATCCGATTGATTCTGATAAATTCAAATCAGTTGTAAATACTGAAAAAAGAGACAAGAAAAGAATTCTTTTTGTTGGTACTATCGATTACTTAAGACGTGATACAATTCAAGACTTGGTAAACACAACTAGTGAAAACAACCAAGAACTATGGATTGTTGGGAAAAAGAATGACACTTACTTGGATGATATTATTAATGGTCAAAGCCACGTATCTTATTTTGAACCAACAGCCAATATTGAGAAATATATTCATCAATGTGATGAAACAGCTGGAATCCTTTTAGGTAGAACTACTATCGAGGGTTGGTTATGCGGTAAAAAAGGTTGGATTTATGATGTAGACTCTACAGGTGTAATTAAATCTAAAGAATTGCATGATGTACCTTCTGATGTTGATAAATTCAACTCAATGAATATTACAAAAAAAATAATTGAAGAATATAAATTGATTTTAGAATAATGGAAGGTATTACAGTAATATTAAATGGATTTAAAAGGCCTCAATTTTTAAAAGAACAATTAGATGCTATTAACAATCAAACGATTAAACCTAAAGAAATTATGTTATGGCAAAATAGCGTAGAAGGGTTTGATGTTGAATTAACATCAACAATAACAACTGCTTCATCTAATAAAAATTTAGGTGTTTGGGCAAGATTTGCTTTTGCTTTAAATGCTAAAACAGAATATGTCTGTATTTTTGATGACGATACTATACCTGGTGAAATGTGGTTTGAAAATTGTTTAAACACAATGAAATCACACGAAGGGTTACTTGGCACAATAGGTTTAGTTTACAATAATGAAAATGGTTATTTACCTAATGTTAGACATGGGTGGGATAACCCTAATTTGAAACCAATTAGAGTCGATATAGTAGGACATGCATGGTTTTTTAAACAAGATTGGGCAAAGTATATGTGGTTTGAAAAACCAGTATCATGGGACAATGGAGAGGATATTATGTTTTCATATTTATGTCAAAAGCATGGTGGCATAAATACATTCGTTCCA